>Ga0070741_10012591_pt1 | contig 15235 bp, 16 predicted proteins | sample Coa_R1_4_FD_66440 | JGI IMG/M metagenome (GOLD analysis project Ga0070741, IMG submission 66440) | Surface soil microbial communities from Centralia Pennsylvania, which are recovering from an underground coalmine fire - Coalmine... | ecosystem: Environmental > Terrestrial > Soil > Unclassified ... | reverse complement strand
AGAATGGATTTGCTGTTCTTTGGTTTGCCGTTTCCAAATGCTTTTCCAGCACCTCTCTCACCACCGCATTTGATTTCCTTTTGTGTTCTGAGGCGACACGGCGGCACGTTTGTGCAGTTCCGTGCCGACCCGTACATTGAAGGATCCCGGAACGGTTGTTCCGGAGTTTTACCGAGCGTTCCTCCCATCGGAAATCTGTGGGCCGGTTCCGGAGGCGTTTGAGCTATTCTCGTGTTTAGCTAGCCTATCAGCCTATGGCAAAACGGGGAACAGACGAAACTGTCCCCGACCGCCGGCCTACCATCGGCGAGATACGGGTCCGTACAGTGGACAGTTCCGGCGTCCCCGGTTTGCTAAGCTGCTCCGCGAATAGCCTCGAAGGCCAGCGACGTGCGGAAGACGTTGATCGCGAAGAAATAGAGTTCCGCGTCGAGAGCGCGCTTGATGTTCTCGGCCGCGCGGAAGCCGTGCTGCTCGCCCGCGAAGAGGAAGTATCCGACCGGCACACCCCTCTGACGGAGTTGCTCCACCATCGCCTCGGACTGGCTTGGCGGCACGATCCGGTCCTCTTCGCCCTGGAAGAAGATTACCGGAACCGACAGGCGATCCGCGTGAAAAACCGGCGAACGTTCGCGGTACAGATCCTCGCGCTCGGGATACGGACCCACCAGCGAATCCAGGTAGCGCGATTCGAACTTGTGCGTGTCGCGCGCCAGCGCCGCCAAATCGCTGACACCGTAGTGGCTGCCGCCGCCGCGGAAAAAATCGCGGAACGCGAGCGCCGCGAGAGTCGTGTAACCGCCCGCGCTGGCGCCTGTGATTACACTGCGCGATCCATCCACCCGACCCTGTTGAGCCAGATGCCGTGCGCCGTTCACACAGTCGTCCACATCCACGATTCCCCAATTGCCGTCCAGACGTTCGCGATAAGCGCGGCCAAAACCCGTACTGCCGCCGTAGTTGACGTCGAGAACGGAGATGCCGCGGCTGGTCCAATACTGGACGCGCAGATCGAGCGTGCTCGAATTCATCGCCGTGGGCCCACCGTGACATGTCACTACCAGCGGCGGCAGGTCTCCCGCAGGCGGACGGTAGTCCGGATTGAACGCGGGATACAGGAGCGCAAACGCGGTACGGTTTCCTTCGGTGGGGAACTCTACCGATTCCACCGCGGTGAAATAGCGCGCCAGCTTGGGATCGTCCGCCACGGCGGTCGACTTCTTCAGAACCTCGGTCTTCCCGGTGGCCAGGTCCAACTGAACGAAACACGCCGGCGACGCCGAAGATCCGCCACGAAAAACCACGCGATCCCCTTCCGCACGTACCGACGAGAAATCGGAATAGGGTACATCGATCGGACTCAGCCTGCCGGACGCCAGATCGACGATGCCGAGCCGGCCGAGGCCCTTCGCACAATACGAGCAGACCAGCCGCCCCGCGCCGGCGAAGCCGTAGGTCGACATCCCGAACACCCATTGGGGCTGCGCGAACTCAGCTTCCATGGCTAAAATGGACTCGACATTTCGCGATGGCCATGCGGCGCGATACAGGTTCCACCAGCCGCTTCGGTCCGATACGAAGATCACAGCCGTGCCGTCCGGGCTCCACTCCGGTTGAAAGATCGATTCCTCGGGTCCGCCCGCGATGGCAATCGTGTCGCCGGACGGCGCGCCGGATGCATCGAGCGGCAGCGCGTACAGGATTGTCCCGACCCACGGCATTCGTGGATGGTCCCACGCCAGGTAAGCCAGCCACGCGCCGTCAGGCGAGAGCTTCGGGGACGAGTAGAAATCGTGGCCTTGTGCCAGTACCCGCCCGTGATTCGACCGGCTCCAGTCGATCGCAACCAGCGTATTCGCAGGCTCGTGATCCGAAGCGGAATGATCCTCGCGCACCCCGATCCACAGCCGCCGGCGCGCGTCGATAACTCCGTCCGCATATCGGAACGGCCCCTCCGGCGTCAGCGGCTCGGGGTGCGGGGCGCCGCGTTCGAGCCGGTACAGCCGCTGGTCTTTGTCGTTGGAGAAGAAAACCGTCCCGCCCGCAACCGCCCATGCGCCGCCCCCGTATTCATGGACCCGGGTGCGCACGTCGAAAGGCGCCGGCACCAGATCGCGGCCGGAAACCACCACGCTGCGTCCGGCCTCGTGAGGCCGCCTTTCCAGCCAGTAGGGAATGCCGTCGGCGAGGCGAATTTCCGAAAGCGTAATCGCTTGCGCCACGATCAGGTCGGAGGTGATGGGCGATTTCCAGGATCCGTATGGAGCAATGGTCACAATGGCTGCATTCTAACAGCGGTTCGCGGCACGCGCCGTGCAGAGTAAAGCGATATGAGCGAGCATGAACGCACTATTTCTGTGGACGCCTCACCCGACGAGGCATTCCGCTATTTATCGAGCGTGTCGAACCTGACCGATTTCGTGCCTCACCTGCGGAACATTCGCGAGGACGAGGACGATCACGTTTTCGGAATCGTGGATTTCGGCGGGGGCAGGCAGCAGGAGGTGAGTGGTTTTTTCCGTGCCGACGAAGCAAATCGTCGTCTCGATTGGGAGTCGGACGGGACCCCGGGGTATAGCGGATGGTTGACGATTGAACCGGAAGGTTCAAACCGGTCGCGGGTCACAATTCACATCTCGATGCGTGGGGCTGCCGCGGAGACAGGGCCGCCGAACGCCGGCATGGCCGGGGAGCGCATCGAGCAGAGTTTTGACGCAACGCTGAATACGGTCCGGGAGGCGCTCGAACGACGCGTAGTGTCAACCCGTCGGTAGGGCGACGCAGTAAGACAGGATCGACGGAAATCAGACCCGGCCAGCTCGTCATACACCGGACGCTCATCAGTGGCATCTGGACCACCCTTAAGCCGTTGGCTAGGCCAACGCAGCACAGCGCTTCTTCGTGATGGCTAGGATGGGTCGCGCTACTCCGTAGAGTCGACCCTTGGTTGCCCCTGTTTCCATCTAAGCCTTGCGGGGCCGCCGCCGTCGTGTGATGATCACGAGGAGAGACGCCGCATGCGACCCCGATTGCACATCGCCTTGGCCTTCTTCTCTTTGCCGGCGCTTTGCCAGTCGACCAGCGATCTGAGTTTCGACGTTGCTTCCATCAAGCCGAGCGCCCCGGGTCTACGCGGCGGAATCGTCCGCTCGCTTCCGGGCAATCAGACGTACATTGCGCGAAACATGCCGTTGCGCATGATCATGACGGTTGCCTACACCGTGACGGACCGCCAGATCGCCGGCGGGCCGGACTGGATCGCCAACGAACCTTTCGACATCGAGGCTAAGGCCGAGCGCCCGCACAGCACCGACGAACTTCACAAGATGCTGCAGCGGCTGCTGGAAGAGCGATTTCAGTTGAAGGTCCGGCGCGAGCAGCGCCAGTTGCCCGTCTACGCGCTGGTTGTCGGCAACGGCAGTGCCAGGCTGCAAGAGCACGATCCGGAAGACATCGATCACCCGCCCATCGGCCCCGGACCAAACGGCCGCGGCTTGGCCGGGCGCAATGTCTCGATGCCATATTTCGCTTTCGTGCTGTCACGCCTGCTGGATCGCAATGTAATCGACCGGACGGGTCTGGCCGGAACCTACGATCTCACGCTTGACTATGCGCGGGAACAGGCGGTCCGAATTGTGGGACCGGGTGCGGCGCCGGCGGAACCGCCCGGCCCCGAGGGGCCGACGATCTTCCAGGCGCTGCGGAGCCAGCTTGGATTGCGGCTGGAATCGGCCAAAGGACCGGTCGATTTCCTGGTAATCGAACGGGTGGAGAGGCCATCGGCCAATTAGTGACGCCTGCCCGCTCTGTCGCTTTTCGGCTCCTGCTCGAAGTCGAGCGTGGAGGCTATGCCGCGGACCTGCTTTTCACGGCCGCGCGCGACCTCGATTCGCGCGACGCCGGACTCGCCGAAGAGATTGTTTTCGGCGTGTTGCGCTTTCAGTCGCAGCTCGACTTTTTGATCCGGCATTACTCCGGCCGCGATCCGGCGCGGCTCGACCCCGAGGTGCGGATCGCACTGCGCATGGGCATTTATCAGCTTCGCTACCTCAGCCGGATACCTGCGCACGCGGCCGTGAGCGAAAGCGTACAACTCGTGCGCCGCGCGCGCAAAACTTCAGCCGCCGGTTTCGTGAATGCCGTGCTGCGCAAGGCGGACAAGCAGGAAATTGCCTTTCCGGACCGCGGCGTGGCATTGGCGCATCCGGCCTGGATGCTCCACCGCTGGGAGCGGCAGTACGGAGCGGAAGTTATGGCCGCCATCGCGCATGCCAACCTCCGGAAGCCCGAGACCTATGTACGTGTGCCGCCCGCCACTACGCCGCCCGAAGGCGCGGAGCCTTGCACAGACCTTCCCGGCTGCTGGCGCGTGACCGGCAACCTTCGCGATCTACCTTTTCGCGTGCAGGACATCGGATCGCAATCCATCGTTCCGCTGCTCGATCTTCACCATGGCCAGAGTTTTCTCGATGTGTGCGCCGCGCCCGGCAACAAGACCGCGCAGGCGCTGGAATTGGGCGTCGATACCGTCGCCTGTGACATCCATCTCCATCGTCTGCGTTCACTTGCCGGCCTTGCAGCGAAGCTGGTCGTCCTCGACGGATCCGCGCCGCTCCCCTTCTCGCGCAGGTTCGACCGCATCCTCCTCGACGCGCCCTGCTCCGGGACTGGCACGCTGGCCCGCAACCCGGAGATCAAGTGGCGGCTGCGGGAGTCCGATATTCCCACGCTGCACGATCTTCAATCGTCGCTTCTCGCCCGCGCGCTGGAAGTGCTCGCACCCGGCGGACGCCTGGTGTACTCCACCTGTTCGCTGGAATACGAGGAGAACGAGGACGTGGTGGCGCCATACCGCGTCACCCGGACCCTTCATCGCATTCCCGGCCATGACCCCGGAGACGGCTTTTTCGCCGCTGTGATAGAATCGGTCTAAGCCCCTAAATGGTTGAAATTCTTCCCTCAATTCTGGCGGCTGACTTTGCCCGTTTGGCGGAGGAGATCGCTCACGTCGAGAGAGGCGGGGCGCGCATGATCCATGTCGATGTGATGGACGGCCACTTCGTCCCCAACATCACTCTCGGCCCGCCCGTGGTCAAGTCCCTCCGCAAAGTCACGAAATTAAAGCTTGACGTCCACCTGATGATCTCCGACCCCGACAAGTACGCGCCCGAGTTCATCCAGGCCGGCGCCGATTCCGTGCTCGTCCATCAGGAGGCTTGCAAGCACCTGGATTGTACGCTGCGCACCATCCAGAAGGAAGGAGCGCTGGCGGGTGTGGTATTGAACCCTGCCACGCCGGTTTCGCTGCTGGAAGACGTCCTGGAGTTGGCTGACTACGTGCTGATTATGAGCGTTAATCCGGGATTCGGCGGGCAGCAGTTCATTCCACACGCGCTCGAGAAGGTGCGGCGCCTGGACAGAATGCGCCGGGACGCGCGTTTGGCGCTGCCGATCGAAATCGACGGCGGCATTACGAAGGAGAACCTGGCCGACGCGGTGCGGGCAGGGTGTGACTGGATTGTCACAGGTTCGTCGGTATTTCACACCCCCGACCCGGCGGAGACCGTGCGGGAGATGTATAGGATCGCCGCGGAGGCAACCTCGGTTCGAGTGTAATAAGGAAGCTTAATGTCAGTAAGATTTCGATACGTAATCGCGCTCGCCGCAGTGGCGGGCCTGCTGAGTTCTTGCGGGATCCGGCGGAAGAAGTACGAAAACCCCATCTCGAAAGAAACCCAACAGCCGGATAAGGTGTTGTTCGATAAGGCTGTCAACGACATCGAGCGCAGCCGCTACGAGATCGCCCGGCTTACCCTGCAGACGCTGATCAATACGTACGACACCAGCGAATATCTGGCGAAAGCAAAGCTTGCCATTGCCGATAGCTGGTATCGGGAGGGCGGCTCGCATGGACTGGCGCAGGCCGAAGCCGAGTACAAGGACTTTATCCTGTTCTATCCCACGATGGAAGAGGCCGCCGAGGCCCAGAACAAGGTTTGCGACATCCATTACAAGCAGATGGAGAAGGCGGACCGCGATCCCATGCACGCCTTTCGCGCCGAGGACGAGTGCAGGCAGTTGCTCGTGCAGTTCCCCAACAGCAAGTTCGCGCCCGATGCCCAGCAGAAGCTTCGCAACATCCAGGAAGTCTTGGCGGAGCACGAATTTAGGGCGGGATACTTCTACCACACCAAGGGGAGCCACCCGGCGGCAGCCAACCGCCTGCAGGGCGTAGCCGACCAGTTCCCGCTGTACAGCGGCGCCGACGAGGCGCTCTGGCTCGTGTCGGATTCGTACCAGAAGATGGGTGACCGGTTCGACGATAAGCGAGCTGCGGCCTTAGCGCGTATCGTCAAGGATTACCCTCTAAGTTCGCATGTAGACGAGGCTAAGGACGCGTTGAAAGCAATGAATCGGCCGATTCCAGACGCCGATCCCGTCGCTTATGCGCGCATGAAATACGAGTTGGAGAACCGGCAGAAGGCCGGCGTCATGTCGCATTTCTGGGGCGCATTCCGCAAAAATCCCGACACCCGCCTGGCAGCGAAATCCGGCAGCCCGCAGATGGAAACCATGCATCCGACCGTCCCGGCCAGTGTGCCGCAAACCGCGCTGACTGGCGGGACTGGCGACGTTGGTGCGACCGTCCTGAACGGCGAGAAGTCCGCTCTGGATACATTGCCCGATGCACGGTCTACACCACCTACACCGGCTGCGGCCGGCACACCAGCGGCAGCTCCGGCGGGTCAGGTTACCGCAACCACACCAGGTACAGCCACCCAGACACCTGCCGGCGGTGCTACAACCGCGACCGATTCCACGACCAATCCGTCCGCTCCAGCGGCTTCGGCATCCCCGGCGCCTCTGCCGACCAACCATCCGATGCCGCAGACCAAGCAGAAAAAGAAGAAGGACAAGAAAAAGAAGCCCGAGGTCAAGAATTCCGCCACGGACTCCAAGCAGCAAAATCAATAAACGCCCGGCTTGTCCAAAGACTGCGGGGCCGGGATTCTCGGCCACATCATCGGCAAACGTCGCATTTTATACACTTCTTCAAGCCTGCGATAGGTCGATTAGCTGTGTAGAACTTCAACAGCAGGAAGCGGCCATGGGGCTCATAAGCGGCATCCTTTCAAGCTGATATTTGATTCGGTTTGATGCAGAAGTTAACAACCGCACGCCGGAAAAGACCAGGAATGTTCGCTTTAGGACACATTTTTCGCGTGATTTCATGGGCGCATTCGGGTACAGTTGAATTTAAAGGAGGCGATTTGAAGAACACGGCTCCGTACCGCCGTGAGTGCCGACGAACTCTGGATCTGGCTCGCGTGCTATTGGTAGACGACGAGTTAGCATCGCGTCTTACCCTCCAGACGCTACTGGAAGCAGCCGGATACTCTGTGGATGTAGCGGCCTCAGCCGCCGAAGCTCTGGGCAAGTTGGACGAGCAGGAATACGAGTTGGTGCTCAGCGATCTTCGACGTGAAGGCCGGGAAACAGGACCGAAACTGTTGGCTTATGCCAGAGTAAAATCCTACAAACCCGCGACTGCCTTGGTTACGGCCTATCAGGACTCCACAACCGGCGGCCCGGCCGATCAGGAACTCTCGATTCACGCGGAGGATGTCGTCAATCTGTTGAGCAAGGTCGCTTATCTGATCGGGCTGCGAGCTACCCGTCGTGCAGGCAGGGCCCTGCGTGCCATGAAGTTGCAGCCGGCCTAGAGTTCGGTAACAGCGTTTTCCAGCTCTTCCAGTCCCCCGTCGAAGAAATGATTCGCAGCCGGGATCCAGATCAGCCGTTTTGGTTCGGCAAATCCTGCAAATAAACGTTCAAGCTCGGGCTTTGGACCGTGCTCGTCGTGCGTGCTCTGGATGAACACCTTGTCCACCAGGCATGAGGCGAGGAAAGTCGTGTCCATGCCCTTCGTGGGGAATCCTGTGGCGATCAGGCGCTCGGGTCCCTCGGCGCAACCCAGGCGGCACACCACCCGCGCGCCGAAAGAGAAGCCGGCGAGTATGAACGGCAGCCCCGGATAGCGCGAGCGGAGCCACTCGAGAGCGGCGCGGGCGTCCTCCACCTCACCTTCTCCGTGGGCGTGTTCGCCCTGGCTTCTCCCCACTCCGCGGAAGTTGAAGCGCAGGACCACCGCGCCCGTCTTCCGCAGACCGCGCGCCAGCCGATGCACAACCTTGTTATGCATCGTGCCGCCATAAAGAGGATGCGGGTGGCAGACCAGGGCGGCACGTGTGGGTGGCGCGCCTTCCGGCTCTTCCAGGAGGGATTCCAGGTGTCCCGCCGGACCTGCTATCCAGTGCGATTCGATGCGTCGCGCCAACTCAGTTGGTCCTGTAATTGGTGAACTGCATATCGATGCCGAAGTCGCTCTCGCGCAGGAGCTTGATCACCATCTGCAGGACATCGCGATCCTTTCCACTCACCCGCACAAAATCGCCCTGAATGGACGCCTGCACCCTCAGCTTGCTGTCCTTGATTTTCTTGACGATCTCGCGCGCTTTTTCCGTGGAGATGCCCTGCTGAAGGGTGATCTCCTGGCGCACGGTGGATCCGGCTGCCGGCGTCACGGCGCCATAGCTCAGGCCCTTGAGCGGCACGCCGCGTTTTACGAGCTTGGTCTGCAGGATTTCGTTCACGGCCTTCAGCTTGAATTCGTCCTGGCTGGCGAGCAGGATCTTTTTGTCTTTTTCGTTCAGCTCGATGTTGGAATGTGAATTCTTGAGATCGTAGCGCTGGCCGATTTCCTTCAACGACTGTTGCACGGCGTTGGACACTTCGGGCAACTCGATCTTGGATACAACGTCAAAAGTATTGTCGGGCATAGTGTTGCGGCGTAAACGCCGTTGGCGTCAGGTGATTCTCGACTTCAGAGCCACCAGTACCTTGCCGGTGATCTCGTCGATCATGGCGGGCATGGCGGCATCCAGAGCGATTGTAACAGCCGCGCGCACCTGTTCGGCGTCGATGACGGCCACCATGGGCCGCGTTTCGAGCTCGTGCTCCGCGCGGCTGGCTGCCGATGCTGTCCTGGCAATGCCGGATTCGGCCGGCCGCTCGGCGCCTGCGGCAGCGGCGAGTGGCTTGACAGTTTCGAGCAGCACGGAGGCTTCGAACGGCTTCTTCAGGACCCCATCGGGCGCCACCTGTTTCACCAGGTCTTCGTCGAGCGCCTCCATGGCGCCAATGGTGACGATGACGCGCGTGCGCCGGTGGCGCGGGCTGAGCCTGATGTACTGGCAGATCTCGTAGCCGGAACGTTTTGGCATGATCGCATCGGCCAGCACGACGTCGGGATCCACGTCTTCCAGACGGATGAGCGCCGAGTCGCCATCGCTGACGGTGACAACCTCGTACCCTTCCTCACTGAGAATGCGCTCGCCCATACGTTGGGCGTGAGGGCTGTCGTCCGCGAGCAGGATGCGTGCCATGTACTCTCCAGAATCGCACGGTCAGGCAGCGACAGGCCAGCGAGGGTGCTATGAAGATCGCTGGTGTTTGTGCCTTGCCGGCGATTGCTTAGGCTGAAGCCGAACTCTTGTCGGGTTGACACCTCATGTTGTACAAGCGGCCGGTTCTATCCGGTAACGTTTTCTTTGCGGCTTGGTTTATTATTGCGCCTGGCCCTGCCCCGGGGTGATCTGTTCGATCGGGAACTTCGCCTTGAAATCCAGATTCTGATTCAGGCGTGCCTCGAAGATCAGCTCTTTGCCGTTACCATTGAACAGCGGTCCCTTGATGCTGTTCTGATCGAACGTCACCTTCCACAACCCCGCGTACCCGCCGACAAATTCCATCTTCTTGGCAGGCACCACGTCCTTCGATTTGTCGTTGGTGAGCGACGCGTCGAACGGGCGCATCAGGCGCTCGCCTTCGTTGGCGCCGATCAGTTTGCCCGATCCTACCTTGCCGCCGATCGACACCATCACGTAATTCTGGCTGTTGTCCTGGCTGAGAAGGATGTTGGCCAGCTTCACCGCCTGGTCCGGTTTCAGATCGCGCTGCAGCATTTCCAGCCGCGCGAACGCCTTCGCGAACGCAGCATCCGCCCAGTAGACGTCCAGCGACGCATACTGCCGCTTGAACCAGTTGAGCATGCTGCCTACGACGTTCGTCTTGCCTTCGCGGTCCTGGACGATCTTCTGGCAATCCTCGCGCGCCCACTCCAGAAAAGAACGATCGCCTACGTTCGCCGCCGGGAGCGTATCCAGGTACTCCGCCAAACCCATCTTCTCTTCCTTGCGGTCGACCCCGAAATCGTACACATCGAGAATGTCGATGTTCGACGCCGACTTGCTGCCAGTATTGCCTTCGACGAATCCAAACTCGCCGGTGGGCAAATCTTCGCGCGGGGAGATGCGATAAAGATCGCGCACCGCTGTCGGGCCGATGTCGCACAGAACTTCGTCCTGATTCTGCTCGGTGCTGAACAGGATAGATGCATTGGCCACCGTGCGCTGGTTGAACGCCTGACCGGTGATCTTGCATTGCAGCAGCTTGAACTTGCTCACGTCGCGCGAGGGCGGAAAGAACGCATAGAAGTTCGGGCGTGTCGCCTCGAACCGGCTCGTCGAATGTGCGCCTGGAATATTGATATCGATTTTCTGCCGGACGAATGGAATGGTTTTGAGCAGCGAACGGAACTTGCTGATCTGCACCTTCGTCTGGATGCGGCCAAGCGGCTTCAGTTCGCCGTCCTGCTCGATGTAGACACCGAAATTTTTCGGCGCGGTGGTAATTTCGACCTGGCGCTCTGGCTGTCGCGCTGTGGCGACGTTGGTGACGTTGGCCGCCACCGGCCGGGCGGAGTTGACGGGTGGGGCGCCGGAATTGACATTGGCAACAGGTGCCGGGGCGGCGGGCGGCGCAGGTGCGGGCGCAGGTGCGGGCGCCGGAGTCGGTGCAGGCGGTGGAGCCGGCGCCGCGGCTGCCGGCGGATTCATGATGAAGGCGATCAGGTTGTCGCTTACCCCGCCTTTCTTCAGCTCGAGCAATCCATCCACCGAGGTGTCGAATTTCGTCTTCGATGTCTGGATCTTCTGCATGATGATGTTCTCGGGGATGCCGGCCTGCGCCAACTTGATGACGTCTTTATTGGTCATCACGGCTTCGGCGGGCGACGTCTTCTTGGGTGCGGCTTTTTTCTGCGGCGGCGGCGTCTGACCCTGCGGCAGCAGCCGGCCCGCCGCCAGGATGGCGAGTAGCGCGAGTAAGAAAATCGTCGAACGTTTCCCTGGCATCGGAGTTTCCCTTCGTTCGTCAGGCATTTTGAACCTCGCTATTGTACCGCAGAGGTGAGCCAGCCTAACCCCCTTGTTTTTTTCTACGGTAGCGGTACAATCAGACTGGCCGATCCCTTTTATACCGGAATCATTAGGAGGTTAGAACATGTTTGACAGCCTCTCGGACCGGATCAGACAGGATGAGCAAGTGGGAGCTCACAGGCAGCTGGAACGCTTCCTGCGCTGGGGCCTGGTCGCCATCATTTCACTGACGCTTTTTGGCGGCCTTTACCTGATCGTGCAAAAACTGGAGTAAACGTATTAATACGGGGCGATCCGTTCCATTACGGATTTCACTCTCCGTGAATACTCGGGGTTTGGATTGTACGCCCACAACATTTCGTCCAGATCTTTGTCTCTATAGCGCTCGGCGTAGCCCAGATGGTGGGCGACTTTGCGGATGCTTTCGGTTACAGACTTGAACTCCGCACGTCCACAATCCCAACCGAACAGATTATTATTGTGTGCAGCCTTTCCGCCCGTGGTTTCCACGAACGAAATGCTGGGCAGGAGGCGCCAGTCGAGATCATTGCGATCGGCTTCTTTCAGAAATACGTGGGAATACTCTTTGGCGGGTGCGTCAGCGGACTCGAAGAATTTCTGCAGCAGTGACAGACGCGGGTCGGGGGTTTTGGTGACGGCGGGGATCATTGGTTTCTGGGGCAATTTGGCATCGACGGAAGTCACGATTGCAGGCATAGATACCATGCCCGCAAAAATGATGGCACCATTCGACATGAATTTCCACATTTCCTTTACCTCGCTCGAGATCGAAAATCTAAAAGATGAGCCTTTATAGTTAAAGGCCATAGAGATAGCAGCTTTGGTGAACCGCCCGGAGGCTCGGTTAATACGGTGACATGCGCATCAGTATAGCATTCGTCTGCTTATTTCCAGATAAATTTTTTTAATCACTGCGCAGGGACTGTGACGAATGGCACCACCGGCAACAGTCGATGGGGCCCTTCGGCAGCGGTGCAGTGTGGTAGATTGTGCAACAAAGGAGCCGAATCTCTATGAACCGTGATCGACGGCAGTTTATCGCTTCAGCGCTGGCCGCTGCACCCATGTTTGTTCCCCGACGCGCTTGGGGCGCGAACGACCGCCTCGCCTTCGGCTTGATTGGCGCAGGCGGGCGCGGACGTTACCTTACGACGAACTTTCTGAAGCTCGGTGCCGAGTGCGTAGCTATTGCGGAGGTTTACGACCTCAATATGCAGTCGGCGCTCAAGCTCGCGCCTAACGCGAAAACGTACGTCGACTATCACGAATTGGTCCAGCAGAACGGCATCGACGCGCTGGTGGTGGCGACACCCGATCACCAGCACTTCCCGTGCCTGCAGGCCGGTCTGGATGCGCATAAGGATGTCTATCTGGAAAAGCCGATGTCGAAGTCGATCGAGCAGAGCCAGGAAATCATCGCGGCCGTGCGCAAGACGAAACAGATCGTACAGATCGGTATGCAGCGCCGCAGCGCGCCATCCGTGATCAAAGGCAAGCAGCTCATCGACAGCGGCATCCTGGGCAAAATCACGATGGTCAAGCCGATGTGGAACTGGAACATCGCGCACGAGCTGAACAACTCGCCGCTTCCCGGCAAGCTCGACTGGAAGCGTTTCCTCGGTCCGGCGCGCGAACGTGAACTGCAGCCGATGCGCTTCCGCAACTGGCGCTACTTCTGGGATTATTCCGGGGGCAACATGACCGATCAAGGCACGCACCTGATGGATGTCGTGCAGTGGTACACGAATTCGGGCACGCCGCGGTCGGCCATCAGCTACGGGCAGGTAGCGAAGATGATCGGCTCCGAGACTCCCGACGTGTTCTGCGCGGTCTTCGAGTATCCGAACCTAATGGCCACCTGGACTCTCAACTACACGAACTCCTACGACAACGACTGGTCGATTCAGTTCCAGGGCGACCAGGGCACGATGATCATCAACAACAACGGCCTGCGGGTGTGGAAGGAGCCGTGGCTAAAGAATCCGGAGCCGATCGAGAAGCTCGACGCGCCCGTGCCCATTGAGACCCACATTCAGAATTTCCTGGATTGCGTGAAGTCGCGCCAGCAGCCGAACGCGCCGGTGGAAGTGGGAGCCTCGGCCGTGGCGGCGCCGCATCTTGCGAACGTTGCCTTCCACGAGGACCGGCGCGCGTTCCTGTCGGAGGACGGGAAGAAGATTTCATAAGCCGGCTTACGGGCCGATCGGGGCGATCGCTTCATACGTCGAGACGCGTCCGGCCGAAAGTGGCATAGAGGATCCTACGATCCCATCCCCAACATCAGCCGGGCGCAGTCAGTAGTCGAACGGTCTCACGCTTCCGAGCGCCTCAAGAGACACAACCAGTTTCATCAGCAGCGACGCCGCCGCCAGCATAGTGGTGAATGCCAGATAACCCAGCGCAATTCTTCCGGCGCCTCCGCCTCGGGTCAGGTCCCTGATTTCGTCCATCATCGGCCGCCTCCGCCCGCGATCAGGTCCAGTTTCGGCTGATTGTGCGCGGCCTTCCGAGGATCGTATTGCTTGAGCAAAGAGATCCTGCGCAACACCTGCGGGCTCGGCTGGAATCCTTCCTTGATCGGGACGTCGTGCTTGATCCAGTCGGTGAGCGGAACGCCACCATACCGCAACTGCTCTTCCAGGTAGACGTAGTTCTGGCCGGAGCCGAACTTCTTCTTCACTGGAGAGTACCGCACCATAAAGCGCAGGTTCTGCAGGAACTCGGCCGGTATTTTGCTATAGACTTCCTCCTCCGATATCGGAATCTCCGTCTCTTTATACAGCGATTTCGATGTGCCGGCCTTCCGCGAAAGCAGGAACGTGATCAGCACGAACAGCGGAGCGCCGACGAACAGCAGGATGTAGATCATTTGCAGCATATGTGTCCTCTCTGCCGCACAAGCGGGTATCTGGTTGTCGTTTTCTTCTGCTTTACCTGTTTGGCGGAAGCTACCTTCCGATTTGAATTACACCACGCGCCTGAGTATGAAAACAGTTGCCCTTCGTAGATCCGTAGTACCGTAGGTACCCTCTCTTTACTGGTACGTTAAGTATCCGGATACTGTCTGACTGACTCCGGGTTTCACCGCTGCTACCGGTACCCTATCCGAGGTTAGTGGTCCTTATGGTACTGTCCATTAACCACTTAGTCCTTGCCACAGAAGAGCTTACAGGTTATTCTCAAATCACTGATATAAACCAAGACGAGTGAGCCCGGTTCTCTTCCGTTGGGGAGCCGGGCCTTTTTTCTGCCCTCAGCGAAATCGCCCTGCATGGCGGGCAATCATCAGGTCCTCATCCGTTTTCATAACCCTCACTGTTACCGTGCCGCCGGGCGCGGAGATGACGGCCGCATTCATTTCATTCCGCGCCGGGTCCACGGTGATGCCGAAAAACTCCAGCCCCGCGCAGATGCGCGCGCGAATCGGCGCCGCATTCTCGCCGATCCCGGCGGTGAAGATCAGGGTGTCGAGTCCTCCCATCACGGCTGCCAGCGCGCCGAGATGCTTCTTCGCCAGATAGCAGTACAGCTCGACGGCTTCGGCCGCGCGGCTGTCTGCGTCTCCCTTCGCCAGCAAATCCTGCATGTCGCTGCTGATGCCGGACACACCCAAAAGGCCCGAGCGGCGATTCACGATATCCCGCACTACCTGAGGCGAGAATTGCTTCTCCTCCTGCAGATACAGCAGCACTCCGGGGTCGAGGTCGCCCGAGCGCGTCCCCATCATTAACCCGCCCGCGGGGGTGAAGCCCATAGTAGTATCGAGGGGCCGGCAGCCACTCACCGCGGCCATGCTGGCGCCATTGCCCAAGTGAGCGATGATGACCCGCCCGCGCGCCGCTTCCTCGCCGGCCTCCCGCGGCAGTTCCTGCATGATGTACGCATACGACAGGCCGTGGAAGCCGTAACGCACCACGCCCTCCCGCCACAAATCG
>Ga0070741_10012590_pt1 | contig 15236 bp, 12 predicted proteins | sample Coa_R1_4_FD_66440 | JGI IMG/M metagenome (GOLD analysis project Ga0070741, IMG submission 66440) | Surface soil microbial communities from Centralia Pennsylvania, which are recovering from an underground coalmine fire - Coalmine... | ecosystem: Environmental > Terrestrial > Soil > Unclassified ... | reverse complement strand
TTATCGCGTATTACTTGCTTGTATTCTACATACGGCAGATGACTTCGGTGTGGGTGGCGTGGGAACTCGATTATGATATTCGCCAAGGGGCGATGAGCAGTAAACTGCTGCACCCGATTCATCCGATTCACGAATATATTTCCAATAATCTGGCAGATAAGGTGATGCGGTTCGTCGTGTTCACACCGATGGTCGTTCTGGTCGCGTTATTCGTGCCGGGGGTAAACCTCGTGCTGACGCCGCTGGGTCTCACATTGTTTATTATTGCAGTAATCGGCGCGTGGCTGATGCGCTATCTGCTGCAATTTACGCTGGGCTTGTTCAGTTTTTGGTTTTCGCAGGCGCTCGTGTTAACGGATGTTGCGTGGTTATTGATTCTTTTGTTTGGCGGAAGTGTCGCGCCGCTTGACCTTTTACCCGAGCCGCTGCGCACGATTGCGTATTATTTGCCATTTCAGTTTATGGTTAATTTTCCCGTTCAAATTTTGCTAGGGCGGCTGACGACAAGCGATATTTTGTACGGTCTGGGTGGGATGGCGCTGTGGAGCGCCTTGTTCTATGTGGGGTTTCGCGTGGTGTGGGCACGCGGCATTCGGCAATTCAGCGCGTATGGGGCGTAGGGCACAGGATGCTTAAGCATTTGAAATTGCTCGGGGTCTTTTGGCGATTTTCCATCTTGAGTGAGTTGGAGTATCGCGTTAATTTTGTGACGAACGCGATGATGAGCATATTTTGGCTGGTCTGGGGTGTGATTGGCGCGACGATATTCTTCGCATATCGCGATCAGATTGGCGGATGGACCTATTACCAAGTGCTTTTGGTGATTGGGCTGTTTTCGATTTTCACGGGCGTAATGGAAGCCTTCTTCCGGCCCAATATTACGGCGATGATTGAACAGGTGCGGGAAGGCACGTTCGATTTCGTGCTGGTCAAGCCAGTCAATGCGCAGTTTTATTCGAGCTTTCATTCGCTGACGATGTGGCGCATAGTAGATATTATCGCCGGCGCGGCGGTGATTGTATATGCGCTGGCGGCGATGCACGTTATTCCTACACTCGCGCAATTGTTGGTGTTCGCGACGCTGATGTTGATTGCGCTGATCCTGGTGTATTGCATCTGGTTGGCGATGATGACGATGTCATTCTGGTTCGTGAAGGTGGACAATTTTGCGGAGCTGTTTTATTCGTTTTATGAAGCGGCGCGTTATCCGGTAACGGTATACGGGACGTGGATTCGCGCGGCGCTGACGTTCGTAATACCGATTGCGTTTATTACGACGTTTCCTGCGGCGGCGTTGATTGGTTTGCTACAACCAACTGAACTCGTAATTGGAATCGGATTAGCGGTGCTGCTGTTGGTGGGGACGAATCGGCTCTGGAAGATTGCGATTCGGTCGTACGCGAGCGCGAGCTCGTAGGGTGGATTCGGTACGTCGGGATACAATCAGGCACATGGATTATTTCGTTCTCGTTTTTCTCGGCGCGCTGTGGGGCGCGTCGTATTTGTTTATCAAAATCGGTGGAGAACAACTTCCGCCGATTACGTTTGTGGCGGCGCGGACGACGATTGCGGGGATTTCTTTATTGCTGGTCGCGTTGGCGCGCCGGGAAAAATTGCCACCACTCGGCTCGTCGCTCTGGAAATGGCTGATCGCGATAGGCTTGTTGAACAGCGCGGTTCCTTATACGTTGATTACATGGGGCGAGCTGCATGTTTCGAGCGGCTTGGCTGCCATTCTGGTTGGGGCAATGCCGATTTTTACAGTGCTGCTGGCGCATTGGCGGTTGCACGATGAACGGCTGAAACCGCGCAAGGTCGTTGGCATCCTGATTGGCTTTGCGGGCGTAGTCGTTTTATTTTTGCCCGATTTGGAGAATGGCTTGCAGTGGTCGCTCGTGGGTGGCGCAGCGATTCTCGCGGCGGCAATCAGTTACGCGTCTGCTGCCATCGTTGCGCGATTACATCTGAAAAGTTTGCCGCATGTTTCGGTGGCGCTTGGACAGATGATTACTGCATCGCTCATTCTTATTCCCATCAGTTTGCTGTTCGACCACCCATGGACGCTTTCTCCGACACCCATCGCGGTGGGAGCATTGGTGACGCTGGCGGTGTTCGGTACGGCATTCGCCTATTTGATCTATTACTGGCTCATCGCACACGTTGGCGCGACGCGCACTTCGCTCGTAACCTATATTAGCCCGGTGGTGGCGGTGATTCTTGGAGCGGTCTTTTTGAATGAATCGCTAGAGTGGAATACGCTGGTGGGGTTGATTTTGATTATTGCGGGCGTGGGATTGGTAACGAGTCTATCGCTCGGCGGGAGACGCGCGCAGGCGGTGACTCCGGTTGCCGAGTAAAAGATTAGAAACCGCGAATCGGCGCGAAAAAAGTGATTATGATTAGCGGAGATTCGCGCCGATTCGCGGTTACTTTCTGAATGGATACGTACGACATTGTAATTGTGGGTGGGGGGCCGACGGGGAGCGCGGCGGCGTTGCGATTGGCGCAGCGCGCACCCGAGCTTGCCACGCGTACGGTGTTGGTGGACAAGGCGATTTTTCCGCGCAAGAAATTGTGCGGTGGTGGCGTGACCCAGCATGGTTGGGATTTGTTGAAACAGCTGAATGTGAGGTTGGATGTTCCCGCGTATCCAATTCATCACATGCGGTTGGTATATAAAGATTTAGAAGCGACATTTCACTGGCGGAATGTGTTTCAGATTGTGCGGCGCGAGGAATTTGACGCGGCGTTGTTGAATGAAGCGGAGGCGCGTGGAATTCAAATATGTCAAGGCGTTACAGTGTGCGATGTACGGCGGGGCGAGCATGGGGTGACGCTGTTGACGGATACAGGGGGGATGAAATGCCGCGTGGTGGTTGCGGCGGATGGGGCGAACAGCGTGATTCGACAAAAGTTAGGGCTGGTGCGGAGTGATCGAATTTCGCGTTTGATAGAGATTTTGACTCCAGTGGATGCGACAAGTGCGCCAGAATTTGTGAACCACACGGCAGTGTTTGATTTCACACCTCTTGAACGCGGGGTGCAGGGGTATTATTGGGATTTTCCTTCGTACAAAAATGGGCAGGCGATGATGAATCGGGGATTGTTTGATTCACGTGTGCGTTCGGATCGCCCGCGCGCGGAACTCAAGCCTGTGTTCAAGGAAGCGTTGCAAGGGCGGGGATTCGAGCTTGGAGATTGGAAGTTGGAAGGGCATCCCGAACGCTGGTTTGATCCGAAAGAAGCGCATTCAGTCCCGAACATTGTGTTGGCGGGCGATGCGGCGGGGACGGAACCGTGGCTTGGCGAAGGAATTTCACACGGGATTGATTTCGGAATGCGCGCGGCGGATGCGGTAATTGATGCGTTTGGGCGCGGAGATTTTTCATTTGCGGATTATTCAAAGCAGATTGCGCGCTCCCCCTTGGGAAGACGATTGCGATTCAAGCGATTCGTCGCGTATTATTTGTACGGGAATCGAGAGGACTGGTTTTATCGAACAGGGTGGAAAATATTGCAGGTAGGATTTCACATTGTGCGGCGTGGATGAAGACCCCAAGGGTCTCCGAGACCCTTGGGGTTAAGTTCCCGAAGGGATTGCGCCCACAGCGGCGCGCACCCTCCGGGTTTGAGAGAGGGAGTTAGTCGTCGTCGTTATCGTTGTCGTCGTCGTTTGCTCCGGCTTCGATCTTGCTAGCTAAAAAGGTTTGCGGGTCGAACTTGGCTTCGGCATGATCACCGACTTGAATATCCGCGAGGGTCGCGTGTTGGTCGTTGCGCTCAATTTTGGTTGAAGCATCAGCAAAGACGGTGACAGCGGCGCCATTTTTTGGCTGAATGGTGACACTGGATGCGCCGAGGTCAACCGCTGTCACTTGCCCTTCGACCTTGCCCAGTTTTACTTTGGCGGGTTTGCCCGGTTTGGCTTGGATGCGCTGCGCGACATTCGTCGTGGTGTTGTACTTGACTTCGACCTGATCGTTAATGGCAAGATCATTGATGGTCGCGTTCTTGATATGCTGCTTGCGGATTTTTGTGCTGGCATCCACCGCAAGCGTCAATGAGCCTGCCTTTTTCGTACTGATTGTAATCGTGCTCAAACTTGTATCAACGGCGGTAATGACGCCTTTGACTTCGGCGCGGTTCTTTTTGGCGAGAGCGCCGGAGGGAACGGCTAGAACCGCCAGCGTTATTATGCTGATGATAGCTACGAAAATGCCTTTATGTTTGAACATTGGATTTGGGTCTCCTGAACCCCAAGCCGGGTAGAGTGTAGGGTGTAGCGTTAGTCTTGCATAGAAAGGAACGCACAACAATGGCAAAAAGATACTGGGAAAAAAAATCGTAGAGCCGGTACAGCGTACCGGCTCTACGATTTTTCCTTTGAGGTTTTTGGTTTAGCGAGTTGTGCGCTGGAAAATTAGAAAGTAACGCACATGGGCATGTCCACAAGGCGGTGGATTATAGCCGGGCGGCGGATTCTTGGCACACAGCGAAAGGGCATTGATTTTGTCACTAGGCAAACCCGGTACCGAAATACTATTGCCTTCGCCATACATGGCTTTTTGATATTCCACATCACAGCCATAGCCATATGGATTCCAAGGATAATCAATCTTTTTCAAGACGTCGGGCGTGAGGGGATAATGAGAACCGTCATTGAGCTCGTCGGTTACTTCGGTTCTAATGCAACCGCCATTCTCATCCACAGTCATAATATGAATGGACGTGCCTGTTCCGCCTTCGGGAAAACCGGGACATTTCTGAAATTTATCCGTAGGTGCCCAGTCGCAATAGCGCGCGTATTTGAGATGCCAGTACTGTTGACCAGGGGCAACATTCGCAGGGTTGAATGAAACCGCATCCCACCACAAATCCGGAAACGCGGGGATGAATTCAGTAGTGACGGGCGCGGCTTGCGGCGGAGCTTGGGTGGGTTCGGCAGTCGGCGGCGGCGGTTTCGTCGCTACGACGGGCGTGGGAGCTTCCGTCGGTTCTTCGGTAGGCGCTTCGGTAGGGGCAGCGGTTGGTGCAGTGGTCTTTTTCTTTTTTGGCGCGGCGGTCGGTGTCGCTTGCGCTGTGTTGTCCGTTGAGCCTTCGCCCCTGGTGTTGAATGTGTCATCGCCCCGCGCGACTTTGGTTGGACCTGCATCGTTCGGAATTACTCCATTATCGCCGCCGATGGTTTGTGCCAGAACTTGGAGTGAACTGTCTTCGGAACCGAGCGCAACGGCGAGGTCGGCGACATTCGCGGCGGCTGTATCTTTGCGTACCGCCAATGACTTGGCGAGTCGCTCGACGCGTGTTTTGATGTCCTTGTCTTGTAACTGCGCGAGACGCTGCTTGGCGCGCGTGGCATCTTGATCATAGGCATAGGTATTGGCGACGAGGACGATGTAATCGTTCTGCGCGGAGGTGGAGAGACCCGCAACATTGGAACCGCCAATGTTGGGAAAGACGACCCAGCCCGCAATCAAGCCAACGGCGACACCCATGACGATTCCGATCAGCGCGATTACCAAAAGCCATCGCCATGTGAAACGCGTTTCAGTCATTGACACATCCTTTGAGAAGAATCAGGCGGCAATGCGAGGGAGTAGTGCGGAGTTGACTTTCTTGCATGGTTCCGAAGCGGCGCAGATTGTAGCATCGAATGAGTGGAACGCGAAATTAGGGAAGGGGGGTTTGGAACGCGAAAAGTAAGAAACAGAAGAAAACCGCGAAAGAATTTGGGAGTGCGAAGATGGAAAACATAGCCACGAAATAGACGTGGAAACAGCGAAAGGGAAGAAGCTGAACCTTACGGTTTGAGAGTGATGGTTTCGCCGTAGGGTTCGATGTCGCCGTTGGCGTTTTCGTACATGCCGATTTCAAAGGAGGTGGCTTGAGCGGGTGGCGGTTTGAAGGTATCGGCGTAGATGTGTTCGGCTTCCCATTCGCTCGTGCGATAGCCGTACACGGCTTCGCAGCACGCGGCATGGTCTTCTTGTCCGATTTTGTTGCCCGACGCGTCGAGGTAATGAATAAAGGTGGCTACATCTTTGCCGAGCGGCTGGTTGACACGCCAATACAGAATGAACGCATCGGGACCAGCGTGATAGCCGACGAGTTCAACGCGGTTATTGATTGGCGAGCGGCGGCCCTGCAGATCGGAAGGAGCGGAGAGAACCTCAACCAGCTCATTGCTCTTGGGCGCGGTTGTGTAACCGGCGGGGGCGCGCGTCCATTTGACGCCTTGCTCGATGAATACGGGGCGTCCTGCGTCCACATTTTGTAGGGCGCGCCAGTATTCGTTACGAGTGTCCATGTGAATCAGGCGCGCTTCAAGGTCAGGACGGAGGCTTTCGGTGGTTTGCAAAAAGCGCAGGGCGGTAGCGGTCTCCCAATCGAGTTCGAGAAACGCGCCGGGCGGCAATGAAGCAGCGGCAATCGCGCGGGCGCGCGCTTCGGGCGCGGCTTCGTTGGCGACGGCGATCTGGATTTCAGTGAGACGAGTGAGATTGAACAGGGGCAGTAGAAGTAATATCAGCGCGAGGGCGATTTGTGCTTGGCGCGAGCTCAACACACCAACGCGTGTGCTGATCCATTCGAGGAGAAACGCTGTGCCTGCTCCAATCCAAATTGCGGTGACGACGAAGCTGGAGGTTAGAAATACCTCAATGTCAGGGACAGAATAGACCAGGGCAAACGCGACATTAAGTAGATAGATGAGCCAGAGCGCGATGTTGAGATGGAGGGCGCGACGACAGAGTGTGATTGTGCCGAGCAGTGCCAAGATGAGTCCGATGCCGAAATTTTTGATTGGAATTTCGAGGAGGACGGGCGAGGGATTGATGTCGCGTAAAAAGGAACCCGCGTATTCTCGTCCAAGAATAATGTCACTGATGGCATAGTCGAGAGTAAAGCCTTCGGGCAGGAGGCGCAGAGGAATATAGAGGTAGAAAAGCAATCCGGGAATCAGAAGCAGCGCGCATATCAACAGACGCGGGATATTGAAAAAGAAGCGGCGGTCGGTGGCAAGTAGGAAATACAGAATAGCCGGGAGAGCGAGCACAATGAGACGATGGTGGGCGAGCGCGAGACCGAGAATGAGAAACGCGAGATAGAGCCAGAGAACACTCGTTTTGGATAATGCGGGATTGGCAAAGGTCTGCGACCACTGCCATAAAAGATACAGAATGAGTGCGAGAAGAAACGCGTGCAGGGTATAGACTTCCAAGATACTCGCGTTGAACCATATCACGGGCGAAAGAGCGAAAAAGAGCGCGCCGATGAGCGCGGCATCGCTACGCTGTGTGATGGAGCGAAGGAAAATAAAAATCATCATCCCGGCGAGCGCGCCAAAGAACGTGGCGAGTATATTCAATTGCCACGCGATGTTATTAGAAAGCGGCAGGAGCTGCCAAAAGTAACCGAGAAGGGTAAAGAGGGGATACCCCGTCGCGTGCGCGACGTTCAGTGAGACCATCGCCCACTGAAACTCGCCGCTGTCGCCGCGCAGCATTCCCGGCGCGAGGGTAAATAGATATAGCGCAAAGGTCGCGGCGAAGAGGAGAATCGGGGCAACTCGTGACGACAAGAGGTTAGAAATTAGAGATTGGAAATTAGGGATTAGAGAGTGCAGGAATCTCTAACCTCTATTCTCCAATTACTTGATTACCTTTTGCCACGTGAGGATAAAATTCACCGCGACGCCGTTCGGCATTCCGAGTCCAATCACTTTGTCGCTCGGCAGTCCCGCGACCCACGCGGAGTAGGGGCCCATTTCGCCGGTTTCGGGTTGGTAATTTTCCCACATGGGAATTTTGGCGCGACCAAAGGCGTCGGTGAATGAATCCGCCTGGATGTCCGCGAGTCCTTGAAAGACCCGCTGCACGAGAACGGGCTTGCCCTTGTCATCGAGCAGAGCATAGATGATGTGATGATTGCCTCCCGATTGTGAGGCATCTTGATATTCCCCGCGTATTAATCTCCAATACGCTTCGCCCGGTCGGGGGTTGGCAAATTCGACGCGCACATTGAGCGCGGCGAGACGCGGGTCAAGTGGTGACGCGGCACTCGGCAAGCGCGGCGGGCGCGGTGGCGGCGTAGGATGGGGCATGGGAGGCGCAATCGTTTGCATTGGTTGCATTGGCGGTCGTTGGGGCGGGGGTATATAAACGGGCGCGGCGGCCGGTGTAGGCAGCGGAGGAGTAGGTTGCCATTCGGGAAGCGGCGCGGGGGAAGGCGCGGGCGGTGGCATGGCAACAGGTGGCGGAACGATCAAACGCTGCCCGGCAATTACGCGCGAATTTTCATTCAACGCGTTCGCATTGGCGATGGCAACAGTAGGAACGCCGAATTTTTTTGCAATGGAAGCCAGCGTATCGCCGTGCTGAACGAGATAAATACTCTCCTCGCTCGGTGGAGGCGGAGGGGGTGGCGGGGGAGCAGCAGGCGCAGCAGCCACAGGCGCAGGCGCGGGTGTTGGCGTACTTCCCCGCGGCCCGATGCGCGCAACGCTCGGCATGGCTTTAACAGCAGCGACAACAGGCAATCGTTCGCCGATGTGATAATTGGGAACGGCGACGGGGGGAAGCTCTTCGCTGCTCGGATTCCCACTCTGAAAGGCTTTATCCCAAAAATCGCTATACCACGCGCTGGCGCGCGTTTTGTCATTGCCGACAAGGAGCCAAGGACACGACACGAAATAATAATCGGGCGCATCGCGCTGCATAAATTCATAGAGCGCGACTGTCAACTCGGCGTGCAGGGCGGGCGTGACGCGGGGATAACGCAAATCGGTGCGGTGTCCGACCTGATAGCCGCCTTCGGTGGCAAGGATGGGAACGGAACGGCCAAGATGTTTTTTGGCGAGGGCGTCCAAGTATTCGTACTCGCGGAAGGCGGCGTGGTCTTGAACGAGAACCTGTCCGGCGTTTTTGCGCTGGGCGCGAAATGTGTTGACTTCATCGAGAGTGTTGGCACGACCCAATGAAATGTCCCACCAGACCCATTCGGTCAAGGGACCGAAATCGTATTCTTGGGCAGTCAAGGGGGTGCCGTTCTGATTCACCCGGTCGTTGGGAAAATTAAGAGGGCGATTGTGTCCGAAATTATGAACGGCGAGCCAGCCGCCCTCGAGCAAAATATCTTGCCGCCCCAATGACGCGAGCGCGCCGAGCAAATCCATTTCGCTGCCGCTGCTGACGGCGGGCAAGCCGGGATAGCCGCCCGCTTCGAGAATAAAGCGCGCGTCGAATAGCCAGTTCAGCGCGACGAGTTTGGCGGATTCTTCGAGGTTACCGGGAACAGCGTGCTGTTTCCACTCGGCGGGATTGTCGGGTTCGTTATTGGTTTCGAAATAGAGCACGCCAACGTCAATCAGTTTCTTGATGGTGAGTTCTTCACGTGCGGAAATATGCCCCGGATTCGGTTCGGGCGAATCGTTGGGCGGAAGGTCGCGGCGTAGGACGCGAACGATGGGAAAAATGCCCGCATTGAGTAATTTTTGACAAACGGGAATCGAATCCCCGTTGTCGTCGAGAACGCGCAGCCATTTGATGCCGAGCTGCTGCAATTCCGCAATCCAGTAATCAAAACCCGGGTCGCCGCCTTTCCAACCGGCGGCGGGATAACCCGAAATGCCGCGCCCATTGTCTTGGGGCGGTCGTTGGTAATCAGCTAGAGAGAGTGGCATAGTCTTTCGTTACTTCTCCGCGCGTAACAGAGAAGGAATGGTGAAATCACATTCGTCCGTTGGCATTTTCCGTAATTTGATTTACGGCAGAGGGCGCGGAGGACGCAGAGAAATAAATGAAAACAATTGAGCCGGTGTGAGCTCTGCGTTCTCGGCGGTGAACTGAATCAGAGCTTGGGTAAAATATCCGTTGCAAATTTTTTTAGGTCATCCTGGTCTTGCGGCGTGAACCACTGCAAGACGAGTTCTTGTACGCCTGCCTTCGCGTAGGCGTGAATTTGTTCGATGACTTGTGTTTGATTGCCAACAACGGCGTGCCGTTCATCACGCAGCCATGTAGTTAATTCGTCAAGCGACATGGCAGCGTTCGCGGCGCTCCAACTGCGAATATAGGCAAAGCGGCGTTCCAAATCGGCAGGCGTTGCACCGTAATAGAAAAAGGTCGCGACGGTCTTTTTGATGGATTGTGGGTCACGTCCCGCTTCGCGCATATAGGTATCCAGCTGATTAGCGAGTTCGCGGAATCGCGCGGGCCCGAGCTGCACGCCGTTCCATACGTCGGCATATTGGGCGGCGAGACGAAGCGTCCGATTGATGCCATTGCCGCCGACGAGGATACGCGTTTTGCCGGTGCGCGGGCGAATTTCAGCGTCGCGCAGGTGAAAGTACTTTCCTTGAAAATTCGCGGGTTGTTTCCCGCGTAAAAGTAAATCAATGACGGCAAGCCCTTCTGCGAATCGCTCCATCCGAATGGGTTTGGGCGGAAGCGCATAGCCGAACATATTATGTTCGCGCTCCATCCAACCCGCGCCCACGCCTAAAATCATTCGCCCGCCGCTCAAATCGTCAAGCGCGCCCGCTTGCCGCGCGAGAATCACAGGGTCACGAAACGTCATTGGCGAGACGAGTGGACCGAAATGGACGCGCTGGGTATTCGCAGCAAGATAGGTATGCGCCACTACCATTTCGAGCGCGTCATAGTTAGGCGGCATTGGTGGAACGAAATGGTCGGAGGTGTATAGCCCAGCAAAGCCCCAATCTTCGGCGCGTGGGCCAATTTCTTTCCACAACTGCCAATTCAAACCGGATTGCCCCTCAATCATCAAAGAGATTTGCACGTGTGGTATCTACTGCACGTTAGCGAACGTGTGCTACGCGGCTAGAATATTTTAAAGCCCGCGATGACAATGCCGCGTTCGGCTTCGGCGCGGCGCGTGTTGGCTTCTTCTTCAAAGAGCGTATAGAGCTTGTCGTAATCGGCTTTGGGTAACTGCGGCGCTCCTTTAGGACGTTTCAGCGCATTCTTGAGTTCATCTGAACCTTGATTGAGAACGACGACGGGCAGCTCGACGTTGGTAATTTCGACATTCACTTTCGGATTGGTGAAAACAATCAAGCCATCTATTGGCGGTTTGAAATTCTCGCCGAGATTTTCGGCGATAAAGGCGCGGAGCTTGTCGCATTGTGCGTCCAAATCTTTGGTTGGGTCGCCCAGCTGCTCGGTGCTGAACCAGCGCAAGAATCGGGTGAATCCCACGTTCATGCGCCAACCTTTTGGATTGGCATACACTTGCCCATCTACATTTTTGAGCAAAAGAACGGTGACGCCATACGGCGTGAGCAGGACGTGAGGCACGGGGAGCGAGTAATTGTACAAGCGAACGCGTTTATCGGTGCCTTTGAGCGCGTTTCCAACGTTCTCGTAGTATTTAAAGCCCCACCGATTCAAGAAATAGCCGCCAACATTCGACATGATGAGACCAAGCAGCAGCGCGCCGTACAAGATCAGGAGCTGCTCGGTCGGAAGGTCATTCTTGCCAGAGAATAGAGTGGGCAAGGTGATTGCGAGCGGTGCGAGAATCACGATTAGCGAGCCGGTGGTAATCCAGCGTCCGAGCTTGGTGTTGCGCTCGACGAGGGGTGAGTTGGTAACTACTTGAGCCATGAGATAGGTAGCAGGTAATAAGTAGCAGGTGGCAGGTTATTGGTCATACAAGGAACGAATAAATTCGTTACTACATGTCCACTTTTCTAAGGACGAGACAGGCGTTTTGGCCACCGAGTCCGAATGAGTTGGATAGGATGGTTTCGACGTGGGCGCGACGCGCGGTGTCTGGCACGAGATCGAGTCCGATGCATTCGGGGTCGGGTTCTTTGAAATTGATAGTCGGGTGAATTTTCTGGTCGCACAGGGTCAAGACCGACGCGACGGCTTCGATGGCACCGCCCGCGCCGAGCGTGTGTCCAATCATGGATTTAATGGCGCTGATTGGAATTTGCGTAGCGCGTTCGCCGAATAATTTTTTGATGGCTTTCGCCTCGACATTATCGCCAAGAACGGTTGAAGTTGCGTGGGCGGAAATATAGTCCACCTCGTCAATGCCAATTCCAGCGTCGGCGAGCGCGAGTTTCATTACGCGGACTTCGCCCTCGCCGCTGGGGTCGGGGGCGACGACATCAAACGCATCGCTGGCGACGGAACTGCCTAGCACTTCGGCATAAATCGGCGCATCGCGGGCTATTGCATGTTCGAGCGATTCCAGCACCAGCACGGCGCAGCCCTCGCCCATGACAAAGCCATCGCGCGTGGCGTCAAAGGGGCGCGAGGCGGTGGAGTCATTATAATGCGTGCTTAACGCGCGCATTTGACAAAAGGCAATGACGCCGACGGGAAAAACCCCTGATTCCGTACCACCGACGAACATCACATCGGCCCAACCACGTCGGATGAGTTCCGCGCCTTCACCGATGGATTGTGTGCCCGACGCGCAGGCGGTGGTAATTGTCCCCAAATAGCCGAGCGCACCAGTCGTCATGCTCATGTGAAATGACGGCGCATTCGGCATCGCTGCGCCGATAGCAAAGGGGGAGACGCGATTCCAGCCCTTTTCAATGAGAATGTGCAATCCTTCTTCGGTCGCATCAATGCCGCCGACAGCGGTGCCCATTAAAACGCCGACGCGCTCGCGGTCTTGGACAGGCAGTTCAATGCGCGCATCCTGCGCCGCCATGCGTACGCAAGCAATGGCGAATTGCGAACAGCGCGCCATGCGCCGCGCTTCTTTGAAATCCATATAGTCGCGCGGGTCGAAATTGCGTACTTCGCCCGCGACCCGCGAGGGATAGGGCGAGGCGTCAAAGCGGGAAATGGGCCCGATGCCGCTCACGCCTTCCAGCGCGTTCGCCCAAAATTCTTTGACATTATTGCCAATCGGCGAAAGGACGCTAATGCCCGTAATGACGACGCGGGGACGACGCGGGCGCGTGACGAACGCCATTTCTGCAAAGGGTTGGGGCAAAAACCGTTCCTCGAACAGCTGGTCAAACATCACAGGTTGGATGACGGGTTGGGGCAGTCTATGCACGCGCGGCGACTCCAGAGCGGATGGTTTCGAGAATATTTGTTTCAACGGCGCGTTTGGCGGCTCTCACGGCGTGCTTGACGGCTATCGCATTCGACCTACCGTGTCCAATAATGACGACGCCGTTCACCCCGAGCAGCGGCGCACCGCCATACTCGGTATAATCCAAGATTTTTTTCACTTGCTTGAATGCAGGCATGGCAAGCGCGCCGCCAATCATGGTGATTGGATTGCTTTTGATTTCGGATTCGATCAGTTCATTCAGCATTTTGGAAATGCCTTCGGCGGTCTTGAGCGCGATATTGCCGACAAAGCCATCACAAACCACGACATCGGCGAGATGCGCGGGAACGTCTTTACCTTCAACATTGCCAATGAAATTCAGTCCCGTTTCGGCGGCGCGCTGTCTCAATAATTCGTGTGCGGCTTGAACCGTCTGGTCGCCTTTAGTGTCCTCTTCACCATTGGCGAGCAACGCGACGCGCGGTTTCGCCAAGCCCAACACGCTTCGGACATAGGCATCGCCCATAACGGCGAATTGGTCAAGCCATTCGGGTTTGCAGTCGGTATTCGCCCCAATATCGAGCAGGAGGCAAGGACCTTTGGGTGTTGGGATGAGCGCGCCGAGCGCAGGGCGATGAACCCCCTTGATTCGCTGCAAATAAAGGACAGAGGCGGTCAAAATCGCGCCTGTATTTCCCATCGAAACAAAGGCCTCTCCCCTGCCCTGCTTGACCTGTTCGATACCGACGACGATGGACGAGTCTTTTTTGTCCTTGACGGCGAGCGCAGGATGTTCGCGCATTTCGATTTCCTGCGAGGCAGGGACAACCTGAACCGTCGGCGGAACGTTGCCGATTTTGACTAATTCAGCGCGGACGCGGGTTTCATCCCCTACCAGCAGGACTTTAACGTTGTATTCTCGCGCTGCCTCGACCGCACCCTGCACATCAGGGACAGGGCGCTTGTCGCTGCCCATCGCATCTACGACGATTTTCATTTGAGAGGGCGATTTGCCATGCCGCGTGCGAAATTCTCCGTAGGGACAAAATTCGTTGCGCGTTCCGTCGAATTCGATTCGACGGCTTAATAAGGGCGCTGCGAAAAAAGAATGCTTTGCCCCTACCAATAACGTACGGGATATTTTAATTCAAGTAAAAGGAATCCGCAAAGATGGGTAGCTTATATCCGTTTTGGAGGGCAAAATGGATATAGGACATAAAATTCCTTGCTTAAAATTCTCTCTCATGCTACACTCGCCGCCAATGGATTCGCCAATGTTACGCCCTGCGGTAGGGCGACGCGTGGCGCTGGAACTGCGTCCAGCGCGTCCGCTAACATGGCTGGGCCCGATTGCAGCAACGATTTGTGGGGCGCTCGCGGCGAGTGGGCTGGTGGTTTCGGGCGAGCTCCTGCTGCGCGTCGCCATTGCGATTTTGCTCACTGACCCCATTCTCGGCGCATGGCGCGCTGCATGGGTGAATACGGACTGGCGGCGACCGATGCAGGGTTGGGAAGCAACGCCGACGCGGGCGTGGATGCTCGTACCATATGCGCGGCTCGGTTCGCCAGCGGCGCGTTTTTCGCAGTGGCTTTCTTCGCGCGCGAAATTTTGGCGCGAGGCGGTGATGCCGCAGGTTGGGCAGTCCATCAGCACAATCATTTTCACGGCATTGATTGCGCTTTCGATTGCGCTGGCACTCGGCACGGCGACGTTCATTTTGACGCTAATTGCGCTCGTATTTGCGCCGCTGGAGAGCGAATTCGGCCGCACTGGCGCAGGGCGGTGGGCGCGGGCGTTTTCGGAAATCGGCATGGCGTGGCTCCTTGGCGACGCGGCGATTTCGCAGGTGCTACCGCCGTTCGATTCGGCGCTGATGGCGGTGTTGTTTGCAATGACCTATCGCGGCTTGCTATCCATCGCGTCTCGCCCGAATTTGGGTGTGACAATTGCGAATATCGCGCAGATTGCTTTGATTGTGTTTCTAGTGACGCGCGGCGCGGTGATTAACGCAGTGATTTTGGCGTTGGCGCTGGGCGCGCAGGTGTTATGGCAGGCAGTGATGCGCGAAGGGCGGCAAGATGCGGCGGCGTTTTTGGGACGCGTGCAGTGGTTTGTATTGCTGGCGATGGTGGTAGCGGCGTTGGGTGTGCCTCACTAGGGCTTGTTGACATTTCAACACAGCCAATTGTTA
>Ga0070741_10012589_pt1 | contig 15237 bp, 13 predicted proteins | sample Coa_R1_4_FD_66440 | JGI IMG/M metagenome (GOLD analysis project Ga0070741, IMG submission 66440) | Surface soil microbial communities from Centralia Pennsylvania, which are recovering from an underground coalmine fire - Coalmine... | ecosystem: Environmental > Terrestrial > Soil > Unclassified ... | reverse complement strand
ACTCACTGTGTAATCTGTAACCCGCCAGGAAAAACGGTGATTTCACCCGCCGGATTCGTAATTAGGATATTTCGCGAGCCGGGCGTTGCAGCCGCGCTCACAGCGACTTGAAACGTCACGGCCGGAATAGGCGGGGTGTCCGTAGTTTGCGTGAAATCCGTCTCAACCGGCTGCGAGATGGTCACGTCGGCGGGAGGCCCGCTGACCATGTAGAATGTGCCCGGCTGGATGCCAGGCCCGACCAGAAAAATCGTGAACGTGGTTCCCTGCTTAACCGAGATGCCCGTCACCCCTCCGGTCGCTGAGAGGCCGGTCGATGTCCCCACCGCGATCACCGAGAGCGTGGGCGCTGGCGTTGAGGAAACTGCGATATCGGTATTGGGAGTCTCTACCCCCGTGTTCACAGGTACGGCCTGCGGGCTTATCGTCGGAACAACGTAAAAGTTCTGCGGGTTTGAAGTAAGGGAGCTGTCGGTGATGGTCACCGTCAGAGTGCCAGGCTGAAGCTGGCTCGTGTCAAGCTGAACCGTTAATTGGTTGTTGTTGACAAAGGTTACCCCAGTGACTGCCGTCCCGTTGAATAGCACCTGGCTAGCTTGAGTGAACCCATAGCCGTTGATGGTTAGCGGCACGTTTCCGGAATTCTGCATTGCCACGATTGGATTCATCGAGGTAATAGCCAGCGGCGGCGATGTTAGGCTAACTGCTGCCGATGCTGATTTCGAAACGTCGGCGCTGCTCGTCGCTGTAACGCTCACCGTCCCTGACGTAAGGATCGTGTTCGGCGCCACGTAGACCCCAATCGGGGTGATCGTGCCTACCGTTTTGTCCCCGCCTTGAGTTCCGTTGACGCTCCAAGTGACGCTGGTATTCGTGGCTCCGGTGACCGTGGCGGTAAACTGTTGCTTCGCCCCAAGTGGGACCGAGGCCGTCGCAGGGCTTATCGTTACCTGGATGGACTGGCCAAACGGGTTCTTTCCACCACCGCCCCCGCACCCTGAGAGATACAGGGCCACGAGGAGGCACGTCATCAGAAGGACTTGGGAAGGATGTGCAACGACTTTTCCCGCGGGCTCGGTTATCTTCAACTCACCTGGCGGCATTCGCATTTGCGGCCCAATTTAGCACGACCGTGTGGCGTTATCAAGTGATAAACAGGAGGCTTCACTGCTCCGGTTCAGGCACCGGCTCGTCTGTAAGCGGCGGTATATCCTGAGGCTGGGGTGGTTGCGGACCGGAGAGAGAGGGTTGAGTCGCCGGTGTCGTTTGTTGTCCGGGCTGCATCCCGGGTTGTGTCGTCTGCTGACTGGGGATGGCCTGGTTCGGCTGCGCGGGCATGCCTCCGGGTATTGCTCCCACGCCTGTCGCTACACCCAGAAACTCCCATTCGTCGTACCGCTTCCGCCCGTTGAAAATGCGGATCGACTGCTTCTTGCTGGTGCTGGCCACCCCTACAATCGAACTTCCCATCGGCTGGTTGGAAGGGCCAAAAAAGGCTGATTCTTCCGCCTTTTCCCCGGATTCGTCGGTCGCACCCGGTTGCTGCGCGCCACCAGAGGAAGTCTGTGGCTGGTTGCTCTGCCCGCCAGACTGGCTGGCGCCAAACGAAGACTGCCCCGACGAGCCGAAGCCGCCGAATCCGCTACCTCCAAACGACGATTGTCCCTGAGAGCCGGAAGTTCCAAACTGGCTTGAGCCAAAGGAGGACTGCCCTTGTGACCCCAGTCCGCCGGGCTGATTCCCTCCCATTCCTGCGGCCATCCCGCCGCCGACCGGCCCCATCGTCTTCGAATCCAGAATCATGCCGTTAGGGCCGGCGTGAATGAAGCGCCAGCGGCCGGTCTTGCTCATGGGATCGGTGTATTCCCTGCGCAGAAAGCGCATCCCGTTCGTTTCGAGAAGTTCCTTAACGGAGGTCGGGTAGCGCTGGAACTGGCGATTGAAAAGCATCACCGCTCGCGCGTACTCATTTCCCCGGAATATTAGTTCCTCTTCTCTTTCACGCTGGCCCTCGTGGTAAACGCTCGGCAAGGCGGCGGTCAGAGAGATCAGCAGGAGAGTGGCCATCATCATGACGACCAGGAGAGCATAACCGCGGTCGGGACGTTGTCCGGAGGCCTGCTTACTGGGGAATCGGCAATTGGATAGTCTGATTTGCGGACGCATCTTGGACTTCCACGAACGTGGGCTGAATTTTCATGACTTTGAATCGGCTTCCCACAGGCTCCCCCTCATGCACGACATAAATCTGGTCCTCATCGGAGAGGTAGGCCTCGCGGCTTCCGTCGGCTTTTTCACCAAAGCCCAGAACCTTCAGTGTTACCGCAGGCGGAGGCGGGGGCTGGTTTTGAACCGCGGCTTTCTGAGCCTCTTGAATCTTCGCCGCCTCGATCTGCCGCGGCGTCAGTTTAGGAACTCCGAATTCGAAGGGATTGCGGTCGATGTCTGGCAATGGCCGGGCGTCCAGGTCGTCCAGTACATCGAGGTGGAGTTGTGATTGGAAACGCTCATCGTCGCCCGTTTTTCGACTCGATGCTGGCGCCCGCTGTTCCGCCGGATTGGCGGGAAGCGGCGGATGGGGCGCTCCGGCCCGAACGTCCCTCGAATTTTCCAACAAGTTGACGAGCAGGGCCAGTGACACAATTCCTAGAAGGACGCTTCCCCATTTTTCGCCGCGCGTAGATGCTCTCATGGCAATAAGTATAAGTCCGCGGTCAATCGCAATTCCAGGCCCCCCGCTTCAATAGGACTGAAGGTGAAATCCCGCAAGAGGATGAGGTCGCTGGAGGTCTCGAGCGCGTGGGAAAACTTGAGCAGATTCGGATAAGGCCCCGCCACGTTGACTTCGATCCCCATTCGCTCCAGGGGGTCGTTTTTTGCGGGATTGAGCTTGTATGCAACTCCGGCGAGCTGGAGACCTGATTGTTCGGTTAGTTGTCTCACCAGGCGCGCCGCCCTGGAGAAACCCCGTCGTCGCGGTGGGACGTGGTCGTGCTGGAAAGCTTGAATCTGTTTGAGTGTCCTGGGCAGATCCCTTTGGTAATCCTCCAGCCGCGCCACCTCGTTCTCGAGCTTCTGCACATGTTGGCGCGTAGCGGTCATGCGGTTCCACTCGTTGCGGGTCAGGGTGTCGAGAGGACGGACGGCCGCCAGGTACAACACCAGATCTAGAAGGACCAGTCCCACAGCGACTCGCTCTAGAATCCTCGTCAGGAGTTTGCGCCGGATCGTGCTCATATCTTCCAGATTCTTCCTTGGCTTATTCTGCCACGTGCCTGTACCGACATAAGCCGGTTACGAAAGAACTCTTACAGGCTGTCATTCCGAAAAGCCCCAGGCCACGAGGTACCTCGCGAGTGTTCAATGTTCAGTTCGAGAGTCCTCGCGGCACTCGGAATAAATCGGTTCGAGGGGTTCTTCCACAGCCTGGTCGACCCGCCTCTACTTGTTTTTTCCTCCCAGCTCTTCTCCCACATAGTATGCGCTACAGGTCACGTTAACTGTTCCAGCCGCATTACCTGGCTGTTCAAGCCCCTGATTAAGCACCGTGACATCTCTGAACTCGGGCGAATCTTCGAGATTGGTCAGGAAATCCTCCACGGCTTCTTCTCCCTTGCCTGAAACCGTGAACCGGACCAAGGGCCCTTCCGATTGCTGCGCCACCGACAGGCCTGCCAGCCGGACGTCGGTGGGAAGAAGTTTTCCAACCTTCATGGCCAGGGCGGTCAGGGAGAAATGCCTCCGATCAATAAGAGTGTTGATGAACTGCGCCTGCCGGACCACTTCCCTCGACTGCGGTCGAGACAGCTCTTGCCGTGCTTTCGTTTCCCGGAAAGTCAACTGGCGTTCCTGGTCCTGGAGTTCCGCCAGCGCGCGGTGGTAGTGGCGATAGTTCCTCACCCCGCCCACAAGGGTCACCAGAATGTAGACCAGCGCCGCAGCCGCCAGCAGACTGACGGGAGCCGCCCAAGCGAGCGCGTAGCGTTCGCGTGGTCCGGCCGAGATGGACAGATTCAGAGCGATTCGCATAGGACTCAGCTCGGATTCATCACCAGTCCTTCAAAAGTTGCGCCGATACGCGCGCAGGTCACGCGTTCCGCCTCGGGCAGAACCTTGCTGGGCGTGGTTATGAGCGGCGTCACCGGCCGTGCAAACCGCCGTGAGAGCTCGCCCGCCACGTCCAGATCCAAAGGTGGACGAACGCAAAGCCAGACGCGTTCGACCTCTACCTTGAAGTGGTCCCGCGCGCTCGCCAGCACTCGCGCCACTTCGCGTGCAACGTCATTTATCTGCCCGGCAGAGGCCGATCCCTCGAGATCTCGATTCCGCCACAGACAGACACGGTCCCCGACCACAACCACGGTCGTGACCCATCCAGAGCAAACATGCACCAGGACCTGCGCTGACCCTTCGGTTTCCGGCACCAGCGGCAACAAAGCCATGGTGGCCGGCAGGATGAGCGCCGGGCCTCCGTTCCTATGGTCGAGAGCCGCCTCAAATCCGGCCAGCACTGTCCCGCGAGCGGCAATTGCCAGCAACTCAATGTTACCAGGCTCCTTGCGTAGGAACTGGTAGGAGATTCGCGCATCTTCAAGATCAAAAGGCAGAAGCTCTTTCAGCCTCCATCGGACAAGCTCATCAGCTTCGTTGTGGTGGCTGGGAAGAGTCTCAAAAGCCAGTACTCCGACTCTGACAACCCCGTCCGGCAGCAGCAGCCCTAGGCTACCGCTGCCGACGTCGATGGTTTCCACAACCGATCGTATGGCTTCTTGAAGCCCCGAACCGAGCGGGAGATCCGAGCGGCTGGGGAGAGGGTGAAAGGCGGGCGCCCCAAATTCGCGGACCGCCACCCTTTGCACCTGCCGGGCCGCGCGATCGAGACGTGCCCCCGCCACGAAGCCAGGCTCAACTTCCAGGACGGCGCTTGGCACGATAAACGGGCCGGTCCTGTACCGAACCTTTGGCGTCAGCCGTTTCTTGAGCGATGCCCAGTCCATCTAACCTCAATCCTATGCTGTGTCCAGCCTATTCAACAAAGGTGACCTTATTAATCTCGCGAAGGGTAGTGACGCCCAGGCGGACTTTCTCCAACGCCGACTCGCGCAGCGTCACCATACCCTCTTCTCGAGCCACTCTCCGAATTTCTGAAGAGGGACGCTTCTCAAGGATCAATTCACGGATTCGATCGGACAAGGCGAGCAGTTCGCCGATCGCCGTTCGCCCGCGAAAACCCGTCTGGTTGCACTGAGGACAACCCGCGCCTTCGTAAAACGTGCAATCACTCCAGGTCGCCGGATCGAGCCCGGATTCCTCGAGAAGCTCCGGCGGAACTTCCACCGGGCGCTTACACGCCTCACAGATCATCCGTACCAGACGTTGGGCCAGGATGCAATTCAACGCCGAAACGAAGTTGTAAGGCTCAACTCCCATGTTCAGAAACCGCCCCAACACGTCCACAACGTTATTGGCGTGGACCGTCGTAAAGACCAAGTGCCCGGTGAGCGCCGACTGAATCGCGATCTGCGCCGTTTCGTTGTCGCGGATTTCGCCCACCATGATCTTGTCCGGATCATGCCGCAGGATGGACCGCAGGCCTCGTGCGAAGGTGAGCCCCTTCTTCTCATTCACGGGTATCTGAGTGATGCCGCGAATCTGGTATTCGACCGGGTCCTCAATGGTGACGATCTTGTCCTCTTCGCTCTTAATCTCGGAAAGCGCCGCGTAGAGCGTTGTCGTTTTGCCGCTGCCGGTCGGGCCGGTCACGAGCACCATCCCGTAAGGCTCGCGAATGAAGCGTCGCACCCTGCGCAGCTCGCGATCAGCGAAGCCCAGGATATCAAGACGCAACTGGTGAAACTTCTCGTGGAGCGATTCCTTATCCAGGATTCGCAGGACGGCATCCTCACCGTGGATCGAGGGCATGATGGAAACACGAAAATCAATCGGCCGACCGCGGTAGCGCACGCGGAAGCGCCCGTCCTGGGGAACTCGCCGCTCGGCGATATCGAGTTCCGCCATGACCTTGATGCGCGTAATCAAGTTGGACTGGAATTCGTGCGAAAGCGGCGCCATGGCCTGCTGGAGCACGCCGTCCACGCGGTATTTCACCACCACCGCGGTGTCGCTGCTTTCGATGTGAATGTCGCTCGCCCGCCGTTCCAGGCCCGCAAAAATAATGGAGTCCACAAGGCGAATCACAGGACTGACGTCGTGGTCCTCGACCAGGTGCTCAAGAGAGATGGCTTCGTCGCCGGAATCTTCCTCGCGAATCACGTCCAGGCGGAACTCCTCGGTGGCCTCTTCGAGCACCCGCTGCGAAGGCTCCGTCTTCTTGAGGAAATCCTTCACCTGGCTTGGGGCCGCCACCTTGACCACCAACCGACGATCGAGGCGGGCTTCCAGTTCATCGAGTCGGGCAAGGTCGGTGGGGTCGCCCATCGCCACAACGAGTTCATGGTCACGAGACTCGAGCGGCATGAACTCATAACGAACCATCAATTCGAGTGAGATGGTGCGCAGCAAGTCCGCGTCTGGATGGACATCGCGCAGGTCGACAAATTCGTACTGGTAGCGCTCAGCGAGCTTTCTGGATTCTTCCATTTCGTTGAGCAGCTCGATTGTGGTCTCGGACATCGGTTCCTCCCTAATGGACCTGCGAGGCCATCGAAAACAGCGGCAGATAGAACGCCACGAGCACAAAGGCAACAATGATCGCAATTGCCGCGATCATGATGGGATCGACTAAGGCAACCAGAGTCGTAAGGTCAATGCTCACGTCTTCTTCAAAAAACTCCGCCAGGGCTTCAAGCATGCCGGGCAGAGCGCCGGTCGACTCACCGACCTCCACCATATCCATCACAATGAACGGAAAGAAACCGGTCATGCGCAGGCTGGCGCTGAGAGGCCGTCCGCCCATAACTTCCTTGCGGGCCAGCGCAACCGCCTGCGATAGGAGGGGGCTGGAAACCGAATCCTTGGCGGTTTCGAGGGCGGACACAACCGGGATTCCACCCTGCAACAGCGCCGACATGGTCCGGGCGAATTCAGCCACCGAGAATTTGAGCAACAACTTCCCGACAACGGGAAGCCGGAACTTGAGGCGGTCCCAAGTTAGGCGGGACTTAGGAGAAATCCAGGCCGCACGCAAGCCAAACGCCACGCCCACCAGAGCCGCCAGAATCAATGCAGCAAATCGTTTGACCCCCAGCGAAAATGACATCACGAACAGGGTCAAGGCAGGAAGCTGCACTTCGAGGTCAGCGTAGAGCATTGCGAATCGAGGCACGATGAAGGTGATGACGAAGGCCACCAAAGCCACCAGGAATACCAACAGGAAACTGGGATAAATCAGCGCCGAATAGAACTTCTTCCGAAAACTCCGGGTCTGCTTCTGATAGGTCACATACTGGGCAAGGACTTTGTCCAGACTGCCGCTCCGCTCCCCGGCGCGCAAGGTGGCACAGTAGATCTTCGGGAATTGCCCCACTTCTTCGAACGCCTCCGACAGTAAAGCGCCCCCTCGCACTTTGTCCCGGACGGCTTCTATCGCCTCGCGAAGCGCCTCGACGCGCGTCTGACGCGCAAGCAGATCCAAGGACTTCTGGAGCGGCAGCCCCGACTTGGAGAGGGTGAGGAACTGCTCGTTGAATATCAGGAAATCGTCAGGCTTGATGCGCCGCTTCCGCGCCGTCTGCAGTCGTCCCCGGATAAAGTCCTTGGGCTTGATTGAAAAGACGTAGTATCCTTGGGCCACGAGACGCTGGCGAAGCTCCGTCTCGGTGGCGGCCTGCTCCGTCTGGCTGGTCACATGACCGGCCGCGGTACCGATTTTGCAGATGAACTCTGCCATCGTGTGCAGAACGTCTGCGTTTGAGGCGCATGGACTAACAAAACAGGTTTGAGCAGGAGAACCCAGCCGCTGCTCGAAACGCAGAGTCCCCTCACCAACTGCTGTACGGAGTGCCGTCTGTCGAAACTTCCTCCGAGCCGCTGTGCACATCGATGATTCCCGCGGCAGCTTGCTCGGGACTTATGGGCACTTCTTCGATATCCACCTTCCATGTCTGATTCGAACCGGTAAAAGGGTCCGACGGAATTCCACCGCGCAAATAACCCGCTTCCACCAGCTCATCGAGCGAGGTTGGAGCACGGTTCTTGTCAAGGGTGAACTGGTCGATCATCTTGCGCATTACATAGAGGTCGTCGCGGAGGACTGCCTCGCGAGCGTGGAGAATCGCCACGTGATACATCGGAGCCGCCATGGAGACGAGAATGACGATGATCGTCAATACCATCATCAATTCAAGAAGCGTAAAGCCCCTCACAGCGTCTTGCTCGGAATGGCCTCGAATTCTTCTCGACCGTGTCATGCTACCAATCCGCATAGCGCGTCCCATCCAGGGCAGTTCCCTGACTCTTGGAGTAGACGTCAAACACGTTGTCGCCGCTCCAACTCCGGGAGTCCGGGTCATCCTGCATCGAGCGCAGTCCCCAGTCCGCGTTGCCGGTGAAAGGGTCCAGAGGGATCTTGCGCAGGAACTTGTATTTCGCCGTGGCAGCCCCTTTCAGCGGAACCCCTTCCACCAAGGTCGTGAGATCAGGCGGGTAGCAAAACGTGTTAGCCTTGGCAGGAATCATGCCACGGTCGCAAAAATCCTTATAGCGGTCAATTGCCTGCCTGAGATCCCTCAGATCCTGCCTCAGCGCAGCCTCTCGGGTTCGCTGGGCCTGCACCCTGGCGAGGGGGAGCGCCACACTTGTGAGCAGCAGAAGAATTGTAATCGCAGCAATCAGTTCAACCAGCGTGAATGCCTGAAGGCCAACCTGCTTACGTTCTACTGGGCCAAACGAAGTCCTCATTGCGGTGGTAAAACGGGTTGGGGTCCGGCGTCCGGAGCAGGACCCAGTTCAGGGACAGGCGCCTGAGGGCCCGGAGCGAGACCCATCGAGATGTCCTTAGCGACTTCACCCTTGGGCTCAGGGATTCGAATCACGCGCGGGGTGAGCATCACAAGGACCTCCACATCCTCCCGGTCGGTATGCTCGGTGGAGAAGAAATACCTGAGTCCGGGAATATCCCCCAGAATCGGCACGCCGGTGATGACCTTCGTGAGCTGGTTCTGGATCAGGCCCCCCAGCAGACTGACTTCGCCTTCTTTCAGTCGAATGTCGTGTTCGATCTTCCGCTGTCCGAAGGTCGGCTCGGATACACCCCCGACGACGACGGGCGCCTGGACGGAAGAGATCTCGATACTGGCGTGCAGGCTGACTTCGCCATTTGCCAGCAGGTGCGGAGTGAGATCCAAGTTCACCCCTACGTCCTGGTATTGAAACTGGGTGCTGGCCAGTAATCCAAATCCTCCGCCTGTTGTGCCGCCGCTGATGCCTCCGATGCTGGGCAGAAAGCTTCCGGTCGCATAGGGAAAGCGGCTGCCAATGCGAAGCTTGGCAGTCTGGCCGTCCGTTACCCGGATCTGAGGATTCTGGAGAATTCGCGAGTGGGTGTCGTTAAGCAAGGCGGTGGCAAGAGCGCTGGGCATGGTAACGCTGTAATCGGCCGTGCTCAGCTTGAAAGGAGCCAAGGGAATCGTCGGAGGCGCACTCGATCCTGAAGGCGTAGTGTTATTCCTCGGATTAAAGGCAGCGGCAAAGTTCGCGCCGCCGGTCACCTGTCCCTGGGAATTGATATACGCCGGCGTCAGGCCAAGGTCACGGATGCGGCTCCGGTCCGCTTCAAGGATCGTTACGTCCACCATCACTTCCGCCTTGCCGCGATCAAGGTCGTGAATCATCTTTTCGGCGGCCGCGACACGCTCGGGCGTATCCCGGATGATGATGGCGTTGGAATCCGGGTTATCAACGATACGCTGAAGGCTGAGCACCTGCTTGAGAGCCGTGGTTATCGCTGTGCGGTCAGCGGGCGCCAGCGGGTTTGTCAAATAGAACGTCTTCAGCACTTCTTCCCCGAAATCCCTGCGGTTGGAAGGATTGTCCGGAATGATCAGGATGGTGTTCGGGGTGATCACCTTCCAGAAGGTTTTAGTCTGAAGAGTCGCAACGCGCAGGGCGTCCTCGATCTTTATGTTGGTCAGGTCAAGCGAAAGGGGCTTAGGCTGGAAGTCCTGAGTAAAAGCTACATTCAGTTCCGCCAGCTTTCCCAGTGTCTCGAAAATCTTCCGGCTATCGGCGCTGAGGCGCAGATGGGCAAGCGGTTCCTGAGGAAAGGGCTTCAGTTTGACCGCCGGGGTTTCCGCGGCCTGTTCCCGAGCCTTCATGGCCTGCTTGAGCGCCTCTTCCCTCGCTCCCTTGGCAGCCGCCTGAGCAGCGAGCACGCGGGCCAGTTCCTGCGAGGCCGCCACGTTGGAGGGGTCCATGCTGTAGGCCTTCTGAAACTCCCCGGCAGCATCGTCAATCCGCCCCTGCTGGAGCAATCGTTGCCCTTGCTTCAAGTGGAATAAAGACCCTTCCTTGCGCACGAGTTTCTCATGGAGCAGAATCTCTGCATTGTCAGGCTGGGACTCGAGGACCTTCTCATAATTCACCAAAGCCGTATCATAGTCTTTCCGCGCTTCCGCCTTGCGAGCCTGGCGGAGGGCGATGCTCCCTGCCCCGCAGCCAGCCAGGAAGACCGCGACCACCCCTGCCATCGATAGACGAACTCTCATCTTGGGCATCTACTTCTCCGGCCCCTGATTCTTCGGAACTTAGCTTGCATTATCTCTGATAGACGCGCGCAAAAGCAAGTCTCGCGCGCTAAGCTGACCGTCGGAGCGGCCGTTTCTTACCTGCTTACAGGCCAATCTGTTATCTTGAACTCCGCATGATCCGGACTTGAGGTAGCCTCCTGAGGTGTCATCCGTCTGCGAGGAAATTCCAGCTTGGCCGAGACTCTCCATTGTCTCCGATGCAAATGGAGCAGAGGTGGTTGTTAGGCATGGTCGGTGTGAGTGACGTCCCCCGAGACAGGCTGGGAGATTTGCGGGTCCACTCTGTCCCGACCTCGCTCAATGCTACAATGGAGGGCAAGAACATCAGAAAACCGTGGAGGTCGAACCGCCTTGGCACTCCGCAGTCCCAGTCGTAAGGCGACACGAGGGGGACACGCTCTCATTCTCCGATGACCTTCCTTCGCCGGCGGCACTGGTTAACCCGAATCGCTTTTGTATATCCCGGAGAGGCCCCGGCCCTGGGTCTTTGCGCGGCAGTCAACCTTCTCATTTCCGCCGGAATCATGTTCGGCCGCAACGCCCGCGACTCGCTCTTCCTTGTCTATTTCGGCGTTCAGTATCTTCCCTATATGTATTTCGCGAATGCGGCAGCCCTGGTGGCCTGTTCCCTGGTTTACACCGCCCTCGTCGGTCGCATCGAGCGGGCCAGGCTGCTGGGCAGCGTTTGCCTTCTGTTTGCGGTCAGCCTCACCTTGAGCAGGCTCGTCCTCCTTGGCCGCCCGCACTGGTTCTTCCCTATTCTCTACATTGAGGCGCAGGTGATCTGGATTTTTTCACTGATGCAATTCTGGACGTTCGCCGGCGACCTGTTCGATACCCGCCAAGCGAAACGACTGTACCCGGCGATCGGTGTCGGGGCGTTGGTTGGGATGATCAGCGTCGGCCTCGTTTCAAGAAAACTCATCCGTGCCGTAGGAGCGGAGAACCTCCTGCTGGTCTGGGCACTTCTGATCTTTATTGCCCTCGTTCTGGGAAGCATCGCCTACCGTCGTTACCGGAAAGTCGAGGATCCGCCGAAGCCGGACCTGCTCGAGGCGGCGCGCGTGAAGCCCTCCGAGATCGAGAAGATAAAGCGGGGACTCCAGGAGGTGTACCAGGAACCGCTCCAACGTTCCCTGGCCGGCTATGTGCTTTTACTTTGGACGGTCTTTTCCATTGTCGATTTCTGTTATAGCAAGACCGTGCGTGCCCGCTACCCGGACCCGAACGAGCTGGCAACCTTTTTGGGACAATTCGTAGGCGTTCAAGGATTGCTCTGCCTGGCAGTACAGATTCTTCTCACCCGCGCTGTTATTGCCCGGCTGGGAGTCGGGACCACCATCAACTTCCACCCAGCAACGCTCATCCTGGGATCTGCCTGGATGAGCATTCGCTATGGTTTCCCCTCGGTCGTTTTGACAAAGCTCGGTGACGCCACCATGCTTTATACCTTTTCGGATTCGTCCTACCAGTTGCTTTACAGTCCCATTCCTCCCGACCGTCGCGCGCTGGCGCGGGGAGTCATCGAGGGGTATATCCGGCCGCTTTCACTGGCTGCGGCGGGAGTCCTGATCCTTGGAGGAGCCAACTACCTCGAGCCTCTTCGCCTGGCTTCCGGCGCTGAGATCAGCACCGGCCAGCAGCTCTCCTGGGGAGCCTTCGTGTTGGCGGCGGTGTGGCTGTCCGCAGCGCTGACCGCCAAGCGAGGATATGTGAGAGCGTTGGTCCGGAATCTCCAGGACGCCAGCCCCACGTTGAGGCAAGCCGCAGCCCACGCCCTGAGCCGGATCAAGCAGCCAGCCGCGGTGCGTGCCATTGCCGTAGCCATTCGCACTGCGAGTCCGGAAACCGCCGCGGGAGCGATCGGGTTCCTCGAGGACCTTGCCACGCCGGAAGCCACGGAGGCCATCGCCGGCCTCCTTTCGCACCGCGATCCGAGCGTTCGTGCAGCCGCAGCCAAAGCCCTTGGCCGCCTTGCTCCTGTGGAATATGCTGACCGCCTGCTGCTGCTTCTTCAAGATCCAGACGATGGCGTCAGGGCTCGCGCCGTAGAGGCGCTTGCAGCAGGTCGCGCTCCGGAGATGGCCGCCAAGGTTCGCCCGTTGATTTCTGATGCTTCCTTCCGAGTGCGAGCCGGAGTCATCATCGCGCTCGCCAATATCGAAGGCCCCGGCGCGGCGAAGGAGTGGCTCCCTGCCATCCGAGACCTGGCGCACGGTGATGCGGCCTCCCGCACGCTGGCCATTCACGTCCTGGGTCATCTTCCGTTCGAGGAGTCAGAGGATCTGCTTCAAGGCCTCCTTCAAGACGCCGATTCCCGAATACGAAGCAAAGCCGCTAAGGCCCTGGGCCGTGTCGGGTCGGCGCGCGCTATCCCCAGTCTTACGCAAGCACTCGCCGGTTCGCCGGAGTTGCGGCACACGGCCCGCCACAGCCTGTCCGCAATCGTGCGAGGCTGCGGCAGACCATGCTTTGAGAGCCTGGAAGAATCTGCGCTCAAGTCTGATCACCCGGAAATCAGGAGCCAGTTGGCCGATGTGCTGGGACGACTTAAGAGCTTTGAGGTCGTCGACACATTGATCGCTCTGCTCAAGGATCCCGAGTGGCGGGTACGGTGGAAAGTCCTGAAATCGTTCGAGCGCTTGAGCCGTACCGGTCCGTTGCCCGAAAGCGCCCGATCAGCGCTTTACGATTACGCCGACCAGGAACTCGCGGTCATCCGGCAGAACCTCATCTGGTCCCACACGCTGGTTCCAACGCCTTCCGATGATGCTGAACGGCTGCTCCAAAAAGTTCTGGAAGATGACTGCAAAAGGATTGAGGAGCGCGTCTTTCGTGCTCTCGGAATTCTTGCCGGGCGGGACCAGATGCAGGCCATTTTCAAGAGATTGACCTCGGGCGACGCTCGCCAACGTGCGGACGCACTGGAAGCCCTGGATAATCTGGCGCCCAAACAGCTTGGACAGCAGATGCTGGCCATTCTCGAGGCGAGGCCGTGGGAAGAATCCGTCGAAGGTGGTTCGGCCGAAAGCGCAATCGCAGGGTTGGCAAAAAACCATAAGCCGTGGATACGCGCATGCGCTGCGTACTATTTGGGATTTCATCCTGGTTCAACGAGCTTCAACCTGCTTACAGGGCTTCTGGAAGACGCGAACCCCGATATTCGCGAAACCGCTTTGTACGCTGGCTGGCTCGCCTACGGAAAGGCCTGGATGTCCCGGGTCGAGGCGGCGCTGGAATCCCCGGACAGCGCGCTCCGGCGTTGCGCGCAAAGAATCTCTTGCGAATCCTCGAAGACAGCAAATACCGCTGCCGAAGGAGGTCAGGTGATGCTCCTCGATGTGGAGAAGGTTCTCTTCCTGAAATCAGCTCCGCTGTTCGCGGACCTGGACAGCGAAGAACTGGCAGCTTTGGCCGATATCACCGCGGAGCACGAATTCAAGCCAGGGGAGATAATCTTCAAGGAAGGGCAGGCACCCGATGATCTTTACATCCTCGTGCGAGGAAAAGTGGAGGTGTTCCGCCAAATTGGATCGACGGCGCAGCCCATTGCAATCCTCGGGGAAAAGGAATGTGTGGGGGAAATGGGAATACTGGACGACGTCCCGCGTTCCGCTACGGTGCGGGCGATTGAGCCAACCTTGGCGCTCCGCATCGGCCGCGAAAGCTTTCGAGAGCTGATCATCGAGCAACCCCAGATCTCTTTCGCCATCTTCAGGATTCTGTGCAGCCGGCTGAGGCACAAGAACCTGGAAGCCGAGCACTTGGCCTCCACGGATTCCGGCCGGCACTATGCTTGATGGCCCGGAGTACCGAGGAAGGAAAGGATCAGGAAGAGAGGCTGGTCTGCTTTTCCTGGCAAGTGTCGCACAGGCCGCCTGCTTCGACCCGGACCACCTGAATGCGAAAGCGTCGTTCGCGCTCAATCTGACCCTTGAGTTTTTCAAAGAGCGAGCTTTCGAACTCCTGGATGCGCCCGCATTTCAAGCAGGCCAGGTGAATGTGATCGCGGGTGCTGCGTGCCTCGTAGTAATGACGGCCGCCCTCCAGGTGCAGAAGATCCAGTTCATCAACCAGTCCCAAACCCTTAAGCATGTTCAAGGTGCGGTAGACCGTCACTCGATTGATGGTTGGGTCCTTCACCCTGGCTTGCTGCCACAGCTCCACGGCGTCCATGTGCCGATCTGCGCCCTGAATCAGTTGCACGAGCAACCGACGCTGGTGAGTCATCCGGACTCCGCGCGAGACTAATTCCTGTTCAAGCGGCCTACGAGCGACGTTTGGCTCCGCAGGCATATAACCTCCCTGACAAGCAGGTGCACCCCAGAGTAGTTTCGCTTCGAGGCAACGAACTGTCAATCGATTTGCGGAAGGGTGGAGAGGATTATGGCCAGAGAAGGGTTTGAGACTGGAACTGGTTTCAAAACCCCAGGCCCGAAGGGCCGGACTAACAAAGCCCAGGCCAACGGCCTGGGTTTCAGGTGCCCCCATTCGCCTTCGTTGGCCAGGCCCCGAAGGGGCGCGACACCCG
>Ga0070741_10012588_pt1 | contig 15238 bp, 12 predicted proteins | sample Coa_R1_4_FD_66440 | JGI IMG/M metagenome (GOLD analysis project Ga0070741, IMG submission 66440) | Surface soil microbial communities from Centralia Pennsylvania, which are recovering from an underground coalmine fire - Coalmine... | ecosystem: Environmental > Terrestrial > Soil > Unclassified ... | reverse complement strand
CGAAAGCCTTCGTGCGTCGCTTGGGGGAGGAGCTGCGCGCCGACACCGGACGTGTGTCTGAGGTGCTGTACCGGCTTGACACGTCTTCGCTCGAGGGGAAAAAACTGTTGCTCCTGTCCGCGTCCGACCTGCGTGCGTTCCGCGAGAACGTGGCGGATGCACAAGAAGTGATGCACTCCGTCGCCGCGACGCCAGGCGTGAATAAGTTATTGACCGCCATCAACCGAAAAATGAGCGCTGCTATGGCCGCGCACCTCACCGGCGGGTTTCTCGGCGTGGAGGAAGCTACAGGCACGACGGAACAAAAGCCCCTCAGTTTGGGCTTTCTGAAGACGCTGCTCAGTCAAATGGATGTGGCGCTGGTTTCGCCGGACTTCCACTACCGATCTCCTTGGGCGGATTTGTTTGGCAATGACGAATTCACCAACGACAGCTTCTTGGTGTCCGATGACAAACGCTTCGTCTACCTGTTAGTCCAACTGCGCAAGCATGACGATGACTTCACCGATAACCAACAAGTCATCGCCGCGGTGCGCGAACACCTCGCGGCAGCGCGGGTTTCGTTTCCTCAGGTGCAGGCTGGAGTGACGGGCGACTCGGCGTTGGGCAGTGATGAGATGATCGCTGCTGAAGCAGATACCGGGACGGCGACCGTCTTCGCACTCGTCGGGGTGACATTCTTGTACATACTATTCTTTCGCAGCGTTCGCCGTCCGGTGTTTATTGCACTGTCTGTGATCATAGGGCTCACGTGGGCCGCCGGCGTCGTCACCCTCATTGTTGGCCATGTCACGATCCTGTCGGTGTATGTCGCACCGATTCTGATCGGCTTGTGTGACGCCTATGGGGTGTATTTCACGACCCGCTATGAGGAAGAGCGAGATCTTGGGAAACCATGTCTCACCGCTTTGCAGACGACCTTTGTGAACACCGCGCCGGGTCTGATCGCCGGAGCAGGGACAACTGCTCTCGCGTTCTACGTCATGATGTTGGTGGACTTCCGTGGCGTACGGGAGTTAGGCTTCATCGCCGGTACAGGGGTCCTTCTTTTATTGCTCGCCGCCCTGACTATGGTGCCCGCTCTACTCCTGCTGACGGAGTACAAACGCCCCTGGCAACGATCGGTTCGGCGTGAGACCGTAGTTGCCCGTACCTTTGCGTGCTGGGGGCACGTGATTTACCGTTGGCGCCGACCGGTATTGGTCACGGCTGGGGCGATCAGTTTACTCTGCCTGTTTGCTCTTCCGACGTTAACCTTTGACTACAATTTACTCAACTTGCAGGCACACGGAACGGAATCCGTGCTCTGGGAGCTACGCCTCATCAACAATGCTGGCCGCTCGTCCTGGTATGCTTTGGCGACAGCACCATCGCTCGCTGAGACTAAACAGAAAGCCGCACGCTTCGCGGCGCTGCCCAGTGTGGAAAGAGTAGAGACAATCGCCTCGCTGGTTCCCGAGCATCAGGAGGCACGTCTCGGTTTAGTCCACGCGTTAACCCCGTTTTTCGCGGGGTTGCCAAAGACGCTGGACCCTTCTGGTTCGGTTGATCTTGCTGACCTCACACATGGTTTAGAAGGAATAAAGTTCAAATTGCGCGAAGAGAACGACGCCTGGGATACACGCAGGCGACCTTCAGCGCACGAGTTGGCTGCAGTCCGAGTGTTGCTCTCGCAGGTGCTCACTCACTTGACCACCCTTCCTGAAGCACGGGCAATAGCGGCGTTAGAACGGCTGCAGACACTGCTCTTCCGCGACTTTGCCGACAAATGGTCATTATTGCAGGGGAACCTCAATCCGTCTGGTCCCATCACGCTGGCCGATGTCCCGGCGCAGTTACGATCACGTTTTGTCAATGCGGATGGCACGCTTTTTCTCTTACAGATCTTCCCACGCCACAACATCTGGGACGGCGCGCCACTACGGGAATTTGTCGATCAATTGCGACACGTAGACCACGATGTTACTGGCAACCCCGTGATCGGCTACGAGTCGATTCGCGCGATCAAGACTGGGTATGCCGAAGGGGCGTTGTACGCTGTCCTCGCGGTTTTGGGAGTGACCTTCTTGGCGTTACGGCGAGTGGGCGATACCCTTCGTACCTTGGTCCCAGTGGGGTGTGGCGTGCTGTGGACCGCGGGACTGATGTGGGTATGTCATCTCCAGTTTAACCTTGCCAACCTGGTTGCTGTTCCTCTCATCATCGGCGTCGGCGTTGATGGCGGGATTAACCTCATTCGCCGTGCTCGAGAAGAGGCGCGCCCAGGGTGGATGCTCATCGGCGAAAGCACTGGGCAAGCGATTGCACTGTACTCACTGGATTCTCTCGCCGGCTTTGGCAGCCTTCTGATAGCCAGACACTACGGCATCTTTAGCATGGGACTGCTGCTCGTCATTGCTATCAGCACCGTGTTATTAGCGACATTCACGGTGCTCCCGCTTTTGCTTGAGACCCCGAGGTCCGAAAGCGAGGTGCGAGAGACGCCAGCAACTGGCGACGTTGCGTCGCTTTGCCGATTACAGAAAACCGTTTCGCACAATTAGTGAGCTGAAAGACGCGACCGGAACGAAATGATGACAACCTCAGCGATTGCCATCCAATCTCACTGTGACATTACAACGAGTGGGGCGTCACACGAACGTTGGCTGGTGCCACTGTTCTACGGTATCGTGCTGCTTTTCCGCCTCGTCTCAGCTTTCCACTACCGCATTGACTCAGACGAAACTCAGCACCTCCACGTGGTGTGGGGCTGGACGCACGGTTTGTTACAGTACCGTGACGTCTTCGACAACCACATGCCGCTCTTTCACTTGCTGAGTGCGCCCTTGCTTCTTGCCGTTGGTGAACGACCGGAAGCCCTAGTGTGGATGCGCTTGGGTATGCTTCCGCTCTACGGGCTCACGCTCTGGAGCGCGTATCGGCTGGGGTGTGCGCTGTTCTCGCGCCGGGTTGGGTGTTGGGTAGCCGTGTTTTTGGGACTCTTCCCGGGATTTTTCTTTTGCTCGCTCGAGTTTCGTACGGATGATTTGTGGACTGCCCTATGGCTCCTGACACTCGTTGTGCTGACCGAAGGACGTCTCACGCGAAGACGATGCTTTGCGGTTGGCGTTCTTTTAGGCACTGCCATAAGTGTTTCGCTGAAGACGGTGTTATTGCTCGCCGCACTCGGGGTAGCCGTTCCAACTACGCTTCTCCTCGCTCTGCAGCATCAACCACTGCCTTCCTTTCGCCGTTTCGGTTCGTATGCATTGGCAGCTCTATTCGGACTATTCCTCGTACCGGTGGCGGTCATAACGTTCTTCGTTGCGGAAGGCGCGTGGGAGCCGTTTCTGTACGGGAGTGTGCAGCACAATATGCTGCCAGGACTTGGTCTGTGGCATCGCTACCCGGCACGTGCGTTTCTCTTTCCTGCTGTGATGCCGTTGCTCTGGTGGGGTGCGCGTCGCCTGATGCACTCTGCTCCCAGCAGCAGTATTGGGACCCGGCGGGCGCTGATCTTTCTTGCCGCCAGTGTATACCTTGCCGCGCTAGTCAGTTTTTGGCCACTGCTGACGCGGGAAGATTACTTGCCCTTCTATCCGCTGCTGGTGCTCTTTCTGACGCCCGGCATCTTGGTCTTGCCCCACTGGGTGTCTACGCACCGGCCTAGCCTGCGAGCAAATCGTATCTTACGTAACAGTGTGTTTATTCCGTTGGTAGCGGTTGGAGAGATTATTTTGGTAATTGCTGGCGGTACCTTGTGGCGAGATGGGACGCGGGAGGACATGGCCTTGCTCGCCGATGTCCTGCATCTGACACGTCCAACCGATCCGATCATGGACCTCAAAGGTGAGACCGTATTCCGCCCGCGTCCGTTCTTCTACGTGCTCGAAGGCCTCACGAAAGAACGGATCAGACGCGGACTCATTCCTGATACGATTCCCGAGCGCCTGATCGCGACTGGCACAGCAATAGCGATTATTCTCAAGAGAACGGACTTCTTTCCGCCCCGCGCCCGCACATTTCTACAAGAAAACTACGTCTATGTTGGGCGGCTCAATGTCGCCGGACAACTGCTTTCTCTACCGGCTTCGAGTACGGATGACCATGCCTTTCACTTCGAGGTGCGTGTCCCCAATCGCTACACCATTGTTGCCGAGCATGGACGTGTCGCTGGTTGGCTTGATGGTACGGCCTACACTGGCGCTCGAGTGCTGTCGCCCGGACTGCACGAATTTCGTCCCACCAGCGGAGAGGGTCGATTCGTTTTGATCTGGGCACAAGCCGTCGAGCGTGGTTTTTCTCCGTTCCCGTGGGCGAGTTCCGTGCCTTCTGAAGGAGAGAATCTTCACAGAGAGTCCCACTAGAACAACGTGTGGCCCTGTCTGACTCTGAGCGTGTTGCGATGAAAGCCTTGTGGAACTTGACGTCAGAGGACCGCATTATGGTGCTTGCACCACATCCGGATGACGAAACGTTAGCTGCCGGCGGGCTTCTACAGAAAGCAGTAGAAACGGGAGCCGCCATTCGGGTGGTTTTTGTCACTGGGGGCGACAACAATCCGTGGCCCCATCGGGTGGTCGAACGCCGCTGGCAGATCAACCCTGCTGATCGTACCCGTTGGGGTGCTCGGCGTAGGGGCGAGGCATATGCCGCACTCGCGTGTCTCGGGGTTGCAGCTGAACGCGCGCACTTCCTGGGATATCCAGATCAGGGACTCTCTGACCTCTTGTATCGAGGCGATGAAGAGATCCTCCATACTCTCGCAGCGGAGATTCTCCAGTGGCGTCCCACTCTATTGGTGTCACCGTCGATGCTCGACCTGCATCCGGATCATAACGCACTGGCTGTGCTCCTCCAACTCGCCTCCGCGCGCCTCACCCTCGGTGATCGCAACTTCGTCGAACTCCAGTATCTCGTGCACGGAGATCAGCGGAGGCTGGCTGATCTCGACTGGCATTGCCTCCCGCTGTGTCCCGTGGAGCAAGCACGCAAGCGCGAAGCAATCCGTTGCCATGCCTCTCAGTTAGTGCTGAGTAGAAGGAGACTTCTTGCCTTTGCGCGAGAAGCGGAACGGTTTCTCATCCCTGCGACTCTGACCGCAGACGAGAGCCATCACCCGGTGCGCGGTGCGACCGTCACAGATCGTTTTCTTCGTCTCGGAATATCCATACCGAGATGGACCGATGCGCGCGGCAGCGTGACCCTTCATCTCGTTATCCAAGGGACCGCGACGAGGAACATCGGTTGCGTTGTCGACCTACCGCGCAAGTCGGCGGGGGTGGAGGTGCGTAATGCGGTGTCCGGGGCAGTCGTTACTCACGGTCGTTTCTGTGGCACTCGCCAGCGGGGCGAAGTGATATTGCCGTTGTCGTCACTATTGGCTGCACAACGTGTGTTTATCAAAGTAGAACGCCACTTCGGGTTCTTCGACGTTGCCGGGTGGCGGGAGTGTTCGCTTTCCAGACCTTGTTCGTCTGGGGTGTCATTCACGCGGCCTCAAATCAGAAGGGCTCAATCGCCGCTTGGCGTATGCTGCATCATCCCATGCTACGATGTGGCTACACTGTGTGAAGAAGTGATACACGAGGCGGTGGCATACGCGGACTACGTGATCGCCGTTAATGACGGATCAAGTGATGGCACTTTTAGTGTTCTTCACCGCGCCGCAGCAGAACACGCCGGGCGCGTCTCTGTCCTCTCGTTCGCTCGTAACCGCGGCAAAGGCGTTGCGCTGCTGGCTGGGTTTCGTTACGCATTGGCACAGGTGCCCTTCGACGTGCTTGTGACGCTCGATGGTGATAGACAACATCGTGCGGCTGATATTCCGCGTCTCGTTAACGCTTTGCGCACGCAACATGCGGCATTGGTCGTCGGCGAGCGTGAGCAGTTCGCAGCAATGCCACCGCGCAGTCGTGTTGGCAATGTCTTGCTGAGCAGGCTGCTGCGACAGATATATCATGCCAGTCCTCGCGATACGCAGTCCGGCTTTCGCGCGTTCGCCCGTGGTTTTGCGAAAGAGGTCGTACAAGGTATTCCCGGTGGGCGCTACGAAACGGAACTGCAAATGTTAATATTGGCTTTGCGACGGCAGCGGCGGGTGTGTACCGTGTCCATTCCGACCCTGTACCTTGACGGGAATCGATCGTCCCATTTTCGTCCGCTACTGGATTCGCTCAGGGTCATTCTGTCACTGTTTCGTTGGCACCAGCGCGTTCGTGAAGCCGAGGCTCAGTATATCGAAGAGGTCACGGGGAGCAACGAAGCGCGGTGACCAACTGGTTAGCCACTACCCAGATGCGGGGCATGACGGAGAAATTGCTTGAACACTGCTGGAAAAGAAAGCCTCAGTAAGGTTCCGGAAGTCACGCTAGTCTTCTGGGTTATCAAAATTGTCGCTACCACCCTCGGAGAAACTGGCGGTGATGCACTTTCCATGTCAATGAATCTGGGTTATCTCGTCAGCACCGGAATCTTCGCGGTTCTATTCGCCATTGCAGTAACTGCACAAATTTCTGCAAGGCATTTCAACCCGTGGCTGTATTGGGCAACAATCGTTGCCACGACAACGGTAGGCACAACCTTAGCTGATTTCGCTGACCGTTCTTTGGGCATTGGCTATACGGGCGGCTCATCGCTTCTTTTCGCCCTTCTTATGGCCTCATTATTTGTCTGGCATCGCTCGCTCGGTTCCGTATCAATACGCACTATCAACTCCCCAAAAGCAGAGACGTTTTATTGGGTCACAATCATGTTTTCCCAAACGCTCGGCACTGCGCTAGGCGACTGGGCAGCAGACACGGCGGGGCTTGGTTATATCGGAGGCGCCGCAATTTTTAGCTTCGCACTCCTTCTTGTTGCTGCGGCTTTTTATTTCACATCAATATCCCGCACCGCACTGTTCTGGACGGCATTTATCCTCACACGCCCACTTGGCGCTGTCGTCGGCGACTTCCTAGACAAACCCATAACTAAAGGTGGGCTTGCTTTAAGTCGCTACTCAGCATCGGTAGTTCTTCTGATCCTTATCATGGCTTGCATCCTAATTTTCAGGCAGCGTGCAGCCACAACCGCACATTAACCATCGGGCAAAGTTGTGGCTAACAGACGCGCCCTGATATAGCTTTGCCGCCGCCGACTCCGTGTTCGTTGATCTCCCTAGCTCTACTTCGCCATTTTTAGTTCGTGATAAACTCATACTCACTAAGAGAGTGCTGCCACATGCGACTTGGGATCGGGACGATGGCTCGACACTGGGGACAGCGCTGCGCGGACTGCCCGAGGACGGCCACTAAGGCGCGACGAACAGCGGGGAGCGTGGGCTGCGGAGGCGGCCCCAGAGAGCGGAGCTGCTCTCATAGGAGGACATCAGCCTGGAAGGTTTGCACGTGACCAGCAAGCCTCTCGTCAAAATCTGGCCAAGTAGAGCTAGAACTCATCCGAAAAATATAGGCGAACAGGGATTTGGGAGTTAGACTGAGCCGTAATGAAACTCACCGATACCCAATGGGCGATTGTCGAACCTCTGCCCCCGAAACCGGAGGCACGCGCAGACCGACGCGGGCGCCCCCGCCAAGATGACCGGAAGATCTTGGACGGGATTCTCTGGATCTTGCGCACGGGCGCACAGTGGGACGAACTCCCGCGCTCGTTTCCTCCCAAATCCACCTGCCATGCTCGCTTCCAAGAGTGGACGCGAGCGGGGAGCGATTGATCTCTCGGAATGTTCGATTGACGCCACTTTTACCCCGGCGAAAAAAGGGGGACTGCGGTGGGCAAAACCAAGCGGGGCAAAGGCAGCAAAATCATGGCAGTGACAGACGCTAGCGGTCTTCCTCTCGCCGTGCACGTGGCGAGCGCGGCCCCTCACGAAACGACGCTGGTTGCAACAACACTTGCGCATCGGTTCACTCAAGCGGCTCCGCGCCGTCTGCTTGGCGACGGCGCTTTCGACAGTGACCCACTCGACGAGCAGCTGCGCGCCCGGGGTATTGAGAGATCGCTCCCCATCGCTCCAACCACACCAAGCCTAAGGCCCAAGACGGGCGAGCATTGCGACGCTACAGGCGGCGCGGGAAAGTCGAACGGTTGTGGGCGTGGTTGCAAAACTTCCGCCGTGTGTTGGTGCGCTATGATCGTTCTGCTCACAATTATCTTGGTTTCGTTCACTTAGGGTGCTTGGTGATTTTACTCCGAACGTTTTTCGGATGACTTCTACTTACTTTCCCATCATGCTACGCATTTGGTCATGCAGTGCTTTCACTTGCGTATGGAGAGTCGACGCTTGGTTTAACTGATCCGGGGTGAGCACATTATGTATATCGACTGCAACTTGAAGCCCTTCCTTCATCAGTTGCCCACGAAGGTTACTGATCTCCGTTGTGTCAAGGTCATCTGTCGTTAGGTTCGGTGTCGGCGTCAGGAGCTTTGCTGTGAGTTTCTCATGCGCGGCCTCCATCTGAGAAAAATAATTTTGAAAGTTCGATCGGTGGTCGGCCATAATTTTATCTACCGCCGCCTGTTGGTCGCTCGTCAAATTCAGCTTCGAGAGCATAAACGGGAACATCATTCCAGGACCACCCATGCCCCCCGGACCACCGCCCCAATGTCTATGGCCTTGCGTGAAGCCGGGCACAGCGAGAAGGCCCAAAAGTGCTACACTACTTAAGACAACAAGACACTTTTTCATTACATACCTCCATAATAAATTTTTGCGTACTATGATTATCCCCCGATGAGGAGGGGAAACGTGTGGATTCCACAATTCAGGGACGAAGTCGACTCATCCTGCTCGCAGGGCCATTCTCCGCCAAGCGCGGCTCGGACATAGGTCTCGTCCGACACTGGCGTTGGCAGGCCGACGCTTGACAGGGTTTCGTCTGCGAACAACGCCGGCACGACGGTAGTCTCGACTAACTGCGCCATTTCGTCACTAGATGTTACGTTGGCGACGACCGGCGCCTCCGGTTGCCACCAGCGTGAACCCGCCACGGCCAGTATGATGATCGTTGCTATGGCCGTAGCGACGGGTACCCATCTATAGGTGGGCGACGGCAAAGAGCGCGCCGCCGGGTGAGGGGGAGGCCCGGCGTGGAGGATACGTTCAATACGCTGCCAATCGTACACGAGCCGTTGGTAGCGCCGGGAGCAGTCGCCACAGTCGACAAGATGCGTTCGTTCCTCTTCCGTGTCTTCGCCGATGTACAACATCACCAAGGTGTATTCCGATAGGCAATGGCTCATGAGGGCTCTCCTACTTGTGTGCGCAACTTACGGACGGCGAGAAACAAATGACGCTTGACGCTACCGACCGAGATGTCGAGCAACTCGGCGATGACACGGTGTGGCCAACCTTCGAGGTGCAAGGCAAAGACCTCGCGCTGTCGGCGCGGCAAGGCCTGCAAGGTGTGCCAGAGTCGCTCACGCTCTTCGCGACTGCCGACGTTTTCCTCCGGCGTTCGTTCTGGCGTCGGGAACGCTTCCTCGTCGAATTCGACGTGCTCGGTCCGCCACCAGCGCCACCACCAGGAGCGACGTCGATTGCGGCACGCGTTGACGGCGGCACGCGTAAACCATGCCTCCCATGAGCGAATTTCCGTTCGGGGCGGCCAGGCACGGAGAAAGCCCACAAACACGTCCTGGGCAGTCTCGGCAGCCTCTTGCGGATCAGTCAGGAGCAAACGGCAAAGCTGTAATACACGTGGATAATGGAGGTGACTGAGGGACTCAGTTGACACCTCATTCTCATCGGGGTGATACACTGCGTAGCTTTCCATTTTCATCTCTCACCTGTACAGACACAGCGGCCCGCCTTTTGGTTGAATACCCGGTTTCTCGGCAGGGAATTTTATCGTCGAGAGGAAATGGTTTCTTCTGCTGTTTCTCAGAAGCCCTACGGTAGATGTCGAGCCGCGAAGACTCGACTGCTAAAAATTCTCGTGCGGGGGGGTACTCAGGCCGACGAGGGTAAAGGTAAAGCGAAACTCAAATTCGTGCGGGTTTACTTTATCTATGGCGGCGAGGTCGATGTACCAGCATTTCTGCGGGGAGATGTACCGCAAATAATAGCGATCCCCGATGAACGACCGTGCGTTGAGGTCGTAGCGGGCAATGAACGCGGTCGTGATCTGTTCGTTGACCCGAAGAATCAGCCGGGCGTCAACTTCTTTGAGTAGATCCCCACTAACTGTTCGATAAGACAGCCCCAGATTCGTCTGGCGCTGGAGAAATTTGAGCAGTGGCGCTGGGGCCGGCAATGGTCGTGGGTCTGAGAGATATAAGCCGATCCGCGAACTTTCCGCCTCTCCCCGTTCTACGTCGTAGGTCGACTCGTAGGTAAAGGTCGTGTATGGCAGGGGAGTCAGTCGTGCATACAGATCGACATCAGAAATATGCCGTCCGCTCGCATCCAACGGTCGCCCTATGTCGTAGGCATGAAGCACCGAAAAACGTGCGAGTTCCCGCACCTCCGTCTGCGTGTTTCCTGCGGTGCCAAATTTCCCGCTAATCGTATTATCGAAACCATAAACGAGCAGGTTTCGTTGATTGAGGCGGTCCAGCGAGTCGAACAGAGGCAGGTCTTGCTGGCCGACAAACGGGGCATAAAAATACGAGATGTGCGGTTCTACCGCGTGCTGCAACTGTAACAAGCGTCCCCAGTGAACGTCGAACACGCGCGTGAGGCGGGTCGCGAGGTCGGCCTGGACCTGGACGGTCTCCCGCGTCCGATCGCCATGCAACTGGTCAGAACCCGGCAGGGGAGGTTGTCCCACATCTTGTGAAGTCAGGTGGTACATGGTTTCGTGGCCGATCACTTTGACGGAACCAAAGGCATAATGACCGAGCTGGAATGGCAGAGCGAGGGAAGGGGCGACGTCGAGCCGTTGGCCCGCGTATCCTTGGCCGCGATAGAAATTAGCGCCGTCAATCGCAATTCCCGCCTCCAATCGATCATGCCAGACGTATTGGCGCTGCTGATATTGCAAATGTGGCAGGATTTGAAAGGCCGAAGCCTGCGGTTGGATCAGATCTTGATAATAAGCCGCTTCTCCCCGTAACTGTGCGTGCTGCCAATTCTGCAGGAACCCGACATGCGAATCGGTAAACCGGCGCGTGCGAACTTCATAGTCTGGCACATCCCAGACAGAAAAAGCGGGCAACGCCCGGTGCGTAATTTCGCGCAGGAAGAGATCATCACTAACAAAAAAGAGGTCACTATAAAATTGGAGGTCGTCGGCTAATTTTTGCCGATGAATTCCCGAGATACTCCATCGATCGACTGGCGTACTGGTGGTGGCGGGACCGCGAATTTGCTCGTTGAAATACGAACCGCCAATGAGACCTTGCATTTGTTCGCTGGGGGCATAGCGGAACTCGCCGATCGCACCAATACGTGCACTGGTTTCCACGTCTGTGGTAACGGTTGCATCATAGCTTTTGTTGATGTTCCAGTAGATCGGTTGTTGCCACACCGCGCCGCGAGCGCTGGAAAACGCATAGTACGGAAAAAGTAAGCCACTCTTACGCTGCGTATTTGTCGAGGCAGAAAGGTAGGGAATATAGAGCACCGGCTTGTCCCATACCCGTAAGGTGCCATCATGTACAACCGCCCACCCTTGGCGAGTCATATCAATGGTCTGCCCGCCAATACTCCAATCGGCTTTCGAAAACGAATCGCATATACACGAGGTGAACGCGCCATTCTCGATGTGGTAGGTCTGGCCCACCGATTTGTGCAGCGTCTTACCCATGAGGAAATATTGCTCTTGCGGTAAGGTAATCGTTCCGTTGTTGATCTCCCCAGTTTCATTCTCCAGTTCGAGCTGTAACGAATCTCCCTTCACTTCCCCTTTCGGGTCTTTGAGATTAACGTGGCCTTCGGCGGAAAGCTGGTTGGTCTGCCGGTTCATCTTGATGCTATCGCCAGTCAGGGTCGTCTCTCCTTTATGCACGACCGCATTGCCCGTCGCGGTGAGCGTCTGCCCTTGCTGTTCGTACTGAAGAGAGTCTCCGGTCACATGAACGGTCTCCTCGTTTTCCGGCGTGTTTTGCGCCCATGCGCGAGGACACATCAGGGTGCCCAACAGAGCGAAAACCACGCCATACTGTCTTGCACAGGCGCCGATCATGCCGGGTGAGACTAAGAGAGTAGCCGACTGCTTACCGAGGGGTTGCTGCGACCAAAATAACAAAGGGCCTCCTTCAGAAACTATTTTTAAGCAATGACTAGATCAGGGATTGGAAAATGGCCAGTGGAACCACACCTTCACTGCAGGGGGATACTCGCTGTCGCCCGAACAAGGTTTTGACACACGGCTGATCGAGAGCGCGAACTTTACCTTGCCGAAGACTCCGGAGACAATAGTCGGTCTCGACGTAAGACAATAAAGATCGAGCTACAGCGCTCGGGGTACAAAAGCGAAGGGAGGCGGCGAACGATCCTGGCGGATCGTGAGGACCCGAGCGAGCGTCAGAGCGTCATTGTTCAGAAGGACCCAGGAGTGAGGAGGCCGGACCCAGCGAAGCAGTTTAACCCACAACGGGTAAAGAGGAAGCATCTGCCATGGGCTGGCGAGACTATCTGTCTGTTCCAATTGATCTTCGCTGAGAGTCGGGAATATTTCGACCGGGGGAGACGAGACTATCGGCTTCTGCAAGGCGGCAAGAGGAAAGGTATAGTCTCCTACGACCAAGCCGGACGCCAACAGGAAGAAGCTCAGGCTCAAGAGCTGTAGCCTATGAATGGTGTAGGTGCGCCGCCATCGAACAATCCACAACCACTGGCGCGTCGCTCGTTTATTCTCGCGGTACAACATTACCCCCCACCGGATGAGCTGCGGCACACTATCTTCCTTATGGCAGACGTGCGCAAGCACTTTTCTATTCACTTTCTTACATTAATGAAAGTGCCATCATTCAACCAATGCGCGGGTTGCTGTGTCTGTATACGTAGGGTTTTTCTCGGCAAGAGCCGTGCGCGGAAGGAGGAGTCTCGGTACGTTGGGGCAATCGACCCCCGAGGTGCGCCCATTGCCCGACAGTTTCTTTCATTGAGGAACTGCCCATGCCACGAATTTCACAATCTGTTTTTAGAATCGTCGGCGGCTTTTGCGGGAGCCTCGCCCTCGCGTCGCTCTACGCCCTCATTTTGTACTCGTGGCTTCATGCCCTCTGTTACTTATGTCTCTCTCGGGTACGCTAATCAGGGGGGTGGGGTAGCGGACCGAGAAAAGTAATTGCTAAAACATAAAACAGGAAAAACGGTACGGTTATGCTCGCCTTTTGTCTACGGCTACGAGTGCGTCAGGCGTCGTACGGTGCCAGCCGCGAGTGTTTCGATACGTTCAAGGGTCACTACAAGTGATCATTTTCTACATGCCTTTTACACGAATCATACCTGCTATGCCTCGTCGACGTTCGGTGTTTATCGCCCTTCTTATCCTCCTTGCTGTTGTCGTTGGTACGTTTAGTTACGTACGCTCACGGGCGAGTCAAAGCGCGTCAAAGTTTCGCTATGAAACTGTAAAAGTGGACACCGGCCGCATTGTCGCCAAGGTCACTGCGACCGGGACGCTGTCTGCGCTCGTCACTGTCCAGGTGGGGAGCCAAGTGTCGGGGCGCATTCAGCACTTGTATGTCGATTTTAATGCGCCAGTGAAGAAGGGCCAGCTCATTGCCAAAATCGACCCGCAGCTCTTTGAAGCGGCAGTGGAGCAGGCACGTGCCAACCTGGTTGCCGCGCAAGGAAATCTGACTAAAGCCAAAGCTCAGGCGGTTGATGCCGACCGTCAGTACCGACGTTCCCGGGCCTTGGCCGAGCGCCAGCTCATCGCGCAAGCAGATGTGGATACCGCGCAAACTAATGCCGAGGCCGCCAACGCCCAGGTGGAAGCGGCGAAAGGGAGTGTCGCTCAAGCGCAAGCGAGTCTCCACCAAGCCCAGATCAATCTCGCGTATACGGATATCGTCTCTCCGACGAACGGCGTCGTTATCTCTCGCAGCGTCGATGTCGGGCAGACCGTTGCTGCTTCGCTCCAAGCGCCCATCCTCTTTCTCATCGCGGAAGACCTGTCCAAGATGCAGGTCGATTCGAGCGTTGCCGAAGCCGATGTCGGGAAGCTGCGCGCGGGAATGACCGCAACGTTCACGGTGGATGCCTATCCGGGCGAGAAATTTACTGGGGCGGTACGGCAAATTCGCAATGCCCCACAAGCCGTGCAAAATGTGGTTACGTATGACGCCGTGATCGACGTCGATAATAGTGAGCTGAAACTGAAGCCGGGGATGACGGCGAACATTACCTTTGTCTACGCCGAAAAGGATGATGCGCTGCGTGTACCGAACGCGGCGTTACGGTTTCGCCCTCCGCCGGAGCTGCTTGCTCAGGTGCGACAGGGACAACGAGGAACAAGGCGTGAAAATGGGAGTCCGAGTGCCGCCCCGGATCAGCGGACGGTATGGGTCTTACGTGGCGAGACGCCGGAAGTCGTCTCCCTCAAGGTTGGGATTTCCGATGGTACAATCACCGAGGCCATCACTGATAGGTTACATGATGGTGATCGACTGATTACCGACGTGGCGGGAGGAATGGCGCGTCCTTCACCTATGGGCATGAGAGGCGGCGGCTTGCGCCGCATCTTTTAGTGAGCGAGTCATGGCAGAAGGAGAGGCACTAATCGTCCTACGGCGCCTGGGTAAGGTGTACCGGATGGGTGAAGTTGACGTCGTGGCGCTCGTCGATGTGAGCCTCTCGATTACGGAAGGCGAGTTTGTTGCTATTATGGGGGCGTCTGGGTCCGGGAAATCGACGCTCATGAATATCCTAGGTTGTTTAGATCAACCGACCTCCGGTTCGTATCTTCTTGCCGGACGAGACGTGTCGCAGTTGAGCCGGAACGAGCTTGCTGCCATTCGCAACCAAACGCTGGGTTTTGTCTTTCAGAGTTTCAATCTGCTCGCACGCACCACCGCTCTCGATAATGTCGGTCTTCCCCTCCAATATGCGGGGGTGTCCCCGCGCGAGCGACGGCGACGGGCCGAGGCCGCGCTTCGTCGCGTCGGGCTCGCTGAGCGGCTGCGACATTATCCGAATCAGCTGTCAGGGGGGCAACAGCAACGAGTCGCTGTTGCCCGGGCGTTAGTGAACTCTCCCAAGCTCATTCTTGCCGACGAACCTACCGGTAATCTCGACTCCCATACGAGTGGTGAAATCATGGCGTTGTTTCAGGAACTGTGGCGGTCCGGTATGACTGTTCTTATG
>Ga0070741_10012587_pt1 | contig 15238 bp, 9 predicted proteins | sample Coa_R1_4_FD_66440 | JGI IMG/M metagenome (GOLD analysis project Ga0070741, IMG submission 66440) | Surface soil microbial communities from Centralia Pennsylvania, which are recovering from an underground coalmine fire - Coalmine... | ecosystem: Environmental > Terrestrial > Soil > Unclassified ... | reverse complement strand
CAGCAACGGCAACTCCCCCACCCGGCACCCCGGGTCCACAACCCCAGCCTCGAGGATCGCCCAGTAATGGGCGACGAACCGCTCGATCGTCAGGGAGTCGAACAGGTCGGTGTTGTACTCAAAGGTGAGGACGAGCTCGCTGCCAATCTCTCCTGCGAGGAGCGAGATATCGAAGGGCGCGCCCCGCTCCGTGATCGGTATCGGCTCAACGGGAAGGCCGGCGATCGACGCGCCGGCCCCGCGGATGCCCATCGCGCTCGACACAACGAGGTCGCGATCGATCAGCCGCGTCGTGCGTTGCCACGAGAACATTGCCCGGAACCCCTCACCCGAGGCACGCATGGGTTCCACTACGCGCAGTTCATCCAGGATCCTCACGAACGGATAGCCGGCGTGGGGTGCACTCGCCTCCACCTTCCCGTGGACACGGCGGAGCAGTACTCGGAGGGACGGGTCGTCGCTGAAGTCGGTGCGGATGGCGACGGGGTTGATGAAGCAGCCCACGACCTTGGCATTACGGACGGACCGATTGGCTTTCATGCAACCCACCACGACGTCATCGGACCCGGTGTAGCGGTGGAGCAATGCCTGGAAGGCGGCAAGCACCACGTCACGCAGAGTCGTGCTCGTGGACTTGGCCAGGTCCCGAAGGGAGGCCGTCGTGGCCGCCCCGAGGGTCACCGAACGCGTCGCTCCAGGGTCGCTCGAACCCGCCACGCGGCGGTGGTCCGTTCGGGGGCCCAATGCGAGCGTCGCTCCTGCAAGCTCGTCCATCCAGAAGGCAAGATGACGCGCACCGGCGTCACTGGAAACCAGTCGGTCCTCGCGGCGGACGAAGTCGTCGTAGCGGCCGGGTACCGCCGGGAGCTCCCCGCCCGCGCCGATCTCACGCCAGTACAGTGCGACCAACTCGTGGCCGATCAATGCGAGCGACCACATGTCGCTGACAAGGTGGTGCGCAGAAATCAGCAGCACGTGCTCTTCCGTCGACCGCGTGAAGACGCGGAACCTGATGAGAGGGCCGCGTTGGAGGTCGAACGGCTGAGCGGCTTCCTCGCTCAAACGCTCGGCGAGCGGCTCCTCGCTGCAGTCTGGGACCGTTTCGGCCACCGCGTCGGCCATCGCGCGTGTGTGAACGATCTGGACCGGGGCACCATCAATCTCTTCGCATGTGGCTCGGAGCATCCCGTGGCGATCGACAACCCGCTGCACTGCGACGAGAAAGGCATCGACATCGAGCGCGTACTGCAGCCGGAAGCCGTATGACAGTCGGTTGGCGCGCGTCCCAGGACGAAGCCGCTCCGTGAGCCAAATGGCACGCTGAGTGTACGACAGCCCGAATCGCTCGCAGCCATCCGTGCAGACATGGGTACTCCTGGGGTCTTCTACAGTCATCTTTGCACTCGGAACCATGGGTTCCTCCGGAGAGAGGCATGATGAAAGGTCACGACGCTGACGCCCCGGTTGCTCACCGACGGCGAGGCGAACACGAAACGGTACCTCACGAGCCCGCCACGGCCGGCGGACAGATCCTGGCTGCGTTGCGCGCGATGGCGCCCCCGCACGTCACCGTGGGGACCCGCGAGATCCACGACTCCCCGTTGCTGGGAGGGGAGTACGACCATGTCCGCTGCGCGACTCCGCAACGGCGGCGCGAGTTTGCCTCCGGACGGGCACTGCTCCGCGATCTGATCGGCATGGAGGTCCCGATCCCGGTCGGGAAGGACCGTGCCCCGGTCCTTCCCGACGGCATTTGTGCATCGCTCGCCCATGACCGCTCGTTCGTGGTCGCAGCGGTGGCAAAGCGTAAGCACATCAGTTCTATCGGCATCGACATCGAGCCGAAGGACCCGCTCGACGAAGACACCGCCCGCGCCGTCCTCCGACCGGACGAGGTTGGCATGGACGCCCACCTGGCGTTCACGCTCAAGGAAGCGGCCTACAAGGCGTGGAGCGGGCTCGGGGGTCCCATGTTGGAGCCGCACGACGTCCGCCTCTCGATCCTGGGCGAGACATTCCGGGCCCGGGTCGAGCAAGCGGGAACGGAGCTCCGGGGCATGTTCGCGGGTGGGGGTGGGCGCTGGCTGGCCCTCGTCATCGTCCAGCGCACACCCCCCCGCATAACCGACAAAGCCGACTAATACGAACTGAGAATCCGGTCGAGTCGGTGGGCCGCTCGCCTGCGATCAACGCGGGGTGGCGGACCACACGGCCGAGCAGTCGCGATCACCGTTTACGCGTCGGTGCCGAGCTCGTCGGTGGCGAACGTCGCCTCTCCCTTGATGGCCACCCCACCGTTCTCGCGCGTCATAGTGATCTCGAGGTCGACACGCGGCTCCTCGTCGGCCTCGTAAACGCGCGTGACGCGGCCGTACGCAGTCAGCCGGTCACCAGGCCACACCTGCTCGCGGAACTGCACCTTGAACCGGCGGATGTTCGCCGCTCCGAGGACGTCGGTGCAGTAGGTGGCGAGCAGCCCGGCCTGTAGCATGCCGACACTGAAGACCGTCTCGAACCCGGCCGAGCGGGCGAACTCCTCGTCGTGGTGGATCGGGTTGAAGTCGCCGCTCGCTCCCTGGTAGCGGACGAAGTCGGTACGGGTCAGCGGCCCGAACGTGCGTGTCGGGAGCTCGGCGCCGACGGAGAGGTCGTGGGCGCTCACGACCGGGCTCCGGTCTCGATCGCGGTCGACCGGGACTGGGCGACGACGGCGCCGTCGTCGTCGGTGAAATCGGTGCGCATCACGACGAACGCCATGACGCCGCCGCGCTTGCCCTCCTTCTCGTAGATCTCCTCGACGATGGTCTGGGCGTGGAGGACGGTCCCGGCGCGGGGCGGTTCGCGGAGGAAGACGAACTCCTGCTCGCCATGGAGGAGACGGCGCAAGTCGATGTCAAGCTGACGGTAGAGGTCACCGGCCTCAGGCGGCTGCCAGAAGGCGACGGTCGTAAGGAACGTCGGCGGTGACACGGCCTCCGAGTCGTCGAGGTAGTCAGCGTTGTCGGACCCGGTGGCCCGTGCGAACTCGCGCACCTTGCCCCGTTCGACGACCATGTCGAACTTCGGGCCTACCCGTCCGACCATGTCCTTGTTGACCACGCAATCCTCCTGCTCAGTGTGGCGGGGCGGGGCGGACTTCGCCCGTCTCGAGCAGGTGCGCGAACCCGGCCTCGTCGAGGATGGGCACGTTGAGCTCCTGCGCCTTGGTGAGCTTGGCATGGCCCGGCTCCGACCCCACAACCACGGCGTCAGTCTTCTTGCTCACACTCCCCGGTGCCTTGCCACCGCGCGCCTTGATCGCCTCCTCCGCCCCCTCGCGGCCCCAGCCTTCGAGCGTCCCCGTGACCACGATGCTCTTGCCGGCCAACACCTGGGAGACCTCGGGGGCAACGGGTCCGGCGAAGTTGAGGCCCGCGGCGCGGAGGCGCTCCACCAGCTCGCGGTTCGGCGCGTTGGCGAAGAACGAGTGCACCGACGCGGCGATGGTCGGACCGATCCCTTCGACGCCGGCCAGCTCGTGCTCGGTGGCAGCGATGATGCGGTCGAGCGACCCGAACGAACGGGCGAGGACCTGCGCGCCGGTGCCACCGACATGGGCGATGTTCAGGCCAACGAGCAGGTTGGCGAGCGGGCGGTCCTTGGAGGCCTCAACTGCGGTGCGCAGGTTGGCGACCGACACCTCGCCCCACCCTTCGAGCTCACGGACGCGGCCGTAGTCGAGGTGGTAGATGTCAGCGACGTCTCGCAAGAGCCCCAGCTCGATGAACTGGGCGACGGTCTTCTCGCCGAGGCCCTCGATGTCCATGGCGCCGCGGGACGAGAAGTGCTCGATGCGGCCCTGGCGTTGCGCCGGGCATTCGCTGTTGGTACAGAAGGTGTCCGAGACGCCAGGCAGGCGCTCGAGCGGCGAGCCGCACACCGGGCACGTCTTCGGGAAGTGCCACTCCCTGGCGCCGCGGGGTCGGTTGGCTAGGACGGGTCCCACGACCTCGGGGATGACGTCGCCCGCTTTGCGAACCCAGATCGTGTCGCCGGGGCGTACGTCCTTCAGCCGGACCTGGTCCTCGTTGTGAAGGGTCGCCACCCGGATCGTCGACCCGCCGACGAAGACCGGGTCGAAGCGGGCGAACGGGGTCGCCTTGCCTGTCCGCCCGATCGAGACATCGATGGCCTGCAGCAGGGTGGTGCGTTCCTCCGGCGGGTACTTGCAGGCGATCGCCCAGCGCGGGGCCTTGGACGTGGAGCCCAGCTCGTTGCGGAGCCGGAGGTCGTCGACTTTGACGACGGCGCCGTCGATCTCGTAGTCGAGGTCGTGGCGGTGGGCAAGCCAGTGCTCGGTGAATCTCACCGCGGGCTCGAGACCGTGGACCTGGCGGATCTCGGGGTTGACCGGGAAGCCGGCGTCGCGGAGAAAGTCGAGGGTCTGGAAATGGGTCTCGAACGACGGGCCACCCTCGATGTCACCGACCTGGTAGCAGAAGAACGACAGGTCGCGGCTCGCCGTCACCCGGGAGTCCTTCTGGCGGAGCGACCCGGCCGCCGCATTGCGCGGGTTGGCGAAGCGGCGCAGGCCCGCCTCCTCCTGGCGACGGTTGAGCTCCTCGAAGGACGACAGCGGCATGTAGACCTCGCCCCGGACTTCGAGCAGCCGGGGTGCCGGAGCGTCGAGGGCGTCGAGGATCAGGTGGTCGGGGATGGCCTGGATGGTGCGCACGTTGGCGGTGAGGTCCTCCCCCACCCGGCCGTCGCCGCGCGTCGAGCCCCGGACGAGGCGGCCGTGCTCATACAGCAGGCTCATGGCCACGCCGTCAATCTTCAGCTCGCACACCAGGCCGACGGCGGAGACGTCTCCAATCAGACGCTCGATCCGCCGCCCCCAGGCCTCGAGCTCGCTCTCGGTGAAGGCGTTGTCGAGCGACTGCATCGGGACCCGATGGACGACCGGCGCGAACTGGACGGCAGGAGCGGCGCCGACGGTCTGGGTAGGCGAGTCGGGGGTGATGAGGTCCGGGTGCGCCTCCTCCAGCGCCCGCAGCTCCCGGACGAGGGCATCGAAGTCAGCGTCGCTGATAACGGGGTCGTCGAGAGCGTGGTAACGGTCGTTGTGGTACGCGATCGCCTGGCGGAGCCAGAGGACCCGCCCCTCGGGGTCAGCGGCGGCGTCGGGGGGAGAGGCCGGGGGCGGGCTGCTCACCGGCCGCGCCTCCGCGCCTGCGACGATGAGCTCTCCGTGGCGAGGGAGGCCGCCATGAGCGCGCGGCTGCCGTCGATGGCCTCGGCGAGATCGACGGCGGGGACGGCGTCGCTACGGACGGCGAGGCTGTCACGCGCCATGACCTCGAGGTCCACCAGACGGACGTCGACCACAGGGCTCCCTTCGTCGGGCGCACCCTATGACATGGAAGGCGGTCCGGCGGCTATGCCGCGGACCGTGGCGGGCCGGCTTGGAGGCGGTCAGACGGCGGGCTGCGCGGTCGCTTCCGCCCGCCGCTGGACTAGGTGGTCGAGGATCGTCCCGCACACGGCGGCTGAGGCCGGCGACGCGGCGAGCGGGACGTTATCGGCTTCACGCGCGGCGGTGGCCGCCAGCCATCCAACGAGATCGGCGCCTCGCGCCAGGTCATCCAGATGGTCAGCGCAGCGGAGCCAGGTGACCGTACAGACATCGCCAGCGAGCACCGAGTCAAGCGAGTACCCTCGGGCGACGTCCCACACCAGTTGCGCGTAACGGTCGACGAGCTGGTCCCACGCGTCTTGATCGCCCGCGGCAGCAGCTGCGAGGAGGACTTCGTCATGACGCATGTCGCTGATCCGATCCGTTCTCATTGGTCTCGCGTCCCGCCTTTGGACTCGTTGGTATGCGGAGTGTGACGCCCCGCAAACCGGCCGACAAGGGTGTTGTGGGAAACGTGTGTAAAATCTGCGCTGAAGCCTGAGGTTCGACCCAAAGTCGTACGACTTTGGTAGTACTTCTGCCCCGGTCAGGGGCGGCCAAGGCCGCTGCGTCGGCGGGTGTCGCCTGGCAGCGCAGCTCCAAGCTCGTCGCTAACCGCGCACTTCGAACACGACGAAGCCCCCGCGGCCAGCCCCGGGCTGGGATGACCCCGTCTGGAGTCTGGCGTCACCCCTGGGGGATGAGGACCGCTTGATCTTGGGGGTCGTCAGCGTCGAGAGGCGGAGCCCGAGCGAGTCGGAACCTTGCCTCGCTCGTCCCGCGGTTGTCGACGCGCACGTCGAACACGGACGAACTCCTCGCCCACCGGGGGCCGAGGAGGCGTGAGGGGGGTCATAGGGCAACGTGACCGCGAGGACCGCGAATTCGACCGACCCCGAGCGACCCCCCTCTTTGTCGCTCCCTCCGAGCGGCGGCGCGTCGGCATCAACGACCCTCATCACTGAGCGTGTCGAGGTCGCGTGCACGCCACGAGCACGGAGCGTGGTCCGCTGAGGACGGAACGACCGTGAAGGCGAACGAACCGTCCACGACCTCGCCGGAAAGCGCGTTCCTCGCCCTCCGGCTCCAACTCAACAACTCGGTCCGATCGAGGCCGCGACGCTCGACGGATCTGATCGCCCCTCGCGCGCCCTCCGCAAGCGAACTCGACGACGACCGACTTCGCCCCGAGACACTACCGCACGGCCGTTGGCGGCCGCCTCCCTAGGTGCTCGGAATGCCAGCGCCAAGCCGTCGCGACAATGTCGTCGAGTTCGTAGCGTGGTTTCCACCCCAGCACCTCGCGCGCCCGCGTGTTGTCTGCCCACAGCGCTACTGGGTCGCCCGGGCGGCGGGAAGCAGGCTCCCACGGGACGACGCGTGCCGACGCTGACTCCAGCGAGCGAATGACCTCAAGCACGGAAGAACCGCGGCCTGTCCCGAGGTTGAGGACCGTCGAGGCCCCACCGCCTGCGAGGTAGTCGAGCGCTTGGGCGTGTGCAAACGCAAGGTCGACGACGTGGACGTAGTCCCTGATCGCCGTTCCGTCGGGCGTCGGGTAGTCGGTCCCGAACACCTTCAGTGGAGGCGCGTAGCCGCACGTCGCCTTGATCGCAAGGGGGACCAGGTTCGTAGTTGCATCCCAGTTCTCGCCGATCCGCCCATCCAACGATGCGCCCGCTGCATTGAAGTACCGAAGGATGACCGACCGGACACCGTGGCACGTGTCGAACCACTTGAGGATCCTCTCGGCGAGGTACTTGCTCTCCCCGTAGGGGCTCTCAGGGTTGGGAGGTTGCGTCTCATCGACTGGGATCACATCAGGGTTGCCGTAGACAGCGCACGTAGAGGAGAACACCACGCGCCGGACACCGCTGTCTCGCAGTGCACGGAGGAGCGAGAGCGCACCGCCCACGTTGTTATCGAAGTAGCGACCAGGATCGTCCATCGAGTCGCCTGGCGCTTTGTACGCGGCAAAGTGGATGACGGTATCGACTTGGCGCGAGCCAAGGAGCGAGGCGACGCGCGCGGTATCGCGAGTATCTCCGACCACAAGGTCGGCGCCAACGACCGCGTGCGGATCGCCTGTCTCCAGGGTGTCGAGCACGACCACCTTGTGACCGCGGTCGGCCAACAGGCGGACTGTGTGCGACCCCACGTATCCAGCGCCGCCCGTCACCAAGATGGTCATCCTGCGACCGAACGACTCACGACAATCAACAACGTCGCCTCCATGCCCCACTACGGTACCCGTTCCTCTCGGCGACCTCGTCGTGCACCGACAGGCGCGGTCCGCGAGCAGGATGGACGAGCCTGCCAAGTCCTCGCGCTCCCGCGGCACGGGCACATCGCGGCCGCGAGATGGGGCGCGAACCGCCCAGTCGTCACGCTGTCCACGGTCGAACCTGGCTCGTAACGCGCTTCCCATACGTGCTGGCTCTGGCGCGCATCGCTTCGCGCCCACCCGGCGGGTATTCCCCAGTCCCACGCCCGGACCAGGCTCACGGGCGGACCCGTTGCACGACTACGCGCCCTACCCAGCCCGGGACAAGAACCCGCGGAGGCGCTCCAGTACCGGCACGCCGGTCGGCGGAAGTCGGTCGGTGTGTCCAGCCTCGCGATCAACAACAAGACAGTGCGCAAGTACATGGCGGCGGAGCCAGCATGACTAGCACCCCGGCGGCCCGGCGCTCAGCGGACAAGGCGGCCCGGCTTCGCCTGCTTCGGTCTGGTCACCGAGGAGCCGGTCGCCCGGTGATCAGGTCGGCCGCCGCGTCATCCTCCTGGGCTTCGATGCGGACCGGGCTATGCGCCCCTCCGGACCCCCCCGCTACTTCGTCACCGGGCCCGGTTGGACCCTCGCCTCGTGCGCCAAGAGCGGTGTTGACGTGCGCGCCGGTGGTCCGAAACAGGCATCACGAGGCTCCGACCCACGTCACGGCGTCCCCGGCGGCGGGCTCCTACTTCATCAGGGCAGCAGCCCGAAGATCGTGAGTTGCGATAGCGACGCTACGTACACGCGCCCGTTCGCCACCGTCGGCGAAGACCACTTCGCCGTGAAGTCGAGCGTGTCACGGGATCCGGCCGCCTGGTTACTGTTGTACAGCTCCGTCCCCAGGTTGTTGGCGTCGAAGGCGTGCAGGACGCCGGGGCCTCGAACGCCCGCGCCCGTGGGGTCGTAGTCAATCCGTTGCAGAGCCCAGACGATACCGTTCGTGTTGCCGTTGGCGGAGACACTGAGGGTCGCGCCGGGATAGTTCATTACGGTCGACGTCTGCGAGGTCGGCGTCGTGGATATCAAGCCGTTGACCAATGAGAAGCTCTTCATCACGTCGGCGTCCGCACTGAAGTAGAGGTTGCCGTTCCAGTACACCGGCGCCTTGAAGTTGCCGTTGCTCTTGGTGCCGTGTGGGAAGATGTTCGTGATCGTCTGCACGATCTGGTTGTCGTTGTTCGGGTTGTAGTGGCCCATGTTGTCGCGGTCGACGAGGTAGATGTTGCCGTTCTTGCCGGCCGTGATGGCCTCGTGGGGATGCGGACCGGGCTGGTCCGGCAGCAGGAGCACACCGCCAGATCCGAGGTCGATGTCGTTGTCGTTCATGTACTGCTGGTCGTGCGGTGTGAAGTAATCGAGGACTGCACCGGCGGAGCTGATCTTCATCAGTGTGTCGCCGTAGTCGACGCCGCCTGTGTTCACATCGAACTGGCCGTTGCCGGTCGAAAAGTAGATTGCACCGCTGCTATCGACTGCCGGCCCGTCGCCGCTCTGCCAGATGCCGCTTCCCTGGCCCCCACCGGTGACGCGGGCACCGGGATCATTGGGACTGGTGCAGAAGACCAGGGTGTTCGCGAGGGTGGAGGCGTTGTAGCCCATTAGCCACCCGTGATATGGGCGCTGGTCGCCATGGCCGCCGTAGCCCACGTACACCACCCCGTTGAGCAGGAGCAGTGCGGGCCGCTGGTTCTCGTGGAGCGCCTGGAACGACACCACGCCATTGACCGAACCGTCACCGCTCCCCGGCACAGAGCCCTGGACAACAATGGGGCCACCGAACTTCTCCGCGCCGGTGGTGATGTCAAGAGCGTGGAGGCGGGAGAAGTAGTTCGCGGTGCCGTTCACCACCTCTTTGGTCTTGACCACGACGTACATCGTCTTCGTCGTTGGGTCGATGACCGGAGTCCCCGTGATACCGATTTCCGGGGAGATGTCACAACACTCGCCCGTGTCGTTCGGTGGAACGGTGGTGATGCCAGCGGAGGGGTTGATGAAACTCACGTGCCAAAGCGGTGAGCCCTGCTTCCCCTCGGCGTCGAAGGCGTACACGCTGTCATGTTCGGTGGCGACGTAGATGACGCTGTGCGTGCCGTTGCCGGGGATGGCGACGTTCGGAACGTACAGGGGTGACGCATCCGCCGTCCCGTCTATAGGGTAGCTGGCTAGCCGGCCGAACTGGGCCGAGTTGACGTTCACTGGCGTCAGGACGGTCTCGTGAGAGTTCAGGCCCGTCCGCATGTTGTCGATATCCCGGGTGTAGGTGCCCCCGTAGTTGGTGAAGTAGGCGAAAGCACTGGCCGTGGTCGGGGGCGTCGTGCCGACCGTTGCCGTGACGACGTGCTGGCCGGGCGCCGAGGGTGGTGTGTAAAGGCCCGACGCCGAGATGGTGCCGACGGTCGTGTTGCCGCCGGCCACCCCGTCGACCGACCACGTCACGCCGCCGCTGCTTGCCGTGAACTGTTGGGTCTCATTCGACGTAAGCGTGGCCGTACGAGGGCTGACAGTCATTGCGGCGGCGGTCCCGATGCCGGTCAGTGAAGCGGTCGCCGATGTGCCAGCGATGCCAAGAGTGGCGGTTTGGGTTCCCGGCCCCGTTGGCCTGAACGTGAGGTTCAGAGTGCAGCTGGCGCCCGCACCTAAGCTGTACCCACAGTTGTTGGTCTCACCGAACGACGTCGCGCCGGTGCCCGAGATCGTCACCCCGCCGACAGGCAGCGCAGCGGCGCCACCGTTGGTCAGCGTCGCCACCTGTGGCGAACTGGTGACGTTGACCGTCTGGCCACCGAAGTCGACGGTGGCCGGAGTGAGCGTGACGTTCGCTCCTGGGAGGCCCGTGTTCATGTCCGACTGGACTTCGGCCGCGCTCAGGGCACGGTTGTAGATGCGGAGGTCATCGACCCTACCCCCGTAGTAGTAACCGCTCCCGCCGGTGCGGCGGCCGACGTTGACGCTCTGGCCGCTGGGTAGGACCTGTGACGCGGGGACGGTACCCTTCAGGGTGCCGTCATCAAGCACTCCATTCACGTAGATGTCGAGCGTCCGGCTCGTCGAGTTGTACACGCCGGCGACGTGGTACCACGTGTTCAGGGACACCTGCGTCGAACTGTAGCGTTGCACCCGCGAACCTACCGCTGCAGAGACGGCGATCCCAAAGGTGCGCAGGCCGGTATCCGGGGTCGTCTTGAACTGCCATCCCGCCGAGTCGTCAGATAGGGACGCGATCTGTCCGTCGTCAGCAGGCGTGGTGGTCGGGTACACCCAGGCCTCCCAGGTCATGCTGCCCGTCGTCGTGAGGGAGGGCGGCGTTCCCATATCGACATAGGCATTCGTCCCGTTGAGCGAGAGCGCGCCGCCGTATCTTCCCGCCGACGTCCATGCGGCGTTCACGAGGGAGCCGTTGTTGCCGTTGCCAGACTGGTCGCCGGCGATCAGTCCGGTCCCCTCGTTGAAGCCCCAGGCTCCCGCGAGTGCAGAGATCGGTGCGGCAGTGACGACGTTCGAGAACGGGCTCGTTGCGCCTGTTGTGTCAACGGCCTGCACTCGGTAGCTGTAGGTCGTGCCTGTCGTCAGGCCCGAGTCGGCGAAGGAGGTGCCGGTCGGGCTCCCGACCGTGGAGAAACTCGAGCACCCGGCCCCCTGACAGCGCTGCACGATGTAGTTTGCGATGCCGACGGTGCTCGTCGAGGCCGTCCAGGAGACCGTGATGGAACTGCCGTTCACAGGGGTGGCAACGACGTTGACCGGTGCCGTCGGTGGTTGGGGGGTCGGCGTCGTCGTTGACACGACGCTCGAGAACGGACCGACGTTGCCGACGATGTCGATCGCTCGGACCTCATAGCTGTAGCTCGTGCTCGCCTGAAGGCCCTGATCGCTATAGCCGAGGCCTGTCGGAGACGCGATCGGCACGAAGTTCGTGCACCCGGCGCCGGCGCAGCGCTCGAGGTCGTAGTTGGCGATGCCGACGTTCGTCGCCGAAGCCGCCCAACTGAGATCGACGCGGCTTATGCTGATCGCGTTGGCCGCTAAGCCGCCGGGCGCCGAGGGAGGCACGGCGGCCTGGGTGGAGGCTGTGGCCACCGGGGAGTACGCCCCGAGGTTCCCGGCCGCGTCCAACGCGCGGACACGGTAGGTGTAGCTCGTGTTGGGGCTCAGTGACTGGTCGTTGTACGATGTTCCTGGCGGTGCCGCGATTTGGGTGAACGAGGTGCAGCCCGCACCCTGGCAGCGCTCGAGGAGGTACCCCGTCACGCCCACGTTGTCCGTCGCGGGTGGCCACGACAGGTTGATTTGCGTACCACTGATGACGCTCGGAACCAGCGACGCAGGGGCCGTCGGGGGCTGCGTGTCCGGGGTGGACCCAACGGCGGTGATCATGTCCGACTGGATCTCCGCCTGCGACAGAGCCCGATTGTAAACGCGGACGTCGTCGATGATCCCGTTGAAGTAGAAGCCGCCAGTTCTCCGCCCGATATTCACGTTCACGTTGGACGGAGGGAGGACTTCAGCACCGGGAATGCTGCTCCGCGAGCCGACGGGGTTTGTCAGGGTGCCATCATCAGCGACGCCGTCAACGAAAATGTCGAGCGTCTGGACGGTGGCGTTGTAGACGCCAGCGACGTGGTACCAGGTGTTGGGAGAGATGACGGTCTTGCTGTAGCGCTGCGTGTGCGACGCCCCGTCTGCCGAGATGGCCACGCCGAAGGTGCGCTGCCCTGTGTCCGGCGTCGTCTTCAGCTGCCAACCAGAACTCTTGTCCGACAGGGCGATGATCTGCCCGTCGTCGGGCGGGTTGCCTGCGATGTTGACCCACGCCTCCCACGTCATGCTCCCGGTCCAGTTGAAGGAGGCCGGCCGCCCGAGGTCGACGTAGCTGCTCGACCCGTTGAACGAAAGCGCGTTGCCGTTCTTGCCCGCCGCCGTCCATGCCGCTCCCTGGAGGGTGCCGGTGCTGCCGTTCCCGGACGCGTCAGCCGTGCTCGAACCACTACCCTCACTGAAGCTGTATGACGCCAGAGGCCCCTGCGGGATCGACACTGTCGTCGCTGTGGCGACGTTCGAGTACGGGCTCGCGTTGCCGGCTTGGTCAAACGCTTGGATGCGGTAGCTGAAGCTGTCAACGGGAAGGCCGCTGTCGGTATAGGTCGTGGCCGTCCCACTCAGGGTCGCCACAACGACGAAGGAGGTGCAGCCCGGTCCCTCGCAGCGTTGGACGTTGTACGACGCGACGGCGACGTTGTCGGTCGATGCCGTCCACCCGAGGCTGACTTGAGTACCAAGCGCTGTGGCTGACAGGCCGCTCGGCGCGGTCGGCGGCTGAGTGTCGGGGACGATGACCGTCGCCGTGTTCGACCACAGGCTAAGGTTCCCTGCTGCATCGCTTGCCTGGACCTGGAATGTGTACGACCCTGGGGTGAGGTTGGGGTCGTTGAATGTCGTGGCGGTCGTGGTCCCAAGCACAGTAAAGGGAGTACAACCCGGCCCAAGGCAGTACTCGAGGTTGTACCCGGTGACCCCCACGTTGTCGGTTGAAGCCGTCCAGCTTAAGTTCGCCGTGGTACCACTCAGGGTCGCCGTCAGGCTCGAGGGTGCCGTCGGCGGTGTGGCGTCGGCGATAGCCGCACTTGCCACGTTCGAGTACCCGCTGACGTTGCCGGCCGCGTCCATCGCCCGGACGCGGTAGCTGTACGACCCGACGTTCAACCCAACGTCGGTGAACGTGGTGCCGGTCGGCGTCGCGATCTGCGAGAAGGTGCTGCAGCCGCCGCCTTGGCAGCGCTCGACCTGGTACCCCGTAACCCCCACGTTGTCGGTGGAGGCCAACCAGCTGAGGTTAACCGAGGACCCCGACGGGGCCGCGGACAGATTGCCTGGTGCGCTGGGTGCCACCACGTCAGGGACCACGGCAGGGGCCACGTTCGAGTACCCGCTCACGTTGCCTGCCGCGTCGATCGCACGCACCCGGTACATATAGGTCCCTACCGTGAGCCCATTATCGTTGTAGGTCGCGCCGAGCGGTGCCGCGACTTGAGCGAAGTTGGTGCACGCATTGCCCTGGCAACGCTCGAGCAGGTACCCGCTGACGCCGACGTTATCCGTTGACGGCGCCCAGCTCAGGCTGACGTTCGCACCAGTAACCGTCGCTGCGAGGGTGGTCGGCACCGTCGGCGGCGTTACGTCCGTAAGCGTCGCCGTGGCCGTGCTCGAGTACCCGCTGAGGTTCCCGGCACCATCAGTGGCGCGCACCCGGTAGCTGTAGCTGCCCACCGACAAGCCGGTGTCGGTGTAGGTGGTGGTTGTCGCTGTTGCGATCTGCGCAAACGTTGCGCACCCCGAGCCCACGCACCGCTCCACCTGGTAGCCAGTGACCCCCACGTTGTCAGTCGACGCGGTCCAGTTCAGGACGATCTGGTTACCGTTCTGCGTTGCGTTCAGGCCCGACGGTGTCGTAGGCGGCGTGGTGTCCGCCTGCCCGGAGGCGCGGAACGCGACCATCTGCATGATCCAGCGGCCTGAGGGGCTGACAGGCGCGGTTGAGGTGTAGCTACCGGTCGAGCTCACGACCCGGTCCTGTGCGATATCGGCATCCGGCGAGGTCAGGAGGCGTTTGGTAAAGCCGCTCCCTGGAGCGGTTGTCGTCGTTTCGACGAGGTTTGCCCCGAAGATCACGTCCGCCGCGCTCTTTGTTGTGGCGGTGCCGCTGCTCGTGCTCGTGCTACTACCCGTCTGCGCCGCGGTAACGTCGACGGGGTTGACCTGGTCCGTCCCGCTGTACTCGAGGATACGGATGTCAGGGAAGCTGGCAGGTTGCGAAAAGGTGACGGTGACGGTATTAGCGCCGGCTCCCGCGCCCGCGATCGCCTTCGCGTAGTAGATCGACTGCGAGCCGAACCCGGAGAGGATCGTCGGGCCGACGGCGAGCGCGTAGGTGTTGTGGATCGAGTCGGTGACGGAGGCAACGGAGGAGGTGCTGTCGTTCCAGCCCACGACGATCACGTTCAGGTCGCCGGCTGTCTGGGCACCCGTGAACGTCACGGCTACAGACGTCTGGGGGGACTGGGGATCGGCATAGCTACCCTGTACGTATGTGATCGTTCCCGCGGCGGGCGCGGATGCCGCCGGCAGCAGAGCGACGAGAACAGCCATGAGGCACGCGAGCGGAGCGACCCACTGCCACCGATGGGTGCGCCACCGCTGGTTGCATGTCCGTCCCAGTTTCGGTGCGTGACCCATCACACCCCCTTCTCCGGGTGAATGGAGGCTGAAGTGGTCAAGCTGATACGGCGTAAAAGGCCGGCGGGCGTCCCTCCCGTTCGTGACTCTGCGGCGAATCCTGACCGCTCAGGCGGCCAGTTGGTCCGGCCCGCGGCAGCCATCGGGACGTGCCATCCGGTCGTCGCCCCCTGTACTGACCTGCAGGAACGCCCACTGCGGAGTGATGTGAACGATCGCTCCGAGGTCGCCCCCTTCGGCCCGACAACATCCGAACAACAGTCGCTCCCCCCGTTGATACCTCCCGAGCGTGGCATCCA
>Ga0070741_10012586_pt1 | contig 15242 bp, 21 predicted proteins | sample Coa_R1_4_FD_66440 | JGI IMG/M metagenome (GOLD analysis project Ga0070741, IMG submission 66440) | Surface soil microbial communities from Centralia Pennsylvania, which are recovering from an underground coalmine fire - Coalmine... | ecosystem: Environmental > Terrestrial > Soil > Unclassified ... | reverse complement strand
TCTGTTGCGCTTCGCGCAACATATTTTGATGGTGCTCAGTACTCTCAACCTGGACGGCCAGTGTTCCAAGTTGCACACCACGCTCGACATGTTCATGGATCAGGTGACGCACATCATAGAGCGCATAGACACCGAGCGCGACAGGGAAAAGCAGACCCAGACCCGACTGAAACAGATTAGTCAACCAAGACGGAAGGTACGCCGAAACCGTATGGATCATCCAATCCATCTGTCCTGATTTGGCGACCCAGGCCAGGCCGCAGCCAGCGGAAACCGCGACGCCGACCAGACCAACGAGCGCCGGAACAATCGCAGAGAAGGCCGCTTTCCACCCCTTCGAGCAGAGCACCCGCACGAGCAAAAAACTCGAAAAGACAAGCGCCTCAACAAACAGCCCACGAAAAACCGCATCGAGCGAGTTCACCAGATGAGGCACATCAAAATTGAGCTCACCGCCTGTAAATGCCCAGGCATTGGTGTAGGCAGACACCAGCATCAACACGGCAGGAAGCACAATCGCCAGCAGCACATCGGAACGCTCACGCCCCTGATTAATACCAACCATTTTCCGCAAATTCATATTGAACAATTTCATAGGAAACCTCCCCTTTCGAGAGAACAACCAGACAGAGAGAGCGCTCAGGCACACGCACGCTCATGTACCCGAGCACACCAACAACTAGCGAGTCGCAGCAGCAGCCGGAGCCGGAGCGGCACCGTTTTGCTGAAAGCCAGGGAACTGCACATTGGAGACAATAAAATTGGTTTGAGGCACTTCCTTGCCATCTTTCATCTTGCGCAGGCGTGATGTATAGCTCACGATAGCCAGTTGCACCGGCTGATAGCGCATACTACCGATAATGCGAGCAAGGTCAGCATGTTGGGGATTATCTGGCCACATCTGACAAGCAAACGTGTTCCCAAGTTCATCGGCAACCGTAAAAGAAATCAACACCAGCTTCTTATCTCCAACCTCATAAGCCCCACCATTTTTCACTGTTCCTGTTAATGTCATACCCATATTCGTACTCCTCTTTTTTGCGTGTCACCTGTCCCGCACCATGCAGACCAGGAGAAGAACAACAGAACAACTCGATGAAAAGAACACCGCCTACTAGGACGCACGACAACACCTCTTGCTGCTAGGCATAATACAGCAGCATCAAACAATACTTGTCATAGACACCAGCATAGAACCATGCCACTTGTCCAAAACCACCTTCATAGGCCAGCAGCACCAACGTATGCGCAGCATCACGCACTGCGACCAAATCAAGGACAGTAGACGCCTCTTGATCAAGTATCCTCAGTGCAGCAAGAGCCTGCCCCGCTCGATGAGCATCTTGCACGATCCACTGACAGAAAGCTCCACTCTCAGGCACCCAGGCCAGCGCCTCTTGTACCGACTGTTCATACTCCATGAGCAATCACCCCCTTTCCTTCCTAGAAGTCTGCATGCCCCGCTCGTAGCTGCATCACCACCGAGACAACATTCGCAATATAAGCTTGTTCATTGTTATGATCAGCAGCAGGCGCATACACCGGAATAATCGTTTCTACTGTCGTGTGACCAGCCCTGACATACAGCGGCCCCGCGATCAGCGCATACCATGCTGCATACCCTTGCTCCCACGTGTCAAACCAAGCATAGTTATCCTGACAACGATAGCCAGCAATGCAACGCACGTTGCCAAGCGAACGACTTTGCGCCGCCTCGCCATTGACCCCAAAGTTTGACTCGTGCCAGAAGAAGGCCAACGCGAAAGCATCATCGATCCCGTACCGCTGCGAGAGCAAGAACAGCGCCCAACCCGTGCCCGCCGCAGGCGAATGATGTACTGCCAAGACTTGATCGATAAAGGCCGCAGTCAGCGACGGAGCACCAAGCACGCTTGTCTGACCAGCAGAAAACAGCGCCGTTGCCGGACGAGCTGGAACACTGCCCAATGGGACAGAAACAGGAGAAATAGCCGCCGAGAAACCGCCCCACCATGCAAGGAAACTTGCATGAGAAAGGACATGCATGTTATAAGAAGAAGAGTCAATCACCGTCACCGTCGAGTCATTGCCATCAGCAACCACTAAAAGGTGTCCACCTTGCCAGCGCGAAGGAGGAAACGAGACAATCACCGGCACGCCAGTATGGGCCAGCGCGATCACTTGCGAGAGTGAACGACTATGACTCAGTTGCGCCTCAAATCCGAACTGCTGAACCGTCTGAGCAATCCCTTCTTCACTGACCAAGCCAAGTCGTGGCGTAATGGCACCGAGCCGAGACTCGACAGCAAGGACATCAGCAACACGATAGGTATACCCGTAGGCATTCATAGCAACAGCCATTGATGCCGCCGAGCAAGCCGACTTGTTCCAGGTGGTATACTCCTGCATCGAAGCATACTGTGCAGGATCAAGCTGATTAATCCTCTCCACACGATCCACCACAGGCAACGTCAACGCAGCCGAACGAGCTGGAGCACCACCCAACAGAGAAGCCACCGGACCATCTTGCGCAAACGTCAACACAAAACGAACCGTCGTAAAATGAATGGACGCAATGAGAGATGACCCGACGACTACACAGAGCACCCCAGCCAGGACCAGCGCATTGAAACGCGAGTATGCAATGATCAACCGATTGAAAAACGTCCATTGCCCCGTGTATCGAAAGCACAGGAACGCTAACAACAGCCCCAGGACTGGCAACAACATATCATGCAAGGTACGTCCGATCATCTCCATTGCTCAACACTCCTTAGGAAGCTGCAAAGAACGCTTGACAGTTCTGCGGCACCGAAACCCCATACGCCGCACATTGCGAGAAGACATAATTTGCTACTTGCTGCCGCAGCACTTGCAATTTGGCATGTTGTAAATTGGCCTCTTGACACCACCGCTCAGCAAACGCCATCTGAGCTAGCCCTTCTACCGGCTGTTGTTCCATTTCTTTGACAACTCGCTGCCAATAATCCATTGCCAACCCCAAGGTACTCACCACGAGATCAAGCCAACCGAGAGCATACAGCATACCAGCCCCTTGCACCGACTCAACAGCATGCTGATAGTGAGAAGCACCCGCCGCCTCCATCCAAAAGGCCGAGTACACCCACGAGACGACATTAAATTCACTTTGCGTGAGAACCTGACCAGCATACTCCGACCAGAACCGCACTCGATCAAGAGTCACCAGCTCAACCACGAACGGGAATACAGACGATCCTTGCACGATTGCCATAGCATTTTCTCCTTCTCAGCTTAGAGATGAACGACTTCACATGAAAACTGCTCTTGCACCAGACGCGCTACAAAGGAACGATGGCACGACTCAACATCTTTACAGGCACACAATAGGCAGACCGGACGGTCAAACCTCAACAAACCAAGGACAAATTCTAGACCTTCACTAGACCGAGCCAAGACTATCGGTAACGAGCGATCACGATAATTGAGATTACCTAATTCTGGAACATCAAAGTACTGCCAACTAAAACGCCTCTCTAAAGAAGCCTTACAAAATGCTGGATACCAACGAGACACCGGACGAAGACGGATATCAAGCAGCGTCATAGCCGGATCAGTCATCAATTGATCAAGCTTTTCAGCAGCCCCAGGAGCCGCATAGCCAAGCGTGTACACGTTAGGCATGTTAGACCCCCTCACGGACCATCTGAGGCATCTCGCTATAAAGTTGACCATCCAAAAGCCGCCCACCACTGTTATGATGCAACCCTCCCCACTGCTTGAAAAAGTAGGGCACATCAAACGCACGACATTGCGCCAGCAAGTACCGCGCCGCATTCGGGTCCATCGGACGCGCACCAGGACCAGACTCACCGCCACAGATGACCCATTGTAAGCCAGCAAGCCAGTGCATCAGATTGACTTTTTCTAAGAGCGGCTCACAGGAGAGGAAACGCACCACCGCACGCACCTCTAAGAGCACCGGCACCCGTTCATCAGCACGCCGCTGATTTTCAACGCTCGTTCCAATCCACACGTTATCGGGCCAGCTAGAGCAACCCCAAGGAGCCATTGAAAGAATATTTTCAGGTCGTTTCGTCAGAAGGAGCCAATTGAGCCAAGGTGTTTGCTCAATCAGCGGCCAGAGCTTACAACGCTCTTCTGCAACAGTTGGATGATCCTCAAAGGTATCTGCCATTGAAGAACAGAACACGTTTGAGCGATGTCCTAAACGCTCCGCTGCCTTGTTCCATGCATAAGGCCGCTGCCAGTACACCAAGCCAAAGGTACGCCGCTCAGCGGTTGGCCCCCACACATCGAAGCCATAGCGCGAGGCCAGCGTATCAGCATAACAGTTCTTACAGCCCTCAGAGACTTTCTGACAGCCCCAGACGATATTGAAGGTATAGCCAGGAATAACCATTCCATCAGGCAAGCGCCGAATGCACCATTCAATCGTCGTCATAGCTGTACCTTCCCACTGTAAAAACGCTGCTCACACGCCGGACTACAAAAGCCACTATCACACAGGAGACTCACAATTGACCGATAGCACCCCAAGCAACCAAGACATGTTCGGTAGACAGGTCGCCTTAGCTGGTTCATAGGTTCACTCGGATCAGTCAAGCGATCAGCAAACAGTTGCCCGATAAGCTGCTGATCAGTTGTAGGAAACGTCACAACACGACTTTTTTGCAAAGCCATACAGGCACCCCCTACCCATCCCGATGCTTATACGCAACGAGAACAAGAAGAACAGCTAATACAAACATAGACACGAGAAACACGATATCTCCAATCGATCCCATCTGTACTTGACCTCCTGTTAGACTTCGCGGTTACACTCACGACAATAGCTCTTGCTGCCAATAGTGATATGTTCAGTTGCTTTCTTACAAGTGACGCAGTACAAGCGAAATGCACAGCTTATCATATTTCGCACCATACTCAAGGCTTCCACCTCCATTGCAGAACGGCCTAGTCGAAGCAACCAGCCCTATTTGCTTGTCGGTGGATACCATTCATCACAAACATACACAGAATAGGTTTGTACGTGAGTTCCCCGCGAGTCATGGGTAATACTCACATGAGGCTCAGAATGCCCCCTCTTACACGCTTGTTGCTGACAACCTCCCAAGAATAGAGAGAGTACCAATAGAGCAACAAACAAACACTTTTTCATGATTTGTTCCTCCTTTGCCGCGAGCGAACCTCTAAAAAACAAAGCTTACAAAGTAACCTGATTAAACCAGCGCACCACCTCAGAGGGAAGATCAAAGGAAGCCATCACGTTGAGCCACACGGTCATGCAAGAGGTGCAAAGCACGCCATGATCAAGCCGATGGGAACAACAGAAGCAGAAATGATGGCCGCAAGCACGACAGCGACACAAAGGCGCATTCTTCTTGTCGCAACGGCAGCAAGATGCGCTACACCAGCATTTTCCAGCAGGCACGTACATTCCTCCATGATCAAGCTAAAAGGACCAACACCATACCATTGACAAAAGAAAAAGCCAGCGACGAAGCGCTGACTTTTTACTGTTTCCCCTGGAAACGACACAGTTATAAAACAACCACTCTCCTAGAGCACCCCTACCTCCTTCAAAAATCCCTCATACACATTCACACGTGCCCTAGCATATCTAGCCGTCTCTTGATCAGAAGACAGACGATACTTATAGAGAAGGTCAAGAGCACCACGAAGACAGAAAACAACCGTCTCAATATCCTGCGTAAGCTCTAAGTAGAAAATAAGTGTCTGTAACGCTCCCTCCCGATACGGAGAAGAAAGCCATTGACCCATTTGTTTTTGATAGTGCTCTACCAAACTTGGTACAGTTCTCGGAATATGAGAATGGCTGGTCAGGTCCCCATCAGAACTCACAGCACACCTTCCTTTCTTCTCATCAACACGAGTAGGAATAGCAAACGTCGAGTGAACTTCTATCGTACACCATCTACCGCCATTCTCGCAAAATGCACACCACAAGTAGAGCGAGAGCAACAACCGCTCACCAAACAATGGGAAAGATATCCTCGGAAAACGAGAAACCTAGCGCGATGCACGCAGCATCGTCAGGAAATGTTCACGTGTCACCTTTGCGCCAAATGGCAAAGCTTGGAACTGATCCATCACGCGCCTGGTCCACGTAGGCAACGGACAGAACATCGTAAGACGTACTCCAGTCTCCTCAACAACAGCATTAGGAAAGAAGGGGATACCCCTCGTATGAGGTATGTGCTTCATGCCCTTTAATGCGTCACAAGCTGACGAAAAGATTTTCCATTGAGCACGCCAACGATCCAGACCAGGGTACACATCATCAAGGTAGTAGCGCAACGGGTGAGACTCCACACGCCCCGCGAGACCAAACAGACCTCGCCTTGTTGTTCTGGCCCAATCACAGAGGCGATCATAGGTCATAAGTTGCTCGAAAAGCGATAACTGCTCCTGTTGATAGGCTAAGAGCATCGTTGCCTGACTCAGTGTATGATATTCTGGTTTATGCATCCGCAACTCCATTGCTCGTGCATAAGCGATAGGAGAACGATGCATCCCACACATCGGGCAAGCAGCTTTATCCATAACAGAAAAATGATGAAGCATTGCAGACATAACACACCTCCTCTGGAAACTCTGAAAAGACGATAGAGAAAAGAAAAGAGTTCTTTGAGAAGAAATAGAGCAGTGAGTATTGAAGCCCTGTGCAGATACAGCTTTCCCTTCCTCCCGCCGAAACCCTCACATGAGGGCAGGGATCAGCTTCCGGGACTTCTGCGCGACCTCACCGGGACATCCGAAGCCGATCCTTAGGCGCGGTATCTGCCCGCTTCTCGGCTACCTAGTCCATTGAGCCTCTTCCATCGCACTGCATCCTCGGCACTTCCCATATCCCTACTCCGCGTATCTGCTCCCATCTCCCACCTGTCCTCAGCCTCTCGATAAAGGTTCAAGCCCCTCAATTGAAAAGCCGATTTCACCCACCGCGTTTCGGTTTGCCTCACATCCCTCTACCGATGCAGCGCCATGAAAGCTAAATTGTCTGAGGAAATAATCTCATTTTCCAGGGACCAGCAAGGGGCTAGAACATCAGGTTTGCACGCGGATTACACATTTCACATAAATTTCACTCGCTTGCTTGGAGACATAAAAAAACGGCCTAGAGAGCACAAACCCTCTAAGCCAGATAAAAACAGCCGCTAACCTTATATCGCTTGCAATAACTCTTTCACCCTTGCATCTTTAGGAAACTGAGAACTCAGCTTAGATGCAAGCTCTTTCACCCGATTGATATTATACTGAGATCCAACAGACCGGGCCAGCTTCAGCCCTTCGACAGCGTAGAAACAACAACTCATATCCCGGCCTATATAAAGAGCCTCCGCATACTGAGTATAAAGTCGTGCCCTCCTACGTGTCAGACTCAAGTCTAATACCTTCTCTAGCTTATCATAACTTTCAATTGCAACATCAGGCTTTCCAAGTAGAGCGTGAGATTGAGACCACCCATCACCTATAGCCTGCTCGGAGCAACGCGTTGAGTGAAGAAGCAAATGAGGATCATCAGCAGAATCAACACGAGCCAATAGCTTACGCGCCTCAGTCAGCGAAACTAAGCACGTTTCATCCTTCAACAGTGCTTGAACTTCTGCATGAGCTGTAGCCAAAAACGCACGCAATCCAGGAACAGAACGCCTTGTTATCTCCCTTGCAACATCATAAAGCTGATCAGCTTCACCTAGCCGCTTCTGCCAAACGTACATATTAGCCCGACGAGCCATCGCCAGCGCATTCAACTCAACACATTCAGCCTCTATTGCCAGGGAAGAAGAGCGCTGAAAACATGCCTCTGCACTCTCATAATCAAGCTGATCACGAGCAACCATACCTTTAAGTTGATAGTTATGGCTCAACAATGTAAGCAGTTGCCGACGCCCCTTAGAACCTGCTTTACCTAGCAACTTCTCTAACTTCTGAATATGATCATTTAACCCTCGATCAGCAGCAAGAGCACTGCCCAGATAGTAGAGATCCAAGCGCATACGTAAATTCTCAATAAAGGTCTCAAAAACTACACGACTTAAACCTTTATCATCCAAAACCGGCTCAGTCGAAGGCGGCATCACTGGAGCAGACACAACTCCTCCAGACGAGGCAGCGTCCAACAAACCGAGTAATTCAGGAGGCATTCCCAACGCCCAGGCCAGAGCACGACGCAACTTAGGATCACCAATACGAGCACTTTGCTCAACCGTAACAACAGTTCTTCGACTTCGGCCTATTCTCAGCGCTAGTTCAGCCTGGGTAATCCCCGTCTTTAACTCACGATACTCGCGAACAATTCGTCCGTGATGAGAGGCTTCTTGCATGCTGTCAATGCTCCATGAAACCGATAACTTTCTCTGACATTGAAATTTAAAATCTGATATTCAAAATCAACTCAATTAGATAATATAACACTGTTTCGCAGATGTCAATGATTCAGGATTTGATTTTGAATATCAAAAAGAAATCCGATATGATAGAATTAGGCCATAGATCGTACTTCAACCAGAGATCAAAGAGAAGGAAGCGTGTAGATGAAAAGCAATAAAGCGGCTATAAACTTTTCCTTTGAAAAAAGAAAACTAGCTATACTCCCAATAGGAAGCATTGAACAACACGGACCATACTTACCTATTGACTGTGACCTAAGAATTGCTCAAATGCTTGCAGAAAAACTCGCCCATACATTCCAAGAGGAAGACACCCTGCTGCTACCAGCAATACCCTTTAGTTGCTCATGGGAACACAAAGGGCTAGGAACCATAGCTTTTAATATAAGTACACTATCAGCAGTACTTCACGACATCGCATACAGTCTGAAAACCTGGAAAACACCATACTTGCTCATTCTCGTAAACTGGCACGGAGGAAACAGCGCCCTTGCCTCACTAGCAACCGAAATCACCGCAAGAGAAGATATCCCAACAGCTGTCATTCCCTCAACTTCCCAGGTAGGCAGAGCTGGAGGCTCAAGCAATATCACACAGGCAGAAGACGTTCACGCTGGAGCAATCGAAACATCAATCATTCAAGCCTACTGGCCTGAACTAATTAACTCGAACATTCCAACTAGCGCCCATTGTGAACCTGATATAGCACCTGCTGAAGTACAGGCTACCCTACAATCTATAGGTACCTACTCGATCACAGAAAGAGGCATATGGGGAGCACCAGAACAAGCCAATCCAGATAAAGGCCGAGAACTCATTGAAACACTTATCAAGAATATGCATGAGCAGACACAACGACTGCTAACACTAACAAACCACTACAGGAAAGAGGAATAGGATCATGAGGGGACCAGCACCACAAGAAATTCTTAACACACCACCACCAGAAATACGAATGAGTAGCAAGGCAACACAAGCCTATCTTGACATGCGCAGAAAAATCCTAACAGGAGAGTACCAGACCAACCAGATACTTATACCGAAGAGTATCGAGGAGGAGTACCACATTAGCAACAACGGCACACAGATGCTCTTGCTACGGCTTGCCATTGAAGGACTCGTTAAGGTGCTACCCGTTAAGGAAAAGACATGGCCCAATAATGCAGCAGTAAACGAATACCGCGTGGCCGACCTAGAGATTAGACATCGAATATTCTCAACAAGACATGGCGGCTTTGTCTCCGATATCTCAAAAGGAGGCCACCCTGCACACATAGAGACACTAACGCTAAAGGTTCAGTACGCAGATGCCGAAATTGCCAAGCTACTAGAAATCACGCCAGGAGACAAGGTAATCTTTCACCGCACCCTCCAAAGAAGCGATAAAAATACAGTTATCGCCATCAGTGATACTTATCTTCCATTCTGGTTTGTTGATGTACTACCAGAACTTGAGAAACCAGACAGTGACATCTACCAACTCATGCAACAGCTAGGGAAGAAACCAAGCTGGTGTACCGAGACAGTTGATATCACACAAGCAAGTAGCACAGAAAGAGTTTTGTTTGAATTATCACCTGACGACCCATCAGCACTACTAAAAATAATCAGACGTGCTTTCGACGATGAAGGAAACCCGCTCAATGTAGACTTCCTTACAGACAGAGGAGATATATACCGGCTCCACTACTCATTCCCTCTGTTTGCTGACGGAATACCGAAACCAGTTAGAGACAAATAAGCATTACACCGCCCATGAACGAGCCATCTCAACACCGTCTCTGAGGTGGCTCACATATGTTGCTCCACTCTTACCAGCCCGAACAAAAGCCCACCAAGCTTTATAAGCATCATCACCTTCATAAACGACCTCACCATCAGCAACGATCTTATGATGGATAGTAAACGGCACCCGATACAAATGCCACATATACCCCCGCAAATCCACATGCTTCATAACTGGCCTCCTCTACCGATACATAGACCCAACAGGCAACATGCAACACCTGCTTCAACACCCTTCATAGCTAACCCTCCTATGTCGATTGGATTTAAAGGTATACATCTAAAGCCATACTATTTAGACCATACACTACGAGACCAGTTCTGTCAACAAACAACCCCTGTTACAATCAAGTCCATCGAAGAGTAAAATAGTGAGCTACATACATGATAAGATTGAAAATCAAAGAGGTCGCAGAGCAAAAGGGACTCAGCATGGCAAAACTAGCAAGACGAGCAGACATGGACTTCAAAACTGTTCAGCGTATCTTTCACGATCCCTACCGCGATATCTCTCTGAGCACCCTTGACAGACTAGCCGCAGCATTAGGCATACCAGCAAACGAACTCATTGAAACAGTTCCTAATTCCGACAACAACCAAATATAGTTTATTTTGTTCTCAGAGCAATTCGCCCCTCAAGCTACCCAACAACAGTTTGTGCTATTTCTTTCAACCTTCGCATACTAAAAAACGCCTTGAACAGGCTTCCAAGGCGTTTGTAGCTCTTCAAACAGGCTTCGAACCTGTAACCCACCGGCTACCAGTAAAAGAGGAGCAAACAGAGGGAATCTTGATCTAGACTTTACATAGCATCTAACGCGTACCTTTGCTTCCTGCATACAACCAAAGAGCCAACGCTGCCTCAGGATCACAACGATAATCCATCCGTGTTGCAGCTAGTGCCTCATCCAGAGTGAATGTATGCACTCGTATTGCCTCTTCCTCATCCATCCCCAAGGGGTCCCACTCCAAGTCATACGCAACAAACAGATGAACCTTATGAGCAACATAGCCAGGATGACTATAGAAGTCCAAAAGCTTCTCTAGCCTGCCTGCCCTGTATCCAGTCTCTTCGCGCAATTCTACCAAGGCACGATTGAGCACGCCCTCAAGTGTAGGATCATCTACAGTCCCTCCAGGCAACGTAAGCTGCCATGTTTCCGCACCTAAATCATACTCTTCAATAAGCATAACTGTCTGTTTCTGACCTACCGGCAACACCAACACACTCTCAGGACGTTCAACAATGTCCCTTACAATATCTTTACCATCCGGCATATGTAAGTTATACCGATTCACAGCTAGAACTAGCCCCTGATAGACTGTTTGCCTAGAGACTGCAAACTTACAACTAGTAGGCACTATTCTTCTTCTCTTCTCAGGAGACAAGCTACTATACAGTCTCGTAGTATGCAGTCGTGTATGCACATGAACAAATGGACACCTCACAAATCGCGCATAACTTGCCACATCAGCAGTCCCGCCCCTACCAGCAGCAGGATAGCCATTCCAAGCCAATATCACAAGATCACTATGATCAACTATCCATTGACCGGCAGCCAAATATGCATCATCCGAACAATCTTCTGACGAAAGATGATGCACCCTCCGACATCTATTTAACAAATGATAATACTCATCACGAGCCCCAGAAGACGTGAAAATCCCCTCATATCGAGCACAAGGAATAACAGCCTCTACAGGAATACCCAATTCTAAAGCTATATTCACAAAAAGCTGATCAGCCCCTAACGCTAAAGCTGAATATATCAGTACGTCTTTCCCATCCTGCTGCATTCGTTGTCTATAGTCCATAAGTAGTTCACGAAGCTGGCAAGAAACATACTCAATAGTAGACTCATCACCCAATTGCTGATGACCGCTAAAGCCAATATAGAACACCGCTCCATCCATACAGTGATACCCTTCTTTATCATCAAGCTAAACCGATTATCATAGTATACCCCAACACACACTGCGCCACTCGCTTTTACAACCTCATAGAACACCTTCATCCAAATATGAATAAAAGTACTAAAAATTCAGGTGTCAATTGAGGTATCAAAACAAAGCTGCTAGAGCACGAAGAAACCCTAGCAGCCTTTTTATAACCCAGAATATCTGATAAATAGTGCATCTAATTTAACAGAAAAATCTGCTAACAAAATCACCTAAAAGCATCCCCTTCGAGATCACCTAGTCCACTTTCCTCCAGTTTGGGGGAATGGCTATCTTCAATATTTTCCAACCCAGAGTCCTCAGGGAGCCATAAACCATCATAAAGTTGCTTAAAAGCTTTTGCAACATCATCTCTGCCTTGATCACAGAAATATTTATATCTCCTTTTAAGCGTATTTATAACTACGTGTTGGCATTCTTCTGGCATACGATAGTATTCTACACAAAATACGACAATTACATCATTAATGTCTTTGTCACTATGGCGTTGATTTTCATAAACATAACTATAAGTAGCTATCGAATTAATGAACGCAGTTATAAAAACAACAACATCTTCTGAATTCAGAAATACACCCATGCCGTCCACCGCATCTAATAGCTCATCTGTAATAGGAGCAGTAAAAACTGAAAAGAAATGCTTCTTAACAAGGGAAACATCATCAGAAGAGAAATATTGAAGATACTTTCCTTTAAATAAGTCGTATCTCCATTCAACATCCGAACTCTCTTCTTTAAGGACTTTTATAAAGTTTTTACAAACCTTCCTCTTTGTCTCTTCGGACGCCAAATCAAACACCAAATGAAAACACTCTTTTAGAACACGTAACGTGTCTTCATCATTCGTTGACGTTGTACTCAAAGACCTCAAACCATGATATCTTTCAGGAACCAGATACAGCAAAAGCCTCTCTTTTTCATAATCGTTCATATCATTGACCAAATGAGATAGGATTGCTTTCGCTGTAGAGTCACGCTCAAGTTTGTTTATAACCTGTTGAGCAGTATACCCATAATTCTTCTTCTTAACCGCAGCAATCTCTTCAATAATGATCTCCGCCAACGCTTGAGCTATTTTGGCACCATTCTCGGTCGCAGTTTCACCAAGCCTAATCGACCTTCCAGGATGTATTAAATTTCTATATGATCTAATTGCATGCGACAAGTGTTCTGTCTTTTCCGAAAGAATATTCTCCTGCCTACATACAGAGATTATTTGAGCTAGAGACATCCTCAAAGGATCAGACGAGGATCTTTTCTGATAGCCTGACCACATAAGATAGTCAATAAGCACAGCCTCTACAATACTCCCCGCAAGCACATGAGCAGCTTTCCATGCTCTAGCTTCCATCGCTGCAATCAATTCTCGATAATCTTGTTCAAGAGAAGACCGGAAATCCTCTTCGCTGATAAAATCAAAGTTTGCCAATACTTAACCATCCTTCAATATACAACCGAGGAGACATCACTACATAGAAATTTATTATAATCCTTGTATCAATAGATAACAAGTAGGACAGATCAGAGAAACAAGAAAGTACTTCTAAGGCTTCAATCTTTATTGAGAGCAGAAAAAGGAACTTTAAATTTATTGAAGCAATCTACCACAAGAATAAAATAAGGAAAGAGCATCAGTAATCCATTTTGTTCATAAGAAACCGGCATCCATCAGTTTTTCTCAGGAGCATCAACAATTGGCAAAGATAACCAAACTATATAAGGTGTCAATTAAGGTGTCAAAACAAAGCTGCTAGAGCACGAAGCAGCCCTAGCGGCCCTTTTATAAGGTAGAAAAGATGAACATCATTGTATCACATACAACAGAAAAGAGGTACAGCTTCATTCCAGAGCAAGCTCACGAACACAATCACGCCGACAAAATCACCTCAATACAGTTCGTCAAGGCTCAATAAAAAACGAGGACACATGCATCATAAGGGATCAATTGAGGGATCAGCAGAATGAATGATAGCGCCCATTATTCGAGAGTTTTATCAGCAACTCTCTAGCTACAAAAATTTGTTCAGAAAGATAATTTCCCGACACGTCGCAATTATACAGATTGGCCGATTACTCCTTAATCACTTTATAAATAAAATTCTATATTAAATATATTACTATTGTATTATTGAGTTTAATATACTAAAATAGTATGATATAAGTATCCGTTTGGATTAATTACAGCTAGAAATGGAGGTCAGTATGTTTAACCAGCCACCACATGTGAAAGTTGGTATAATCAGCGGCATGGTTGCAGTCATAGTCTTTGTCACAATTGCAGCCATTAATGGGATTGTAGGTGCCCGTATGGATGCTCTTTTTCTCTGGATATGGGAGCAGGTAGTGAGATCGATACAAGCGAATCCCTGGCTATGGATTATCACGTTTGTTGTGCTGGTATGTGCCGTTATTGCTACTGTTGCCTGGTGGAGCACACGAAGTAATCTGGAGATAAAGAAGCGATTGATGACTGTAGACGAGCGGCTACTCAGGTCTTTACCAAGCCTGATGACCGCTTCGGACCTGAAAGACAGCATGAGCAGATTTGTAAAAGAATTGCTGCTACCAGGTCTTGGAAATGTATTTAACGGAGACGTGACGAAAGTATCGTTATTTCTCCCTGATCCCACTGCCGATAGAAAGTCTTTGATCAGATGGAATGATTACCCTAAGCCAGTGGACAACCAGTCTAGAAGGAAGTTCGACATCAGTAAAGATGGGCAAGATGGTTTACCGCGTGGCCTTGCTGCGAAAGTCTATATGAACGGAGAACCTATCATCGCCCATCTTTCTATGAAAAAGGATCACTTTTCAAGCGACGTAGATTGCTACCTTGTTTTCGATAAGGAGAGGGATCGTGGTTACTTACCCTATCGTTCCCGTGTCTGTGTACGATTAAATACTGGAGAGGATGAGAATGAACGTTTAGGCGTTATCTGTTTTGATAGTCCGCACAGCAGAACGTTTGATAGTCCTGAAATGCGGCAATTGCTACTTGACATTGCTAGACGAGTTGCTTCAGTAATATCAGTCTACCAGGCTCTTGAAACCGGAGATCGGAAGGTACATGTAGCTTGAAATCGGCTCTCCACAAGGAAAGGA
>Ga0070741_10012585_pt1 | contig 15243 bp, 31 predicted proteins | sample Coa_R1_4_FD_66440 | JGI IMG/M metagenome (GOLD analysis project Ga0070741, IMG submission 66440) | Surface soil microbial communities from Centralia Pennsylvania, which are recovering from an underground coalmine fire - Coalmine... | ecosystem: Environmental > Terrestrial > Soil > Unclassified ... | reverse complement strand
CATGCTGGCGGTGTGCATCTTCAGGAGGGAGCTGTTGCGCTTGTCCACCACCTCGGCGAGCCGGGCCGCCTCGTCGATCGGCAGCACCACCTCCGCGCCCGTGAACGTGGTGCTGAGGCGCGCGACATCGGTGACCAGCCCGTTGAGGGCCGACTCCTGGGCTTGCTTGCTCAGGGGCCGCATAGCGCCGGCCATGCGCCCGGCGATCACCTTCTGCCCCTGGCGGAGCTGGGCGAGCATGACGCGCTGCTGGAACGCGGTGAACTTGTCGCCGGACTTTGCCTTCACCGCGGAGGCGAGGCGCCGGGTGAGAGCGCTCTGGGCGTCGTCGTAGAGGCCCTTCAGCTTCCCCACGGCGTGCTTATCGAGCAGGGTCTCCAGACGTGCTCGGTGGATGTTCACCGTTCGGCTGAATGCTTCTGGGACTCGGCGCGCCATCGTCTGTCTCCCGCGGGGGTGGTTTCTCCCCCTGGTAGTTCGGCGGGGGCGGCTCTGGGAAGTCGTCCACGTCGTACTTCTTGATCGGTCCCCAGCTCTTACCGCCGAGCGAGCGGCCAGCCTTCACGTTCTCGCATCGCTGCGGGTCCGGGCATGTCGGCGGGTCGCCGGCAAGGTCCTCCGTCACGAGTCCGCAGCGCGCGCATCGGCGCGCGGGGCTCACCCAATGCCTCGGCTCTGAACCACCGGGCGGTGGGTGGCGGAGAGGCCCATGCGGTCGATCTCGACGATCACTTTGTCCTTCGCGTACCGCGGCGGGTGCGCGGCCGCGCGCTCCGCGCCCGTCTTGCAGATGTCGCAGAACACGCAGTCGGAGACGAGCACCATGCCGCCGTACTTCGTCTCGATGGTCGGCAGGCGACCCGGGTTCTCCCGGTTCATCGCCATGATGACGCCGGCCAGCTCCGCGTTCTCCTTCATCAGGTCCGCCGCGGTCATGAGCACGCGAATGCGGATCGCCGGCTTGTTGCTGCCGCAGCCGGCGCAGCGCTTGCCGCCGTAGGAGAGCTTCCGGTGCATCTCGTCCGGCGTGCTCCGGCCCTTGTCGAACTTCTCGACGTGAATCACCTCTGGCTTCTTCGTCGTGTCGTCGTCAGCCACGTTCACTCCCTGTTGGAATTCTCGATGATGCCAGCCTCGCGGCGAAGGCGCGCCAAGATGCGGCCGTGCTCCGCGATGCGTGCTTCCAGGCGTTGCTCCAGCACCTCAACTTGGGCTTCGAGGTGCTCCAGCTCCTCCAGCGTCTGCGGCCGGGGCGGCGGCTCCGGCGCGCGCATGAGCAGCATGGGCAGCACCGCGAGCCAGCGCATCAGTGACCCCCTGGGAACGCAGAGCCGGGCGTGGACAGCGAGCCGGCCATGAGCTTCTGCTGGTCGGCGTCGAATTCCTTCTGCGCGTTGGCCAGCATCTTCGCCGGGTCCTCCACGTCGAAGTACGGCGCGAGGAACTTCGCCGCAGTCGCCGCGTCGATGAGGCCGGCGGTCTTCACCGCGACCACCGCCTGAGCCGCCGTGAGCACGTCCTGGAGCGACGGCTTGAAGTAGCCGGGCCAGCGCAGCGTGACCGTGCCACCCGTGCCCAGCTCGTGCTCCGACTGCACGTGCTGACCGCTCTCGGGGTCGAAGGTGGTCTTCGGCGGGAGGGACAGCTTCGCGCGCACGAGCTGCTGTGCCGGCGTCTGCACGGGCGAGACTTCCCCGCCCGGAGCCGGCGGGGGTGCGCCGCCTGCACCGTCCGCGCCGCCCGCGGCGCCGGCCTGCTGAGGTTCCAGGCCCTGCTGTTGCTGCTCCGGCGGCGGAGCGGGCTGCTCCTGTTGCGGGATGGCCTGCGCGCGCGGAGTGTTCAACTGCTCCGCCGCTTTGTAGATCATTTCCAGCAGCGGCTTCACGCACCGCGTGCCGTACTGCTCCCGCATCACGTCCGCCTTGGCCAGCATGGCGGCGAGGTTGCGGTCCACCTCCGTGGCCGTGCGGTTGTGCTGCACGTCCGGGTTGCCCAGCACGCACTGGGCCATTTCCAGCACGCAGTCGCGCAGCTGCTCCACGATTTCCATGGCCGCCTTGCTGCCGCTGGCGGTCATTTCGAGGTACTTGGCCTCGCCCTTCGGGACCTTGATGGCGTTGCCGGAGCCCTTCTGGATCTCCGGCGGCATCTCACTGTCGGTCTGGATGACCAGCGTCGGGTCGCAGTTGGCGAGCACCGACTTGTGCGCCTGCGCGAGCAGCTGATCGATCGCCTCCATCATGTCGTAGGCGCCGGAGCAGTCGGGGTCGCCGTCCACCTCATCCTGCACGGGGATGTTCTGCACCCAGACCACCGGGCAGAAGCCGAGGTTGTGCTCCACCGACGCCTGCACCTGCCAGTCCGGCTCGTCGCCGTTCCCCACCGGCGCCGGCACGAACACGGTGTCAGCCTGCGCGTCAATGATGCGGCGGTACCAGTACCAGACGGTCTCGAACTTCCCCGTCTGTGGATCGCGCTCCTCCTGGGAGAACTGGTAGCGCTTCTCGATCGACTTCAGCGTGAAGTTGCTGCGCTCCACAAACTCCGGCTCGCACCAGCGCGGGTCGTGCACTTCGATGACGGGCTTGCCGTCCACGAACTGGAAGCCGACCGCGACGCTGCCCGTGCCACCGCCGTACGCGCGCGCGAGGAGCATCTGCTGCCAGAGCCGGGAGGCGTCCACCACCGCGCGCAAGAACGCCTCGGTGTTCGGGTCGCCCTCGACGTGCACTTCCGGGTGCTGGCCCTCGCTGAACAGCAGGCCGGTGAAGCGATCGACGATGACGCGGCAGAGCCCGTACGGCGCGGTCGGCCTGCGGAACTTCAGCGGCGTGTTCTGCTGCCCGGCGTCCACGAAGCCCGGTGGGATGAAGCCGCGGCTGCTCACGGCCTCGATCGCCATCGGGCTCATGTACTGGCGACCGTTCCAGTCGAGCGTGCGCGCGCCGTACTGCTCGCCGCGATACCAGCTCCAGAACCGGTTGAGCGCCTGGGTGCGCTCGCTCATGCCCAGCCGGGCCATGCGGTCGCCCGGCTCCGAGCCAGCGTCGCGACCGCCGGCCTTACCGGCGAGGGTGTTCAAGAGCCGCCCAATCAAGGTCGGCTGTGCAGGGGGAGCCATGGTGCGTCACCTCAGTGTGGTGCCGCAAAGTCCTGGGGCGGCGGTCCCTCGAAAACGTACTTCATACCGCGCCTCTTCGCTTTCGAGAACTTCCGCTGGACCCGATCTCGCTTCAGCTGGGAGAGCTGGTCCACGAACACCTTGCCGTCCAGGTGGTCCAGCTCGTGCTGAAGCGCGACGGCGAGCTTGCCGTCTCCCTCGATCTCGACTTTCTGGCCGTTCTCGTCCAGCGCCTCCACGGTCACGCTCTCCGCGCGCTCCGTGGCATCGAAGTAGCCGGGGAGCGAGAGGCAACCCTCCCGCGCCTTCACCAGCTTGTCGCTGCGCTTCACGATGACGGGGTTGATGAGCTTGAGCACGACCCTGTCCGTCGCCGTCACCGGCGAGTCGGGCATCGGAGCGGCCAACTTCTCCGCGACGATGACCACGGCGCGGAGCGCGAAGCCCACCTGTGGGGCGGAGAGGCCAGCACCGCCGACCGCCAGCATCGTCTCCTCCATGTCGGCGAGCAGCCGCTTGATGTCGTCGTCCACCTTGGGGATGGGCTCGCACACGCGGCGGAGGATCGAGTCGGGCCAGATGATGATGGATCGCTTCATCGTGAGATCGCCTTGCTGGTTCGGAAACCGATGGAGACGGTGCGCGGCAGCTGCATCAGCTCCAGGGTCTGTGGGTTCCTGATACGGCGGGACTTCCGCGTGCGCTTGTAGAACACGCCGAAGCCGGGGATGACGACTCGCTCTCCATGCAGCGCCTTCTCGGCGATGACGTTGAACGTGGCGCGGAGCATCGCCTCCGCAGTCTTCTTCGGCACCACGCGGCGAACCGCGTGCGGCCTGAACCTCGGCAGGATGCCGGCCGAGGCATGGCCCTTCACCAGCTGGTTCCAGGTCATGGCGCCGGAGCCACCTTCTCCGCCGCGGCCGCGCGAGCCTTCGATTCCGCGTCGCGCTTGGCCTGTCGGGTGTCGATCTCCAGCATGATGGCGTCGGCGTAGTTGGCCGCCAGCTCCGCCACGTGCTTCGGCGTGGGGCGCACGCCGGCCGCTCCCTCCGCGAGGCAGGCGGCGGCCATGCGGCCGACGAGCCCGGCGTAGAAGAAGGCGCGGTGGTCCTCCGCCTTCCACTTCGCCCGCTCCTCCTTCTCCTGCATCCACTTCAGCTCCAGCTTCGCCGCGGCGTCGGCGACCTGGGTGGCCACGTCCGGCTGACCGTTCTCGAACCGACCTCGAACGGTGAGCCCGTGCTCCACGACCTCACCCTCGACCACCTCTGACTCTCCGCTCACTTCGTGCGCTCCAGCTGCGCGAGCGTGGCGTCCGCGATGAGCTGCGCGTGCTGGGCCACCTTCTCGGGGGAGACGCTGAAGCCGCTGTGGTGGACGAGGCCGGTGATGGCCTGCCCCGCGAGCATCACGCGCAGGGTCCTGCGCTCGCTCGCAGCCTGCGCCAGCTCGATCGCCTTGGCGGCGATCTCCGCGGTGGCGCGCACCGGCGCGGGGGCGGCGGGAGCCTTCTCACCCGGCGGCGCCATCTCGACGTGTGGGGTGCCCACCTCGATCTTCGCGTCGATGCCGTTCGGGTTCGCACCCGCGGCGACGATCGCGGTGTGGTGGGTCACAGCCTTGTGCAGCGCGTCTTCATTCGGGGGCATTGTGGCTCCTGGAGGCGGTTAGCAGCCTCCTTATGCACCCTATCGGCTGGTCACGTCAATAAAGGTCCGCTCCACACGAAGCGCGCCGACGCGCGCCTGCTCCCGCGCGAACCAGCTGGCCATGAGCCGGTCACCGGTGTGACCCATGGGGTCGTAGTACAGCATCTCGGTCACCCAGCTCATCACCTCGGGGTGCAGCGCGCCGTCGCCGGAGGGGATGATCCACTTCCCGTTCGCCATCTCGGTGGCGATCGACTCCACGCCGAACTCCGGGTTCGCTTTGTTGCGCCCGGTCGTGTGCGGGACGATGGGGATGTTTCCGACCTGCTTCGCCCACTGGAGGATGAAGTCCTGCGCGGCGTTGTTCTCCACGCGGATGATGGAGAAGAAGCGCCGGTGGTTGTCATGTAGCCGGCCGACGATCTCCGGGCCGGTCCACTTCCCGGCCTCGATGTTGAGCACCTCACGGTCTCCGTTCGGGTGCACGGCGATCGTGAAGAGGCACGTGCTGTCCGCGGCGCTGTGGCGCTGAACCGCGAGGTCCACGCCCGTGTACGTTTTGATGCCGGGCGGTAGCACGGCCAGCGCGCGGCAGAGGAACTTGCCCGCTCCGCGCCGGATGCAGCGGTCGATCCACTCCTTCTTGAAGCGGCTCTCGGCGTCGTCGCGCGCGACGCACATCATCTGCCGCGCGAACTCCAGCGGCCCCAGCTCCTCGCGCTTCTTCTGGAGGCGGTGCGGCGGCCAGCGGTCAGGCCAGCGCGGAGAGCCGTCGTCGAACAGCGCCGGGAACCTGAACGCCTTCCAGCCGGCGGAGCGCGCCAGCTTATGAAGGAAGTCGTCCGGGTGGTACGCCGTGCCGACGACGATGACGCGCGCGTTGGTGGTGAGGCGGCCGGAGAGCGTGGCGTGGTACCAGTTCCACAGGTCATCACGAAGCGCCTGCGTGCGCGTGTTCTCATAGTCGAGCACGTCATCGAGGATCAGGTAGTCGTAGCGGGAGCCGAGCACGTTGCCGTGCACGCCCGTCGCCGTGACGCTGGGGTCCTTCGCGGTGGTGGAGCGCTGGATGAACAGCTGATGGCCCGTCCACGGCGACTTCGGATCGCGGGCGAGCTTGGGGAAGACGCGCTTCAGCTCCGAGCTGTTCTCGATGTACTTCGAGATCGTGCGCACCAGCTTGCCGGACTGCTCGTGCGTGTTGGACACGATGCAGATACGCGCGTTCGGGTGATTCCCTAGCACCCACAGCGTCCGGCCGACCGTCAGCTGGCTGCTCTTGCCTGACTCGATGTGACTCCACACCACGAGGCGATCGTGCTCCGCGGCGAGCCTGTGCCACGCCGACTGCACGCTGCTCTGCGTGATGGCCTGCCCGGTGGCCTCATCACGGAGCACGTACTCCATGAAGGTGTCGGGGTCGTGCCGCGCCACCTGCACCATCTGCGCGTCCAGCGTCTGCACCGCCTCCAGCGTGACGGCGTTGACGGGCTGGATCGCTGTGGCCGGCGAGGTGCTCACCGTTGTGAGCTTTGCCCGACCTTTGCACCATGAGCAAGTAGCACTCGCTCCACTTCACCGGAGAGCTTCTCTTGACAGCGCGGACAGGTGACCTCCTCCGCTGCGAGCGTGACGTGTGTGACGCGCACCAGCACACCGCACTCGGAGGGGAAAGACTCCTGCGACTCGCCGTACAGCTTCACCGTCTCGATACGGCGCTTGCCGTCCTTCGTGGTCCACATGCGAGCCCATGGACGCTCGCTTTCTGCGGCGTAGTGCACCCAGCCACGGACGTTCGGCTTAGGCTCCATCTTTCGGGAGCAGCTCCAGCCCGTCCATCGCGACGCGGCGCACGTAGCCGGAGGTGCCCCCGGGGTTGCCGCGCTTCTTGTGCTCCTCCTCCTCCGTGTGAGGAAAGGGCGCGCCGCCGTCAGCCGGGTACCACATGCCGCTCGACAGGTGCACCTCGCCGCGCCAGTGGCCCTCGATCGTCATCACCGTGCCGGCGGGGAAGTCGCGACCGCCGCGCGTGCGAATCGTCCGCAGGAGCCGCACCTTCCGGCCGATGAGATCCTTCATGCGTTCACTGCGCGCGCGGAGGGAGCGGTTGCGTGGGTTCGGCTCCGCCGTCTCCAGATTCGAGGCCTGCGTGCGCAGCTCCTCCTCCAGCTTCCGCATCGCCTCCAGCTCCGCCGGCCGGGTCCACGGGCTGCTCACCCGCTCGCGTTGCTTGATCCACTGCGCGGCCATGTCCGCCAGCTCGCGACGCACGGCGATTTGTGCCTTGGTGTGGTGGTTCATACGCTGCAAGGGCCTCCCGACCCAGATGCGTGATCTCGACGTGGTAGGTGCGTGGCTCTCCGGTCCAGACCACCTTCGCGAGGTGGCGGTCCACCAACGACGTGGCGCACGAGCCGCTCACCTGATCGTGGTGGGTCGTCCGGCTGGTGGTCATCGGCCCGCGCTCCGCCAGCAGGGAGAGCACACGCATCTGGGCGTCGTTGAGCTTGATCTTCATTCGTCACCTCGCGCAGTCCGTGGGAAGAGTTTGCCCGTGACCTTGATGGGAGCGATGCGCCCCTGGGTGCGCTGAGCACGACGGATAGCTGCAAACTCGTCGCGCTCGTTGCACACGCGCCGGTAGGCGTCATCGGCCTCCTCATAGGCCAACCGAGCAGCCGCCTTCGCCTCCGGCTTTCGCACGCGGCCAAGACGGCGCTCCGCTGCTTTCAAAGTGCTGAAGGCAGCATCGACCTTGCGCATCATCGCCATCGTGTCCGGCTCATCCCAATCACTCATTTGCGGCGCCGGCTCGTGCGCGAGCCCACCACCTCACGTGTAATGCGCACCACGAAGAACGCTCCGCCTACCTCATCAGCGGATTCCTTCGCCGCGTCCGTCGCTTCTTCACGGGTGTCGTACTCTGGTGGCTCCGCCTCCAATAGCGGCTCATCGAAGCACTGGTCCACCGCAGCCCACGTCGTCACTTTCATCTTCATTTGCACGTCTCCAGGTGCTCCGTGAGCACCGTGTTCACCAGCTGCATGATGTTGTCCAGCGGGCTGGACTTCAGCTGCAAGCCGGAGAGCGCGCCCTGCGCCAGCACCGCGTTGCAACGAATGCACTTCAGGTGAAACGTGAACTGCACCGGGGCGGTCAGCTGGATGGGCGCGGGGTCGGCCATGTTCACCGTCTTGCGCGCCCGCTCCACCACGCCCAGATGCCTACGACGCAGACGGCTCCGAGCAGCCAGCCGCCGAGCACTCCGAACAAGAGCATCACCGCTCCGGGAATTTGTAGGACACCTCGGACAGCTCCGTGTCACCGGGCACGTCTCGGGCGAACTCCAGCGGGTAGAGGCTGTGCGCCGGGCCGTGGCGGTACGTCACGCGAACGCTGTCGGTCTCCTGGATCGGGTCCACGGCGAGAACCTCAACCTCCATGCCGTCCAGCCGCACCAGCGAGAGCCGCTTCAGGTCCCTTGCCTTCACGCAGCTCCCATCTTGCCACGCTCCAGGTGCGCGAGCACAGCCTTCTCCCCCTCCTCCACCGTCAGCCTGCACCGGCACGGCTTGGACGTGCGCGACGAGAGGCACACGCACGCCAGCACGGTGGTCGGCGGCATCGCCCGCGAGCCGATGACGGCGCGCTGGAGCGGCGTCAGCTGGTGGTTGGAGAGCTTGTGACGGCACTTCGGACAGGTGGGGGCCTTAGCCGGCGGCATGCCCACGTCTTGCACGGAGGCGCGCCTTGATGTCCAGCAGCGCCGCCAGCGCGTCGATGCAGTCCGGGCACGTCACGCGGGCGCTGTCATGCGTCAGCTGCTCACGCGGGAGCGGGCCTGGGACTTTCTTCAGGGCCGGCAGGTGGCCCTTCAGCGAACGATCGCTCAGGAGCTGAGCGCACATGCTCCGGCCCTTCAGGTCCTCATCGGCGTAGAAGGCCTGCGCGTGGATCAGCTGCACGTGCACACGGTGCCGGGCGCGCTGGGCTGTGCCGGCGCGATGCAGTCCTTGTTCACGTTGCTGGTGTACTCCGTGCGGCAACACGCCATGCCGGAGACGCAGTATTGCGCGGGCACGTCGGACGTGGCGCAGATCGTCACGTGGGAGTCGCGATCGTTGTAGCAGTTGACCCCGGCGTAGTTGCACGTGTTGCCGGGGCAGCACTCCTGACCTTCGTTGCCGCACGTGGTGGGGAGCCCGGCGTCCGGCGTTCCCGCGTCCACGGGCGGGGGACTGCCGGCGTCGCTGCCCGCGTCCACCGGCCCGGCATCCGTGACAGGTGTGCCGGAGTCCTCCACCTGCCCCGCGTCTTGCTCCGGCTGGCCGGCGTCCACCACCGGCGCGCCCGCGTCGGGGGTGACCTGCCCCTCCACGAAGCGGACTTGAATGCTGGGACGGGCCAGGGCGGTCGCTGAGCCCCCGCCGGTGCCGGGGTCCTCACCGGCGTCCGGGTCCAGCGTTGCCACGTACTCACCACAGCCAGCCAGGAGACACGTCGCCACTGCCAGGAGCTTGTTCATGCCTCAACAGTAGCCACCCTGTGCGGCCTGTGCAAGCTGTGCAACCGCCCACCATGTGGGCAGGTGTGGGTTAGACGGTGGGCTTGGGGTCCGGGACCGCGTCGGCCGCGGGAGCCGGCGGCGCGGGCGGGTCCGGGATGATGACCGGCGGCGGGGCGGGCGGCGGGAGCTGGTCGTTGCCCTTGTCGTCCTTCTTGGCCGGGTCGAAGTGCAGGGAGCCGGACTGATCGCCCGTCAGCGCCTCCGCGCCGCCGTAGGTGATCTCAGCCGACACCACGGTGTGGCCGGCGTCCAGCAGCTCCTTCACGAAGCGCCGGGCCATCCGATCGGCGTCCGCCGCGAGGTCCTGGTTGTGGTGCACGCCCACGCCGCGAATGCTGATGTTCCAGTTGCCCATGGTGTCGGCGTTTCTAGCCCGGCTCCGCCGCCGCGCGCAAGAGCGCGGCCTCGGTCTCCTCCGCCAGCCGCTCCTTCGCAACGAAGATCATCTGCTCCTCCACCATGCGCCACACGAAGTGCTCCGGGCAGAACCCCGTCATCGGGTCCGGCGTCTTCCACGAGTCGGCCTCTACGCGCCACACCTTCCAGCGATATAGAGGCTCCGCGTACGGACGGCGGCCTTCTCGGTAGGAGCCGGCGATCAGCTCCACGTGCCCTTTCGCCAGGAGCTGACCGGTGGCGCCGTACAGGTACGCCACGTCGTACTTCCAGGCGATCTTCACCGGAGCGCGCCCGCCGGGGTGAAGGCCTTGCAGTCAGCGCGATGCGGCTCACCCTCGTACGCGCCGCAGAACGGACACTCCCGCATCACCTGCATGCCGCGCGGCGCAACGTGCTCCACCTGTTTGAGCAGGGCGCGCGCCGGGTCCGCTCGGTGCGCGCGCGGGGAGCACCACGTCGGCCGCTGACCTGCGCGGCCGGTTTCCATCATGGTGGCGCCGCAGTCCCGGCACCACCGCACGCGCGGCCAGACGCCGGGAAGGGTGAGCACCTTGCGATCGTGATGCGGGCAGCGGTTCATTCCGGCAGCTCCTCCACCCACAGGTAGTCGCCCTGCTCGTCGTGGCCCTTCAGCGTGCTGGCGTTCAGGAACGTCCAGGCGTCAGCCTGTGAGAAGAAGCGCGCCGCGTGCCGGATGTTGTGGGAGACGGCGCCGCGATCGGTGAGGTAGCCGATGCCGTCCGGCTGCACGTACCGCGCGCGCACCACGTGCCGGGCCACCGGCTTGTAGACCGCCGCCTCCACCTGACGCGCCAGCTTCTCGATGCACAGCTCACACGTCACCAGCGCCGGGTCGTGGTTGAGCCAGTCCGTGATCGCCGCCGGGAAGCCGAGCCACGTGTTGCACAGCGCGACGTGCCCGCCCCGCGGCACATCATGCTGAGCCGGGTAGTGGACCACTGCGGCGGAGAGGATCTTGATGCCGGCGCTCACGGCGCGCCCAGCTTTCCGGCGACCGCGTGCTCCGTCGCCTTGGCCAGCTTCTCGATGCAGGCCGGGCAGGTGACGCGGGCGCTGTCCATCGTGGCGGAGAACGGCGCGTACACCGAGTGGCCCTCCGGCGTCAGCTTGCCCTGGAGGCTCAGCATTGCCGGGCTGTCGTGGGAGAGCCCGCAGTACGTGCCGCGGGAGGTGCCCACCTTCCACGCGAGGCCGTGAAGTAGAAAGGGATCGCTCATGGGGCCAGGGTGACGGGCACCTTCCCAGTGCCGGAGCAGCGCGCGCAGTCCACGTAGATCATCGGCACGTACACGTCGCCGCGCCCGTTGCAGTCCGGGCAGGTCATGGAGCCGTCCGCCGCAGGCTTCACGCCGGGGTTGGAGAGCACGAACGCCACCTCCGCCGCCAGTACCGTCACGCAGCGGGCGCACGTGACCTGTGCGCTGTCCGGGTGCAGGGTGTCCCAGGGCCAGAGGAAGCGCCGGCCGCAGAGGGCAACGCCCGTGGCAGTCAGCTTGTGGGCCGTGCTCACAGCGTCGGCTCCACGATCGGCAGCTCCAGGTCCCCGAGGCGCTGGCTGCCGGCGTGAGCCCTGTGGGGGTGCGGGCCGAGCTTGCAGTTGAGCATCATGCAGGCCGGGCCAATCTCCGGCTGATGTGTCACCACAGCCTCCACCTCCATCGCAAGCAGCGTCGTGCACCCGTGGCAGGTGGGCACCTCCCCAAACGTGTCGCCGTAGAGGAGCCGCGCTCCGCAGAGACCCCAGTGACCGCCGTAGCGAGCTGCCTTGTGCACCGTCACGTGGCCCGTCTTGGGCAGAAGCGGCGCGCGGGTGGCCCCTTAGAAAGCTGCGGAAATTTTTTAGAGATGTGTAGGTGCACAGCGGTCACTGGAGAGCGCGTCTGAAGCGCGCGCGGTAGACGGTGGTGACGCAAGATGCATTCGCGGGGAGCGTGCGGCTCGGGAGCACACTCATAGCGAGGGTGAGGTCACTCCATCTCACCCCCTCCCACCTGTTTTTGGGGTCTCCCCCGAGGGGTCACGCCTTCGCGGGCGCGGGCTCCATCGGCTGAGCGTCCGTGCCCTTCTCCAGGGTGATCGTCTGCTGCGAAGCGGGGGCGCCTGCGGAGAGGGCAGCGTGGTGTGGGAGGATCTTTCCATCCACCACGAGACCAAGGGACTTGGCCCGTTCCATCGCCCGCAGGCCTGCCTGTAGACGGCGCTCTGCTTCGTCCACTGACACGTCCACGAGGTGATGGTTGTGCTGCACAAAGGCGGAGGGCTCCCCCAGCAGGAGACGCTCCATCTCCATCGCCTGCTTCGCAGCGTCGTTCGCCTGACGCAGGGCTGTCGTGAGCGTGCCCACGATGCGCACCATGTCTACCAGCTCCCCATGTTTCAGGTCCGCTGGGTTGTTCGCCATGGTCTCCAGCTGACGGCCGACCTTCTGGCCGATCTTTGCGGAGCCCTTGGCGATGGTGGTGAGGTTGGCCAGCAGTGCGGTTGCCGCTCCGCGGGCCATGCGCACGATTTGCCCTTCAGCGACCCGCGCGTCTGTGGCGTCCTTCTGCGCGGCGGCGCTCACCTCCATTCGCCGCTTCGCCTCAAGCTCCTGGGCGAGGCGTACGGTCTCCTTCTCCAGCTCCAGGAGACGCGCACGAGCCAGCTCCTGCTCCTCAGCGATGATCGTCTCGATGGGTTTGGCGCGAATGTCCGGGCAACCGGCCGCTCCCTTCCGCCAGTACCTCGCCGCGGTGTCTCGGCCGACGCCGGCATGCCTTGCAGCGGCACTCGCGTTGCCCGGGGCCTTGCGGAAGCCCTCTACCAGTTGGGCGTGTTCTTCGAGTGTCAGGTTGTGAGCGGGCATGTGCCGGTAAACACTACACTCGCTGAAGGGGTTCGAGCAAGGGGGCCGGGAAGGCATGCACAGTAGAGTGAATGGCGTGAGTAGCAGTGTGGATGCAGTGGGTGGTTCGTTGTTCCTACGGGTCCGCCTGCTGGGATGAGGGCGCCAGGGCGCGCTTCAGGCTCCACGGGGCTGCACTGGTGATGGGGTTCCGGGAGCTGGGTGCTGGGGTTCACGCGCCTGCTGGCGGTTTGGCGCGAGTGTCGCTGGAAACTGTACACGTGTCAGTTTGCCGCGACACTCCCTGCAAACGGGGTACGGGTGGCCAAGTGCAGCGGGTTGGGTCGTGTTCGGTCGTACCTACCGGAGCTGTGGTAGAGCCGGCGCGTGGAGCAGGCAGTCCCGGCACGTGACGGAGCCCCAGTGCCGCACGGTATACACGTCCCCGACGCGGCCTCTGCCGCACCACGGGTCCCCGCTGGACAGCGCCATGTGCAGGATGGGATCGAGGAGCGCGTCCTCTGTCTCCACCGCCAGCCTGTGAATGCACACCTCGCACGTGACCTCTGCGGGGTTGGACGTGCGGGCGCGGGGGCGATCCCAGCGCTCCTGAGCGCCGCACAGCAGCGTGCGGGGCTCCTCCGGCGTGCGCATGTGGACGCGGCGCGTCATGGCGGCATCCGAGCAACGGCCGGGCGCTGCTTCAGGCAGCGTGGGCAGGTGGTCTTCGCCCAGGTGTCGGTGAGCGTGCTGTTCACGTTGAAGGCGCTGCGGGTGCAGTAGGCCTGCCCGAGGGCGTTGCTGCGGTGCACGAGCGGCGCGAGCTTCTGCTCCACCGCCTCAGCGAGCAGGGCGATGCAGCGCTTGCAGGTGACGATGTCGCTGTCCCCGACGCCGCCGAGCCACGCCTTCTTGGAGCCGCAGAGGGCGCCGATCATCAGCGGGTGCCAGTGCCGGGCGTGGACGCGGAGCTTCATGGCGGGTGCAGCCTGCCTTTGCCGTCGCACCACACGCACTTGATGCCGTGGGCGGCACTGCGAACGTCGGCGGGGTGAATGCCGGAGCCGTCACACATCTGGCACAGCTTTCCGAGCAGCACGTCCTCCACCTGTTCAGCGAGCTTGAGCAGGCAGGTCTTGCACGTCACCAGCTTCGGGTCCTCCGCGGTGTAGATGCGCAGCACGATCCAGGTGCACAGCGCGACGGACTTCACGTTGCCGTAGTAGTCCCCTCGGTAGAAGTGGATGTCAGGCTTCACGGGCCGGGCCTGTACGGCGGCGGCCGGAAGACCTCCACGCTGTACCCGACTGGGTTGCGCGCGCCGCCGCGCTCCGCTGCCCGCTCAGCCTCGAAGCGTGAGCTGTACACCTTCCCGTCGCTGCCAGGGCCGGCGGTGTACAGCCGCGTGCGCTTGCTGATGACGTACTTGGCGCCGTCACGCAGCTGGCGCTCCAGGTCCTCCGCGAGCACTCGAATGCACAGCTTGCACGTCACATTACCGGCGCCGTCCTCCCCGGTGATGAGGTGCATGGCAGCCTGCTTTCGACAGGCCGTCACCCACGGACTGGGGCCGGAGATGCCGGGCAGGAGGCCGTGAACGCGCTGGCTCATGCAGCACGTCTTGGGCAGGGTGGCCAAGTGTCGGCGGTAGTCGCGTTCATGTATGCGGTCGGCCGACCATGATGTCCCGGCACCACTGACAGGTGACCAGGGAGCCGGCGCCGGTGAGCGCGAGCCCGCTGGCCACGGCGCCGCAGAGCGTGTGCGTCCGCTCCGGTAGCAGCTCCAGGTGAACCGCTTGCCCGTGGAGCGCTACCTCCACCTCACGGGCGATGCGATCGATGCAGTTCTCACACGTCACGCGCTCCGTGTGCTTCGTGGCGCGATTGCGCCTCACCTCCATGCCGCAGTGCACGCGCACGATGCGGGCGTAGCGGTACGTGCCGACAAGGTGGTGGACGCGCTGGGTCATACGTTCCGCATCAGCTGCCCGATCATCTTGTCCCTGCATCGCGGGCAGGTGACCAACGTGGCGGAGGCAGTGCACTGCGTGAGGCGGTTGAGCAGCGCCACGTTCGCGCCGCACAGCACTGTCGGAATAACGCCCCTTCCAAAAGAGCCGCCCTGCGTCTCCAGGTGCACGAGCCCTCTGTGCAGCGCCGCCTCCACGTCGGCGGCCAGGGCTTCAATGCAGGTGGGGCACGTGACCAGCTCCGGGTTCTTCGTGACCTGCATGGAGAAGACGACCGCGTTGCAGCGCGTCTGGTGCCGGCCGGGGAACGCGATCGACGCCACGGTGCGCATGTGCACGGTCCTCACACGTGCCGCCCGCGAAACAGGCAGTGCGGGCACGTCACCAGCTCCCACGACGTGACCACCTGCCACGTGCCGTGCATGCGCCCGCAGAACACCTGCCCGGTGCCTGAAACGGTGCCGGCGCCCTGAAAGCCTCTCGGGTGCACCATGTGCACACGGGGCGAGATCGCCCGCTCCACGTCCCTGGCCAGCACCTTGATGCAGCTGGTGCACGTGACGCGGGCCGGGTCAACGGTGGGCTGAGGCCGCCGTCCAGGCCAGAGCTTCACTCCACAGTGGGCGAGCACGTAGCCCGGCCCATGAGCGCGCTTGCTGTGGACCACCGGCTTCACAGCTGCTCCGG
>Ga0070741_10012584_pt1 | contig 15243 bp, 12 predicted proteins | sample Coa_R1_4_FD_66440 | JGI IMG/M metagenome (GOLD analysis project Ga0070741, IMG submission 66440) | Surface soil microbial communities from Centralia Pennsylvania, which are recovering from an underground coalmine fire - Coalmine... | ecosystem: Environmental > Terrestrial > Soil > Unclassified ... | reverse complement strand
CTCGGTCAGCATCGGGGGCGAGAAGGTGGCGAGGAAGCGGCGCACCACCAGCTCGTAGACCCGGCGGTGTGCCTCGGAGCGGGCCTCGAGGCGCTTCGGGTTGACCGCCTGGGTCGGGTAGATCGGCGGGTGGTCCGTCGTCTCCTTCTTGCCGCGGGTCGGCTCGAGGGTGCGGCCGTCCAGCAGGAACTCCGCCGCCTTGAACTCGTCGACCGCCACCAGCTGGCGGATCAGCTCCTTGGTGTCCAGCGATTTGGGGTAGACGGTGTTGTCGGTCCGCGGGTAGGAGATGTACCCGTCCATGTAGAGGTCCTCCGCGATCCGCATCGCCCGCGAGGGCGTAATGCTGAGCCGGTTGGAGGCGTCGGTGGTGAAGGCGGTGGTGTTGAACGGCGCAGGCGGCTGACGGTTGTTCTTCCGGGCGGAGATCTCCCGTACGGTCCCCGGGGTCTTCGAGTTCTCGACCGCCGCCCTGGCCTCGTCCTCCTCCCAGAAGCGGTCCGTCGTGTGCTCCGCGACGAAGCTGCCGTCCGGGTGCGCGAAGGTCGCGGTCACCTGCCAGAAGGGCTCGGGGACGTGGGCGCGCCGCTCCAGCTCGCGCTGCACGATCAGGCCGAGGGTCGGGCTCTGCACTCGCCCGACGGACAGGAAGTTCGAGCCGAACCGCCGGGTCGCCATCGAGACCGCGCGGGTCAGGGTGGCTCCCCAGATCAGGTCCATGTCCTGGCGGGCGGCACCCGCGTTGGCGAGCGGATAGGAGAGCTCGTCGAGATTGTTGAACGCCCGCTCGATCTCGTCCTTGGTGAGCGCCGAGTAGCGGGCCCGCTTCACCGCCGTGCCGCTGGCCCCGCCGTTTGCGCCGTTCAGCTCGAGGGTGGCGAGGTCAGGATTCGACTCCAGGATCTCGTGCAGGGCTTCGAGGCCGATCAGCTCGCCCTCGCGGTCGAAGTCGGTGGCGATCACCAGGTCGTCGGCGTCCTTGGCGACCTTCTTGAGTGCGCGCACGACGTTCTTGTCCGTCGGCTCCTTGATCAACTCGGCGTCGATCAGGTCGCGCGGGTTCGTCTCCTGCCAGTTGTTGTAGGACTCGGGGAAGGCGGGATTGAGGACGTGGCCCTTGAGGCCGATCGTCATGTGGTCGCCGTGCTCGTCCGACCACTCGTAGTAGGGGGTCTTGTAGGAGGAGCCCTCCTTCGCGGTCCCACCGCTCAGGATCTCGGCGATCTTCTTCGCGCTGTTGTTCTTCTCTGTGACTATCAGTCGCATGTCAGGCAGTCCACGGTAGCCGCGAGCCCCGATGCCCCCTGGTCCTACGCTCAAAACCGGGCTCAGCGGTCGGCGAGAGTAGCAGGGCCCTCATATATGCCTGTTGCGTTGCCAACGTAGGCTCTCCCCCGTGAAGTCGCTGGTGACAGGAGGCGCAGGGTTCATCGGCTCGCACCTCGTCGACGCTTTAGCCGCCCGCGGCGACGAGGTGCTGGTGCTCGACGATCTCTCGAGCGGCAAGCGTGAGAACCTGAGCTCCGCGCTCGAGGCGGGCGTCCGGCTGACGGAGCTCGACGTCGCCGATTCCGCGGCTGTGCTGGAGGCGATCGGAGGCTTCGAACCCCAGAGCGTCTTCCACCTCGCCGCTCAGATCGACGTCCGCAAGTCGATGGCGGACCCGGGCTTCGACGCGCGGCTGAACGTGGTCGGCACGGTCAACGTGCTCGAGGCGGCCATCAGGGCGGACGCCTCGAGGCTGGTCTTCACCTCCACGGGCGGCGCCATCTACGGAGAGGGAGCCCACCGGGCGGATGAGCTGCCCTTCGCGGAGACTGCGCGCTGCGCGCCCTTCTCGGTCTACGGGCAGAGCAAGCTGGCGGCCGAGGGGTACGTCGACCTCTACATGCGCACGCGGGGGCTCTCCGCCGGGACGCTCCGGCTCGGGAACGTCTACGGGCCCCGGCAGGACCCGGCCACCGAGGCGGGCGTGGTGGCCATCTTCTGCGACTGGCTGCAGCGCGGCGTCCACCCATCGGTGTTCGGGACGGGGGAGCAGACCCGCGACTACATCTATGTCGCCGATGTCGTGGACGCGCTGCTCGCGATGGAGAGCTCCATCGAGCCGGGGCCGCTCAACGTGGGCACGGGCGTCGAGACCTCGGTGCTCGAGCTGCTTCGCCTGGTCGGAGGCGCGACCGGACACGGCGAGATCGAACCCGAGTTCGCGGCCCCGCGGGCTGGCGAGGTGGAGCGGACCTATCTCGACCCGACGGCCGCCGCGGAGCGGATCGGCTGGAGGGCGAAGCGCACGCTCGAGACCGGCCTCGAGCAGACCCTCGCGGCCGGCGGCTGACCCCCTCTAATCTCTGGCGCATGCCCGCACAGGCCTTCGAGGGCAAGGAGTGCGTCTGCCAGTTCCGTCGCGGCATCTGCGACCAGAGCTGCGTGCGCGACATGCTGGAGACCCCTCTATATATGGCGTGCCTGAAGCTCAAGGGCCGGCGCTGCCTGGTCGTAGGTGGCGGCGACGTCGGCCTCGAGAAGGTCGAGGGGCTGCTGCTCTGTGACGGCGAGGTCGAGCTGATCGCGCCCGAGGCCGTCGAGGAGCTCCAGGGCTACGCCGAGGAGGGCTCGATCAGCTGGGAGCGGCGGGAGTTCCGCGACTCCGACCTCGACGGAGCCTTCCTCGCGATCGCAGCGACCAACGACACCGACGTCAACATCGGCGTCTCGGAGGGCGCCGAACGCCGCGCGATGCTGGTCAACGTCGTCGACGTGCCCCCCCTCTGCAACTTCATCCTGCCGGCGATCGAGCGCAGCGGCCCACTTGCGATCGCGATCTCCACGGCGGGCGCCTCGCCGGCCCTCGCCAAGCGGATGAAGCGGGAGATCGGCGAGACCTACGGCGAGCCCTACGCCCGGCTCGCGGTGATCCTCAACGACCACCGCGGCTGGGCGAAGGGGACGCTGCCGACCTACCGGGACCGCAAGGAGTTCTTCGAGGGGATCGTCAACGGCGACCCCGACCCGGTCGAGCTGATCAAAGCCGGCCGCGAGGCCGACCTCCAGCGGCTGATCGAGGCGCGCAAGGAGAGCTTCGCCGCCTCTCTCGGCGCCTCGGCTTGACTCCAGGAATCTGCCCAGTAAGATTGCCCGCCGGGGGTAGCACGAGACCGCATTTCAGGGCATGGGGGAACGCACGGGGAGAGCACGCAGCCAGGGCGGATTGAGGGCCTTCGGCGCCACCCTCGCCGCCTGCGCCCTCGCTTCCCTCGCCCCTCTCAGCGAGCCGGCGACCGCGCTGCCGGCGCAGTGCCTCCGGAACGGGAAAACGGTCACCTGCACCTATTCGAAGTCGGGGCAGGAGCAGGCGTTCACGGTGCCAAAACGCATTCGCCAGGTCCGCGTCATCGCGGTGGGCGAAGGCGGGTTCCCCGGGCACGCCGCTGTATCGCCTCCATGGGACGTGCCGACGCAAAGCGGCGGGGCCGGCGCCCGCGTGGCGGCGCCGCTGGCGGTGACCCCTGGCTCGACTCTCTATCTCGAGGTCGGAGGACCTCCGGGCAGCGGCGAGGAGGGCGGCGCCGCGGGGAGCGGGACGGCCCTCGGCGGGGCCGGGGGCGGGGCGTCCGACGTGCGCAGCTGCTCCGTCGGCGACCTCGCCTGCCCGGCCGGGTCCTCGCTCGCCTCCCGCCTGCTCGTCGCCGGCGGCGGTGGCGGGGGAGGCACAGTAGCCGAGTCTGATTGCGGCACCGGCGGCAGCGCCGGCGGCGCCCTCTTCGCTCCCGACTTGCCGGTCCCGACGCACGGACGGGCCGACGACGTCGCCATCGCGGATCTCAACGGCGACTCCCACCCGGACCTCGCGACCGCGAACGCGTTCTTCGACGACGTCTCCGTGGTGCTGGGCTCCGGCGCCGGGAGCTTCGGCCACGCCTCAAACTACGCCTTCGGCGACCCGGACCAAGCGGAGGGTCCAATATCGATCGCGATCGCGGACCTGAACGGGGACTCGATCCCCGATGCGGTCACGGCGAATGATGTGGCAACGAGCGTGTGGGTGCTGCCCGGTGTCGGAGGCGGCGCTTTGGGGACGGGGGTGGGCTATGGCATAGGCGGGATGTCGCAGTCGATCAGCGACGCACTCGCGATCGCGGACCTGAACTCCGACTCCAAGCCGGACCTCGTGGTCGCCAGGGGGGACGGCAAGATCGCCATTCTGCTCGGACAGGGGAACGGAAGCTTCCAGTCGCCGCGCCTGGTCTCGACTGACGGCCTGCTCACGGGGCTGGCCGTCGGCGATCTCAACGGCGACTCAGCGCCCGACATCGCTGTGACGCACAACAACCCGGACGACGTCTCGGTCATGCTCGGCAAGGGCGACGGCACCTTCGGGGAGAGCACCAGTTTCCCGGCGGGCCCATTGCCGGGGGGGCCTGCGGTCGGCGATCTGAACGGCGACTCGATCCCCGATCTCGCCGTGGGAAACTTCTTCGCGGGCACGGTGTCGGTTCTGCCGGGCAAGGGCGACGGCTCCTTTGCAGAGCCCGAGCCCCAAGCCGTGGGCCTTGACCCGCAGTCTCCTGTCGCGATCGCCGACATCAATGCCGACTCGAGGCCGGACCTCATCCTGTCCGCCGGTACCGGGGGGGCGGGCGGCCCAACGCGTCTCGTGGTCCTCCTGGGGGACGGAGGCGGAGGGTTCGCCGCTCCCGAGGTCCACGTCGCCGGCGAGCGTGTCAGCGCCGTGGCCGTCGGGGACCTGAATGGGGACGGCGTGACGGACGCGGTGGCCGCGAACCCGGACGGCCTGTCGGCTCTGCTGGCGGACGCGCGGTTGACCGTGCCCGGAGGCGTCGTCGTGCCGGGTGATCGCAGCCTCGGCGGGATTGCGGGCGGCGGCCAGGGTGGCGGCGCGAGCGGGTCGGGGCCGGCGGGCGGCGACGGCTCCCCGGGATTCCAGAGCGGCGGCGGCGGAGGCGGAGGCTACTTCGGCGGCGCCGGCGGCGGCGGGGCCACCAGTGGCAACACGGGAGGCAGCGCGGGCGGCGGCGCTGGATCGAGCTTCGGGCCGGCCGGATCCGAGTTCTCGCAGGCCTCCCGTGCGGAACCGTTCGGATGTGCAGGCCCTGGCACGGACGTTCCGGCAAACGATGCCTCGATCACGATCTCCTACACCAAGCGCAGGACCAAGCGCAGGAAAATCCACAAGGCGACTAAGCACGCCACCAGAAGAGCGCAGAAGCTGGCGCCCTGAGAGCGGGCCCTTCCCGCCGGGGACCGGGTGCTAGCCGGCCTTCGTGCCCTTGATCACCAGGTACTCGCCGGGCGAGCGGTAGTCGCCGTCCCGCGAGGCGTTCGTCTCCCGGTAGAGGGCGAGCAGCTCGGCGCGCAACGCCTCCCACTTGCCCTCGGGCTCGAGCAGCGCCTTGGCCGCCACGATCGGGGGCAGGTTCACCTCCATCTCCTCCAGCAGCGCCTCGGCCGAGTCCGCTTCGAAGGTCATCGACTGCTGCTCGAAGGCAAGGTCCACGCCGGTGCTCTCGAAGAGCTTGCGGGCGTGCTCCTCGCTCCCCCAGAGGACCGGGGGCTGTAAGCCCTCGGGCGGCGGGGGCATGTGCCTCGCGGTGGTCGCAAAGACCCGGCCGATAAAGCCCTCGGGGGACCACGCGCAGACGGCGAGGCGGCCACCGGGCCTCAGCACCCGTGCGAGCTCCTCTGCCGTGCGCTTCTGGTCCGGCGCGAACATGCAGCCGAACACCGAGAGCACGGCGTCGAAGCTGCCGTCGTCGAAGGGCAGCTGCTCCGCGTCTCCCTCGATCCACTCGATCTCCACCCCGGCCTCGGCGGCGGCCTTCCTGCCCGCCGCCAGCAGCTCGGGCGTCAGGTCCAGACCGGTCGTCTTCGCGCCCGTCTGGGCGGCCGGGATCGTCGCGTTGCCGGCGCCGCAGGCGACATCGAGCACCGCGTCGCCGGCGCTGACGGCGGCTGCCTCCACGCACCGCGGGCCGACCTCGGCGATCTGCTGGGCAGCGGTCGGATAGTCCCCCATCGCCCACATCGCCTTGGCCCGCGCCTTCAGCTCCTGCTTCGCAGAATCGGCGAGCTCCGTTGTCTCAGTCATCTTTCCTCTCCTCGATCGGACTGGCGAACGGTCTCACAACGGCCGTCGGCGTTACTTGCGGTCGGTCACTCAGCCGGCGGGAAGCGCGTAGATCGCGACCGCGGCGAACTGGCAGGCGGCCGCCGCGATCACCAGCAGGTGGAAGATCTCGTGGTAGCCGAGGACGGCCGGCTTCGGGTCGGGGCGGCGGCGTGCGTAGACGATCGCGCCGGCCGTGTAGAGGATCCCGCCGAGCAGGATCAGGCCGAAGCCGATCGGCCCGAGCCCGTCCCAGAGCTGGGGGAAGGCGAGGACCGCGATCCAGCCGGTCGACAGATAGACGGCCGCCGTCACCGGCTTGGGGGCGTTCCACCAGACCAGGTTGAGGACGATCCCGGCGGCTGCGCAGGCCCAGACGGCTACCAGGACGATCTCGGCGGTCGTGCCGTGCAGGACCAGCAGGGCGAACGGCGTGTAGGTGCCGGCGATCAGCACGAAGATCATCGTGTGGTCGAGGCGGCGCATCCAGCGCCGCGCGGCCGGGCGCCAGGTGACGCGGTGATAGAGAGCGCTTACCCCCAGCAGCGCCGAGAGGCTGAACGCGTAGATCACGGCGGCGATCGTCGCCTTCGAGCCGCTCGCCAGCAGGACGAGCGCCGCCCCCGCGCCGAGCGAGACGAAGAACGCCCATTGGTGGAAGACGCCGCGCAGCCGCGGTTTCTGGCTGAGCGCCTGGGCAGCAGCCTCGGCCGCGGCCTGGGCGTGGCCACGGGCGGCGTCGAGGCTGCGGCCGGCGGCGTCGCGGGCGGCCTCGAGCCGCTCCCCTGCCTCGGCGCGCGCCGTGCCAAGGCGCTCGCCGGCGGCCTCGGCCGCCTCGCGCGCAAGCGAGATCGGATCGCGCCCGGTCTGTGCTTCGTCCCCGGCGGTGGCCATGCCCGCACGATAGCCGCGAGCCGCCGGCGGCGCGGGGTCCGCCGGCGCGAGCCTCCGATCCGCAGCGCGGACCAACGCAGGCCATCAAGCAGGAGCCGCCGGTGGGGTCGCCCCCCGGCGGTGGTCACTTCGGGGTGCTATGACCCGCTAACTGACCACGCGCGAACTTGCGCTTCGCTGGGGGCTCTATATCTAGTGCTCTGCTCAATAAGCGCAGTTAGTAGAACACTATGGCTCGGGTAGACTCGGACGAGTGAATTGCCCTCGCTGCGACTCTCCGACGAAGACCCTCGAGACCCGCCGTGTCCCGGACGGAGCGATCCGCCGGCGGCGTGAGTGCGCGACGGGTCACCGTTTCACGACCTACGAGCGGGCCGTCCCCGAGCGCCTCCTCGTGGTCAAGCGCGATGGCAGTCGCCAGGCGTTCGACCGTCAGAAGCTCTTGGGAAGCCTCGCCGGGGCGACTCACAAGCGCGATGTCGATCCCCGCCGCCTCTCCCTCATTGCCGAAGCAGTCGAGCAGGAGATCCGTCAGCGGGGAGGCGAGCTCGCCGCCGCTCGCATCGCCGAGCTCTGCCTCGACGGACTGCGAAAGGTCGACCGCGGGGCCTATCTGCAGTTTGCGGGAACTCTGCCGGAGGGGGCGAGAGCGGTCTCATGAAAATCCCCGCAAACACCGAACAAGCGGGGTCCCGGTTCCGTCCGAAGCAAAGACGATGCTGCGGAGCTCACCCCAGAGACCGGATGAGAGGAGAAAGCTGATGGCCAGGGCCACTTCGAAGGCAGCGCGGACCACCGAGAAGGGCCTGGTCATCGAACGGCGCTTCACGACCCCGGGGGTGCATCCCTACGACGAGCTCGAGTGGGAGACGCGGGACGCGATCATCGGCGACCCGGAGAAGCCCGCCTTCGAGCAGCGCGGCGTCGAGTTCCCGAAGAGCTGGTCGCAGAACGCGACCAACATCGTCGCCCAGAAGTACTTCCGCGGCCAGCTCGGCTCGCCGGATCGGGAGACCTCGGTCAAGCAGATGGTCAGCCGGGTCGCCGGCCGGATCGCCCAGGTGGGGCGTGAGACCGGCTACTTCGCGAGCGAAGAGGACGGTGACGCCTTCGAGGACGAGCTCACCTCGATCCTGGTCAACCAGAAGGCGGCCTTCAACTCGCCGGTCTGGTTCAACGTCGGCTGGAAGGAGCCGGGCTCCGAGCAGGCATCGGCCTGCTTCATCCTCTCCGTCGAGGACGACATGGACTCGATCCTCGCCTGGAACACGAAGGAGGGGATCATCTTCAAGGGCGGTTCCGGGTCCGGCATCAACCTCTCCAAGATCCGCGGCTCGATGGAGCCGCTCTCCAAGGGCGGGATCGCCTCCGGCCCGGTCAGCTTCATGCGCGGCGCCGACTCCTGGGCCGGCGCGATCAAGTCGGGTGGCGGCACCCGCCGCGCGGCCAAGATGGTCGTGCTCGACGTCGATCACCCGGACATCGAGAAGTTCATCTGGTGCAAGGCCGACGAGGAGAAGAAGGCGGCCGCGCTGAAGGCCGCCAACTTCGACATGCGGCTCGACTCCGATGCCTTCGCGTCGGTCCAGTTCCAGAACGCCAACAACTCCGTCCGTGTCACCGACGAGTTCATGCGGGCGGTCGAGAACGACGAGGACTGGGACCTGATCGGCCGGGTCGACGGCAAGCCGATCAAAACCGTCAAGGCGCGCGAGCTGATGGATCAGATCGCGCACGCCGCCTGGCAGTGCGCCGATCCGGGCATCCAGTACGACACGACGATCAACCGGTGGCACACGGACCCGAACACCGGGCCGATCACCGCGTCCAATCCGTGCTCCGAGTACATGTCGATCGACGACTCGGCCTGCAATCTCGCCTCGCTCAACCTGATGAAGTTCCGCAACGAGGACGGGACCTTCAACGTCGACGACTTCACCCACGCGGTGGACATCGTCTTCCTGGCGCAGGAGATCCTGGTCGGCTTCTCCAGCTACCCGACCGAGCAGATCACCCGCAACGCGCGGGCGTTCCGCCAGCTCGGCCTCGGCTACGCCAACCTCGGCGCCCTGCTGATGGCGGGCGGCCTGCCCTACGACTCGGCCGAGGGCCGGGCCCTGGCCGGCTCGATCACCGCCCTGATGACCGGGCGCAGCTACCGGATGTCGGCGCAGATCGCCGCCGCCATGGGTCCGTACGAGGGCTACGAGGTGAACCGCGAGCCCCACAACCAGGTGATGCGGATGCACCAGTCCGCCGCCTATGAGATCGACGACGAGCTGGTCGAGGAGCCGCTTCTGCACGCGGCCCGCGAGTCGTGGGACGAGGCGGTCGCCCTAGGCGAGCAGAGCGGCTACCGCAACGCCCAGGCGACCGTGCTGGCCCCGACCGGCACGATCAGCTTCCTGATGGACTGCGACACGACCGGGATTGAGCCCGACTTCTCGCTGGTCAAGTTCAAGGAGCTGGTCGGCGGCGGCCAGATGAAGATCGTCAACCGCTCGGTCAACCTGGCCCTCGAGACGCTCGGCTACTCACAGTCCGAGATCGAGCAGATCGACGCCTACATCAACGAGCACAACACGATCATCGGAGCGCCCGGCCTGAAGGAGGAGCACCTGCCTGTCTTCGACGTCGCGGTGGGCGAGCGCTCGATCTCGCACACCGGCCACATCGACATGATGGCCGCGGCGCAGCCGTTCCTCTCGGGCGCGATCTCCAAGACGGTCAACCTGCCGGAGACGGCGACCGTCTCGGACATCGCCGACGCCTACATGGACGGCTGGAGGAAGGGCCTCAAGGCGCTTGCGATCTACCGCGACGGCTCGAAGACGGCGCAGGCGCTGAAGACCGACGCCGGCGAGAAGAAGCCCGAGCCCGCCCAGGCCACGACGGCCCAGCCGGAGCGGCGGAAGATGCCGCGGGAGCGCGAGTCGATCACCCACAAGTTCCGGATCGGCATGCAGGAGGGCTACATCACGGCCGGCAAGTACCCGGACGGCTCGGTCGGCGAGATCTTCCTCACCGACATCGGGAAGGAGGGCTCGACGATCAAGGGCCTGATGAACGCCTTCGCCACCGCGATCTCGATCGGCCTCCAGTACGGCGTGCCGCTCGAGGACTTCGTCAGGAAGTTCAGCTACATGCGCTTCGAGCCCGAGGGGATCACCACCAACCCGGAGATCCCGTTCGCCAAGTCGATGCCGGACTACATCATGCGCTGGCTCGCCAGCCGCTTCATCGAGGACACCGACTACCTCGAGAGCCTCGGCATCCTCACCGACGAGGTCCGCGCCAAGAAGGAGGCTCAGCAGGCCCTTCCGATCGACGACTCCAACGGCCACTCCAACGGCGAGGCGAAGGCGAATGGCTCGGCCGAGCACGAGGCCAAGCCGGCGACCGCCGCGCTCACCGACACCCCGCCGGTCGTGCCGGCCAAGATCGGGGCAGATCTCGAGCTGGGACCGGCCTGCGACCAGTGCGGCGGCATGATGCAGCGCACCGGCTCCTGCTACACGTGCTCGAGCTGCGGCAACAACACCGGTTGCGGCTGAGCCGAGCAAGCCAGGCGGCCACTTGCGCCGCTCGATTTGATGGCGAAGGCCCGCCCGTGGGGCGTGGGGGCATGAGCTAGCGACGCGTGCGGCGCCTCCGCCGGCGGACGACCTGCCGGCGGCGCAGGAAGAGTGCGAGCACGATCAGCCCGAGCGCCCCGAGGGCGACATAGACCCAGTCGCGACCGCTGCCGGAGCCGCTCGCAACCGGCGGAGCCGGCGGCGGATTCCTCGGGAAGCCGGAGCGGTCGACCGTGTCGCTCGCCATCGCGCAGTAGCCGTAGGCGGTGAGCTCGGCGGAGCCGAACCAGCCGTAGCCCGTCGCCGCCCAGGTGCCCCGCCTGGTGAAGTAGCCATCCGCGAAGAGCGCGTTGTGCGAGTCCCCGAAGCTGAAGCCGCCGGCGATCAGCGCCCGGCCCCGTGGGCAGGGCGGGGTCGCCACCGTCGCGGACTTCTTCTCGGGCACCCTGGTCGATGCCGAGACCGTCGTCAGCGGCAGGCTCGAGTCCTGAGCGCAGTACGCGATCGCGGTGAGCTCCCCGCCATCGCGGTCGGTGGCCGCGGCGCTGACCCGCCAGGCGTTGCCCGCCGCCCTCGACTCGGTGATGTAGTTGCCGCCGTAGTAGACGCCGTGGTAGGCAACCCCGGGCGTGGTGAAGTTGGTGCGCTGGAAGCCGCCGGAGAAAAGCTCGGTCCCGGCAGGGCAACGGGCGGTGACGCTACCTGCCCCGTGCCGGCGGACGAACGTCGTCGCGTGCGGTGAAGCGGTCGGGACCAACCCGAGGCCGCAGATCACCTGGAGCTCGCCGCGGTGGATCGCCCGCACCCGTCTGGGATCGACCAGCGTCGAGGTGACGTGGAACCCACTCTGCACGCCGAGCCGCTCGTAGGAATGCGGGTAGATGCCCTCGCCGTCACCGCCGAGCGGAGTCGTGTTGACCATCGCCCCGCCGAGCGGGGAGGTCCCGGCTGGGCAGTAGACGGCGAACCGGGCGCTCTCGTCCGGCCGGTTCATCTGGATCGCCTTCGTCGCGGCGGTCAGGTCCCGGAGCGGACCGGCCCCGCGCGCCAGAGACTCCTGGCTCAGACCCGCTCCGCCCTGGACGTAGACGGGACCGTAGGCCGAGTCGAGCACGAAGACCCGACCCTTCAGGCCGGAGCGGATCGCCAGGACGAGGCGGTTGCATCCGGTCGCTCCGCTGATCACGTTGACGAGCCCGGAGCCCTGCGCCGACTGGGGGCTTGGAGAGAGCACCACCGAGATATCCATCTTCCGGCGGAGGATGAAGGCGACCTCGTCCGGCGCCGGGTAGCACTCGTTGTCCGACGCGATCCGCTGGGTCGCGACGATCTTGAATCCCTCCTCCAGCTGCCGGGTTGCCGCGTCGTAGCCACCCTGGAGCAGCGCGCCCTGCGCGTTCGGGCCCGACGCAACGGTGCTCACGGCGATCAACAGGGGAAGTGCTCTCCTTATGGCCTGCAAGGGCGGGACCGTTACCAAGAAAGGGCCTTGTCCACAGCCCGATTAGCGGGTAGCTTCGTCGGTCCGTTGCCTGGGATCCGGAGCAGAGGGCGCGGAGCGCGCGGCGCCCTGATCGATGCTGGCCTGCACGCGAAGCGCGGGCGTCCCCTCGAGGGAGACGACGTCCTGCTGCGCTGCATCCCGTGGCTCGTGGCCGGCCTGCTCGCCTTCAGCTTCCTGGCACTGCTTCCGGACCCGCTCAACTGGGCGAACCTGGTCTCGGTCGGGCTGCTCGTCCCCGTCGTCCTCGCCTCCGTCCCCCTCGTCCCCTGGCAGCGCCTGCCGTACTGGGTGCAGGCCATCCCGCCCATGCTCCCGTTCGTCATGGTCGTGCTGATCCGGAGCACCCATGACAGCCCCGTCGCGGCCTACACGCCGGCGGTCCTGCTGCCGGTCTTCTGGTTCGCGCTCTACGGCACCCGCGGCCAGCTCCTCTTCGCGATCGCCACCGTCGCGGTCGTCTTCTCGCTGCCCACCCCGGCGGTGGGCGGGTACCCCGTCACGGTCCCCGCCGCCGGTCTGCTCTGGGCGGTGATCGCCGGGGCCGCCGGCTTCGCGGTCAGCGAGCTGGTGCGCCAGCGCGAGGGGCTGCAGGCGGAGATGGCCCAGGTCGCTCGGACCGACTCCCTCACCGGCCTGCCCAACCGCAGGGCGTGGGACGAGGCGCTCGAGCGCGAGCTCGCGCTCGCCGACCGCAGCCGAGCGCCGGTCTGCGCGGCGCTGCTCGATCTGGATCGCTTCAAGGAGTTCAACGACCTGAACGGCCACCCCGCGGGCGACTCGCACCTCAAGGAGACGGCGTCGATGTGGCGGGCACGCCTGCGCTCCGCCGATCTGATCGCGCGCTACGGCGGCGAGGAGTTCGCCGTGCTGCTGACGGCAACCGAGCTGCCCGAGGCCGTGAAGGTGGTCGAGGGCCTGAGGGGCTGCGTGCCACTCAATGAGACGGTCTCGGCGGGCGTGGCCCAGTGGGACGGCGTGGAGACGGGCATCGAGCTCTTCGCCCGCGCCGATCGCGCCCTCTATGAGGCGAAGCGCGCCGGACGCGACCGCACCGTCGAGGCGGCCTCCGCCCCGGCCCTGCTCAAAGCCTGAGCCAAGCGGCGCGCTCGAGCCCGGGGCCGGCTGAGCGCCGTCTGTAGCCTCAGTCCCGGATGGCCACCTGCACTCACCTCGACCAGATCACGGTGGAGGTCCCCGACCGCGAGGACGTGCCCGGCTGTGAGGACTGCCTGAAGACCGGCGGAACCTGGGTCCACCTCCGCGTCTGCCGGAGCTGCGGCCACGTCGGGTGCTGCGACTCGTCCCCCAACCGGCACGCGAGCGCTCACGTCCGTGACACGAGCCATCCGATCGTCAGCTCGCTGGAGCCCGGCGAGGACTGGTCGTACTGCTACCTAGACGATGTCGCGTTCGTCGTCGCGCCCGGCTAGGTCTCAGCGCGCGGCGTTGAGCTTGGCCGCGGTCAGGGCCAGCCCCGCCTCCTCGGTGAGCTCGGGCGCCGAGATGCCGTCCCGGAGCTCCGCGGCTGCGAAGCGGACCTGGATCGGGCTCTCGTCCGGCCGCTTGCAGTGCGCCCCGACCTCAAACCGCAGGCGCTCTGCGATCGGTGAGGTCTCGTCGACGGGTGTTCCGGTGAGGATCAGTGCGAACTCGTCGCCACCCCAGCGGAAGCAGAAGTCGGGCTGCCGGAGGTTGTCCCTCAGCCTCCTGGCGACCTCGCGAAGGCAACGATCCCCCTCGGCATAGCTCCAGCGGTCGTTGATCTCCTTGAAGTTCTCGATGTCCACCATGGCGACCGACAGCGGCAGGTGCAGGCGCCGCGCCCGTGCGACTTCCGCGATCAGCAGCTCGTCGAAGGCGCGCCTGTTGTGGAGACCGGTGAGGCTGTCGATCCGGGCTTCCTCGCGAGCCTCCGCCTCCTCCGCCGTGTGTCGTACCCGCTGCGCGCGGACGCCGCTCATCAGCAGGTTCCCGCCTACGCCGAGGCCGCACCAGATCACAAAGCTCGCCAGCGACCCGCCGAGATAGTCCGCGCTCCAGTGGTCATAGACGAGCGGCGTGAGCAGCGCGAGCAGCACGACTCCGAGGAACGTGGCGGTCTGCCGGGGCGGCTGCGTCGCGGCCACGAAGACGACCGGCAGCAGATACAGCCGCTCATATGGCGCGCCGACGCCGCCGCACACCCATTGCATGACCGCGATGCCGGCGACGATCCCGTAGCCGCTCGCGAGCAGCCGGGCCCAGCTCGAGATACGCCGCCTGGCGTTCTGGAGCACGAGGACGGCGCCGAGGGCGATGAGCGCGATGGCGATCGTCCAGCCGAGTCCCTTGCTCGGGTCGACCGGTGAGCTCGCCGGCAGCAGGCCCACGGTGAGCAAGACCAGAATGCCCCAGAGGACGCTGCTGATCCGCTGGGCATTGTCGAGATCGCCACCGGCGTAGGGATCCTCCCTACGCGCGAAGAAGCCGCGGAGTCGGCGCGTCCAGGTCAACTTTCTCCTTCCCCCCAAGAGAGCCTCGGCTCTCAGCCCTACTGCATCCAAGCGATGGGAGCAGGCTAATTCAGGTGGCCCTCTTTCACAAGTTCTGACAGCTGCCGCCCGCGACGAATCAGCTCGCCAGCCGGACCCCCTCCCAGACGATCGCGAGCGTCAGCAGGAAGATCGCCGTCTGGAGCAGGTGCGCGCGCGAGTAGCGCAGGTGCGCGGCGACCAGGACGAGCGTGATTCCGACCAGCGCGAGCTTCACGTGAAGAGTCCCGGCGGACCAAAGGTGCAGGTGGCTGGCCATCGCGGCGCCGGTGGCCGCCAGCACACCGAGGGCGACGAGCGAGCCCCAGCCGAAGCGGCGGGCGACGGCGCGGAGCTGCTCACGGTTCCCGTCTCCGCGCAGCGCGGGCACCACGGCCATGGCGAGCAGCAGCTGGCCACCAAGGAAGAACGCCATCGCGACGAGGTGCAGATAGAGCACGGCGTGCCAGAAGGTGGAGTCCATGTCTAGGGCAGTCCGATCTCTCCTTCGATCAACGGAATCACCGTGCCGCCGACTCGGGGACGGCCATTGATCATCTCGACCTCGAGGCGGCTCGGGCGGCCCATCTCCTCGCCTTGACTGATCTCCAGGTGCTCGCGGCCAGTGCGCTC
>Ga0070741_10012583_pt1 | contig 15243 bp, 7 predicted proteins | sample Coa_R1_4_FD_66440 | JGI IMG/M metagenome (GOLD analysis project Ga0070741, IMG submission 66440) | Surface soil microbial communities from Centralia Pennsylvania, which are recovering from an underground coalmine fire - Coalmine... | ecosystem: Environmental > Terrestrial > Soil > Unclassified ... | reverse complement strand
CGGCCAGGGCGTCTGCGGCGACCGCTGGTCAGGCGGTTTCGGCAGCAGTTCGAACTGATGGATCGAGAGCGCCTTCTGCCGATGGCTCGTTCCGAGGCAGTCCGCGCCGGTGTCGCCGCCGCCGATGATCACGACGCGCTTGCCCGTCGCCAGGATCGCGGACTCAGAGGGCACCGCATCGCCTTCGCAGCGCTTATTCTGCTGGGGGAGGAACTCCATCGCGAAGTGAATGCCGTTCAGCTCGCGGCCGGGGACGCGCAGGTCGCGCGGTTGCTCGGCGCCGCCCGCCAGCAGGATCGAATCGAACTCGCGGCGCAGGTAATCCACGGGCACGCCGGGACCGACGTGGGCCTTGGTGACGAACTTCACTCCCTCGGCCTCCATCTGCTGGATACGGCGGTCGATGAGGTGCTTCTCCATTTTGAAATTCGGGATACCGTAGCGGAGCAGGCCGCCGATGCGGTCGGCCTTCTCGAACACGGTCACCGCGTGGCCGGCGCGCGCGAGTTGCTGCGCCGCGGCCAATCCGGCAGGGCCGGAGCCGACGACCGCCACGCGCTTGCCGGTCGGATGCTGCGCGGGCTCCGGCCGGATGAAGCCTTCTTCGAAGCCTCGCTCGACGATCGTTTTCTCGATCTGCTTGATGGTTACCGGAGGCTCGTTGATACCGAGCACGCACGCCGACTCACAGGGAGCCGGACAGATGCGGCCCGTGAACTCGGGGAAGTTGTTGGTCGAATGCAGAACCCGGATCGCTTCCTTCCAGCGGCCGCGATACACCAGGTCGTTCCAGTCGGGGATGATGTTGGTCAGCGGACAACCGGTGTGACAGAACGGCACGCCGCAATCCATGCAGCGGGCACCCTGGGTGCGGATCTTTTCTTCCGGGAAGTTCAGATAGATCTCGAACCAGTCGTTGATTCGCTCGGCGGGAGGACGCCTCTGCGGCATCTCCCGCGTGTGTTCCATGAATCCTTTGACTTTACCCATTTCGTCTTACCTGGCGGCGGATTGGGCGGGCGAAAGCGCCTGGCCCACCATCACCGCGTGCGGAATATCCTGCTTTTTGCGCGCGACGCCGAGCACGCGTTTGTACTCGTGCGGGAACACCTTGACGAACTTCGGCAGCATTTGCGACCAGTTTTCGAGGACCCATTTGCCGCGCGGGCTGCCTGTCGCTTCGACGTGCCTGGAAATGAGGCCGCGGAGCAGGCACTCGTCCTTGGCATCCACTACCGATTCCAGATCGACCCCCGCCATATTGCAGCGCTTTTCGGCGAAATCACCTTTCTCGTCGAGCACGTAGGCGATGCCGCCGCTCATGCCCGCCGCGAAGTTGCGCCCGCACTTGCCGAGGACGACTACGAGGCCGTTGGTCATGTACTCGCAGCCGTGATCGCCCAGGCCTTCGACCACCGCGGTCGCGCCCGAGTTGCGCACGGCGAAGCGCTCGCCGGCCATGCCGTTGAAGTAGGCCTCCCCGCTGGTGGCGCCGTAGAGCACCACGTTGCCGATCACGATATTCTCTTCCGGCAGGAACGTGGACCCGCGCGGCGGATATACGATCAGCTTGCCGCCCGAGAGTCCTTTGCCGACGTAATCGTTGGCATCGCCTTCGAGAGTCAGGGTCACGCCCTTCGCCAGAAACGCGCCGAAGCTCTGCCCGGCCGATCCGGTGAACTCGAAGCAGATGGTGTCGTCGGGCAGCCCGGCGGAACCGTAGCGCCGGGCGATTTCGCCCGAGAGCATGGCACCCACGGTGCGATGAATATTCCGGATCGGCAGCTTGATCACGATGGGTGTTTGATGCTCCAGCGCGTCGCGGGCGTGCTCGATCAGCTTGTAGTCCAGCGCCTGCGACAGCCCGTGATCCTGCGGCTGCACGCAATGCCGAGCCACGCGCGACGGAACCCGCGGATTGTGCAGGATCGTCGAAAAATCGAGCCCCTTCGCCTTCCAGTGATCGACGGCCTTGCGGACGTCGAGCATGTCGACGCGACCGATCATCTCCTCGAAGCTGCGGAAGCCCATCTGCGCCATGTACTCGCGCACCTGTTCCGCGATGAAGAAGAAAAAGTTGATGACGTATTCCGGCTGCCCCGTGAACTTCTTGCGCAGCTCCGGATCCTGTGTGGCCACGCCCACCGGACAGGTGTTGAGGTGGCACTTCCGCATCATAATGCATCCCATTGTGATGAGCGGCGCGGTCGAGAAGCCGAATTCCTCGGCTCCCAGCAAGGCTGCGATGGTCACATCGCGGCCAGTCTGCAGCTTGCCGTCGGTTTGGACGCGGATTCGGCCGCGCAGATCGTTCATCACCAGGACTTGCTGGGTTTCGGCAAGCCCGAGCTCCCACGGAATCCCGGCGTGCTTGATGGAGCTGAGCGGGCTCGCCCCCGTTCCGCCGGAATCGCCGCTGATCAAAACCACGTCGGCGTGCGCCTTGGAAACGCCCGCCGCCACCGTCCCCACGCCGACTTCAGCCACCAGTTTCACGGAGATGCGTGCGCGCGGATTGGCGTTCTTCAGATCGTATATGAGTTGGGCCAGATCTTCAATAGAATAAATGTCGTGATGCGGCGGCGGCGAGATCAGGCCGACGCCGGGGATGGAGTGGCGCACGCGCGCGATCACCTCATCCACCTTGTGACCGGGCAACTGGCCGCCCTCGCCGGGCTTGGCGCCCTGCGCCATCTTGATTTGCAGTTCATCGGCGTTCACCAGGTAGTTCGTCGTGACGCCGAAACGCGCCGACGCCACCTGCTTGATGGCCGAGCGGCGCAGATCACCGTTGGGATCGGGCTTAAAGCGCGCCTCGTCTTCCCCGCCCTCGCCCGTATTCGACTTGCCGCCGATCCGGTTCATAGCGATGGCCAGCGTCTCGTGCGCCTCCTTGCTGATGGAGCCGAACGACATGGCACCGGTCGCGAATCGCTTAACAATTTCCTTGGCCGGCTCGACATCCTCGATCGGCACGGGATTCTCCGACTTCCTGATCTCGAGCAGCCCGCGCAGGGTGCATAGCTGCCGGCTCTGTTTGTCGATCAGGTCCGTATACTCCCGGAACGTTTGATAGCTCTCCTGCCGCACGGCGTGCTGGAGCTTCGAAACGGTGAGTGGATTGATCAGGTGATACTCGCCGCGCACGCGGTAGGCGTAGTTGCCGCCCACGGCCAGTTCGGTATCGAAATCCCGCACCGGGTGGAAGGCGTGATCGTGCTTCATCTGCGCTTCGCGCGCGAGCACGTCGAGCCCGACGCCCTCGATGCGCGACGCCGTGCCCGTGAAATACTTCTCGACCAGCGCGCGGTTCAGTCCTATCGCTTCGAAGACCTGCGCGCCGCGATAGCTCTGCAGCGTCGAAATCCCCATCTTGGAGAACGTCTTCAGCAGGCCCTTGTTGATGGCCTTTTTGTAGTTGTACAGCGCCTTCTCGAAGGAGACGCCGTCTTTAAACTGGCCGCGGAGCGCCATATCTTCGAGCGTCTCGATCGCGAGATACGGGTTTACGGCGCTGGCGCCGTAGCCGATCAGCAGGGCGAAGTGCATCACCTCGCGCGGTTCGCCCGATTCGATAATGAGCGCCACCTGCGTGCGCGTCTCCTCGCGGACGAGGTGGTTGTGGACCGCGGTCAGGGCCAGCAGACTCGGGATGGGGGCGTAGTCCTCGTCGATGCCGCGATCCGAGAGGATCAGTAACGAGTAGCCGGACTTGATCGCGAGCGAAGCGCGCCGGCAGAGCTGATCGAGCGCCCGCTCCAGTCCCTTCTCGCCGTCGGCGACAGGGAAGAGCGCAGGCAGCGTATTGGCGAGGAAATCGCCCTGCGAGACACGGCGCAGCTTCTCCAGATCGCGATTCGTGAGGATCGGGTGCGACAGCTTCAGCGTGTGGCAGTGCCGCGGCGTCTCGTCCAGGATGTTGCGCTCGGTGCCGATATAACTGATGAGCGACATCACCATTTCTTCGCGGATCGGGTCGATCGGCGGATTGGTGACTTGCGCAAAGAGCTGCTTAAAGTAGTTGAACAGCGGCTGCGGCTTGTCGGACAGACAGGCGAGCGGGGTATCGGTGCCCATGGAGCCGACGGGCTCCTGGCCGTCCTCGGCCATGGGCGTCATGATGAACTTCAGATCTTCGTCGGTGTAGCCGAAGGCGCGCTGGCGGCTGAGGATGGTGTCGTGATCGGTGCCGTGCTCGCGCGGCGGATCGGGCAGACTCTCCAACGTGACCTGGTTCTCTTTCAGCCAGAGCTGATAAGGATTACGTCCGTAGAGGCGCTGCTTCAGTTCACGGTCGGCCACAATGCGGCCTTCGACGGTGTCGACCAGCAGCATCTTGCCGGGTTGCAGCCGGCCCTTCATCTGCACTTCTTCCGGCTTGACCGGCAGGACGCCGGTCTCGGACGCCATGATCACCAGACCGTCCTTCGTCACCAGATAGCGCGCGGGGCGCAGGCCGTTGCGATCGAGCGTGGCGCCGATGACACGGCCGTCGGTAAAGGCAATGGCCGCGGGTCCGTCCCAGGGTTCCATGAGCGAGGCGTGATACTCGTAGAACGCGCGCTTCTGCGGATTCATATGAGGATTCGCCGCCCATGCTTCCGGAATCAGCATTGCCATGGAATGCGCCATGGATCGGCCCGAGAGGTACAGCAGTTCGAGCGCGTTATCGAAGCTCGCCGAATCGGACCCGCCCGGTTGGATGATGGGGAACAGCTTCTTGATATCGTCGCCGAACAGCGGAGAGTTGAGCACCGACTGGCGCGCGTGCATCCAGTTCACATTGCCGCGCAGCGTGTTGATTTCGCCGTTGTGCGCGATGTAGCGGAACGGATGAGCAAGCTGCCACGTAGGGAACGTGTTCGTCGAGAAGCGCTGGTGAACCAGGCACACCGCGCTCATGACGTCGGGGTCGGACAACTCGCCGTAGAAATTGGCGATCTGCGGCGCCAGCAGCAATCCTTTATATACGATGGTGCGGGACGAGAGCGACGGAACATAGAAAAAGCCCCTGTCCGGCAGGTCGCTCTTGGCGATCTCGGCCTCGGCGCGCTTGCGCACGACGTAAAGTTTGCGCTCGAGCGCGTCCTGATCCATGCCGTAGCCGCGCCCGATGAAGATCTGCTGGATATACGGCTGGGAGTTGCGCGCAACGCGGCCGATAGCCGAGCCATCGATGGGCGTGTCGCGCCAGCCAAGCAGTTTGAGCCCTTCCTCCTGCACGATGCGCTCGAGAATGCCTTCGCACTGCAGGCGCTGATGGCGCTCCACCGGAAGGAACGTCATGCCGACGCCGTATTCGCCCTCGCCCGGCAGAGTGAAGCCGAGCTTGGCGCATTCGCGCGCGAAGAATTTGTGCGGGACCTGAATCGTAACGCCGGCGCCGTCGCCGGTCTCGGGATCGCATCCGCATGCGCCGCGATGGGTGAGATTGATCAGAACCTGGATTCCCTTGACAATGATCTCGTGCGACTTTTGGCCTCGAACGTTCGCGACAAAGCCGATGCCGCAGGCGTCGTGTTCATTGCGAGGGTCGTACAACCCCTGCGCCTCGGGTAGACCATGACTATTCGTCGAATGGCTCATCGTATTGCTCCGTGGGTACGGATGCACCGAGCGACCTGGCGTCGGAATGCACCCGTGACTGTATGGATGCTTGCAACTATACCAGTTTCTTACATTATTAGGCAAGTGGAATCTGCAAAATCATTGACATTAGATTTGCTTATGTTATTCTGAAACGGTGACTGCTTCTCAGGCACGACTTTTCAAAGACATAGCACAAAGTAAGAGTTTTTCCCGAGGGGCGGGTCTGAACGGGATCAGCCAATCGGCGGCGAGCCAGCAGGTGCACGAAATCGAAAAGCGGCTGGGGATTCCGCTGTTCGACCGCACGACCCGTCCCATGGTGTTGACGCAGGCGGGCAAACTCTACCTGGATTTCTGCCGCGACGTGTTGCGCCGCGAAGAGCAGATGCAGGTGGAGATGGAGGCGCTGAAGGGCGCGATGGAAGGGACGGTGCGGGTGGCGTCGATCTACTCGATCGGTCTGTCGGAGATGTCGCGGCTACAGGAGGAGTTCAGCACGCGGTTTTCGGGAATGCAGTTACACGTGGACTATGCGAGGCCGGTGAAGATTTACGAAGCGCTGCTGGCGGACCAGGCGGACCTGGGCCTGGTGAGTTACCCCGAGGCGAGCAAGGAGCTGAAGGTGATCCCATGGCGGCGTGAGGAGATGACGGTGGCGGTGGCGCCGTCGCACGCACTGGCGCGGAAGCAGGTGCTGAAACCCGCCGATCTGAACGGACAGGATTACATAGGCTTCGACGAGGACCTCTCGATCCGGCAGGCGCTGGACCGTTTCCTGCGCGAGAACGACGTCGCGGTGAACCTGGCGATGCAGTTCGACAACATCCAGATGATCAAGGAAGCCGTAGCACTGGGGTCGGGCGTGAGCATCCTGCCGGCGCGGACCATGCAGGCGGAAATCCAGCGCGGCAGGCTGGTGTCGATTCCGCTGGACGCGCCGGACCTGGTGCGGCCTGTGGGAATTGTGCATCGGAGACGAAAGAAGTTCAATCGGGCGGCGCAGAGTTTTTTGGAGTTGCTGCTGGAAGGCACGGCAGGCGCGAAGAGTGCGTGAACACACCGCGGCATGTGATCTGCTCAGTTACGGCCGGGGGTGTATTCAATGCTGCATTACGCATGGGTGTTTCTGGTAATTGCTCTGATTGCCGCCGTCCTGGGTTTTGGTGGTATAGCGGGCGCGGCCGCCGGCATCGCAAAGATCCTGTTCTTTGTGTTCCTGGTCCTGTTCGTCATCGGGCTGATTGTGGGCCGGCGGGTGGTTTGAATCAGGCGAATGGTTCTTTGCCATCGGGAGGGCTGTGGGTAAGATCGCGGCCCTCTCGGGGCAGCCATTGCGCTAACGCAAGTTGGATTCACCGTGTATCGGCCGTTCTTGTATACCGGTAAAGAGTGCATGGCCGATAAGATCCGTGGAAATTTTATTCCCCGCCTTCAATGACCGCCTCCTCCTGAAGTCGTCGAGGAGTTGTGGGGCTGAACCTTCGATTCCGCCGCGGCTTAACCCAAACTTTCCCGTGAAGATGCTCAGGGATGTGCGGCCAGTCTACACAATCGTGATCTCCCATCAAATGGATTCGGCTGCGACGGCGCAACCGCAATCAGGGAACGTAATGGGGGGAGGGGAGCAATTTTCGCGGAATGGTTGTACGGGTCTCGCCGGTCTTTGGCATCCGTCGCAAACGGCATGAACTGAGAAAGCCGGGACTCTGCCCAAATTTGTGCTCTCTGAGCACCCAGTTTGGTTGCGCGAAACGTCTTGCCGGCGTAACGACTACGAATGGAAGAATAGGTCCATGTCGCGCAATATAGCGATTTCAATCGTATAACCGAGGTTTAATGAGCGCTCACGCAACACTCGACACCGTCTGCCCGAATAATCATAATCTGACAGTCTCGTTCAGCCGCGACGATTTCGAAGCCGCGTTGAAGGCCGGCGACCTGGTCCTACACTGCAATACTTGCGAAGCGAATTGGCCGCCTTCCAAGGAAGATATCGCTAACGTCCGAGAACAATTCAACGACGAGAAATAGCGTCCTGTTGCGACCGAAAAAGACAAGGTTTATAGCGGAGGCTGTGACTTCGAGGTGGCGAGATCTCCAGCATCAAACCGTACAAAGTTACGTGCCCGCGAAGTATGAGCGAGGCCCAATCAATCCGGATCCATCTGCCATCCCAGGAATTCCGAAGTCGGCCGGCGACCGCGCCGTGGCATGATGCCGTGTAGATCAGGATCACCTGTCCCCAGGCCAGCCACGCGATTTGTACAGCCCGGAACTTGCGGCCGTAAGCCCGGGAGAGGGCTACGCCGAGGGAACCTATTACAGGTCCCGCGATAACGCGCAAGCTTTCGCCCAAATACGCCGCCTGTTCATGTCAATGTCACTTCGGGTCGACCGACGATCCATGGACCGCGGCAAATCTTTCGGATACGCCACTGCCGCATCCCGCCCGGTCCTATCTCTCCACGGAACGGGTCCGAACACCTTTCGTAGCTTCCCTTATGGATGGGGTAAAGATTAGCTGGGCCGAAGGCGTCACGCATGCCTGGATCCTCTGCGACTCGCGGGGGTCGATCGTCCGCGATTGCAGGAGTTGGCGGCTGACCGCGCCGACACATGCGCCGAAATCGCCGGAATCGACTGCAGCATCGTCGCACGGCTTGAAATAATCGGAGATCCGGCAACCAGTTGGGAAAGCCGTGTTCTTCACGCCGGTGTCGCAGCCCTGCAGGATCACGTTAGCGGTGCGGGCGGAACCCGGGCACTGGTCGATGCCGTCTGGAACGCCGTCGAAGTCGGCGAACCAACCCAGGTCCCGCAGCACGGGCAGTGTCAGGTCTCTTGGCGGTTCCACGGAATAGGTCAGATCGTCCTGTATGTCGGGTTCCATAAGTTGATTTGGCGTTGCAATCGGATCCCAGTGGCACATAGTGGCCCCAGTCGCGGCTGGCGTGGCATTAAAGAGCATGGGACGACCGTCCCGGTCGGCGCCGGCCCACGCTGCTGTATCGGCCAGCAGTTCGGCCCTGACGGGCTGAAAATCGGCTAAGGCGGCTCTGAGGGCATTCCCATCTGCTAGCGTGATATGAACAACCGGGATCGTGATGCTGGGATCCTCTCCAGTGAGGCTGATGACTAACGTGCCGTCCACATTGTTCGTGACGATTAAGCCGATGGCGCCGGCCGCCTGAACATTCCGCGCTTTCTGCACGAAGCTACAGGTGCCCCGCTCGGCGAGCGCGATTCGGCCCGCCACTTCCGCCGTATTCAGAATCCGGGAACAGGCGTCCATGGTCGACTCACCTTCGGCATCGGTGGCATCCTGTGCGGCCGCTACTTGCCCGCTCACCCCGCCCGCGGAGAGAGGAGTTCCAAACGATGCTGTTTGCACGTAGTAGTCTCCGGCAATCGAGCCCGGCTCGACGATGCGCAGCGTGGGCGCGCCCCGCTGCAGAACATCGGGCACACTCTTGCGCACGTTGATTCCGTTCCAAACCACTGCGTGCGTATTGGCGGCGGACACAGCGCGCTCCTCGTCCGTCATCTTCTTCCAGGGCTTTCCGGTGCCGGTATCGAGAAGATATTCGGTAAACACGTCGCCGCGGTCTCGGAAGTTGGAGAAGTCCTGGGTGGAAAACGGTCCGAAGCCCAGGCCGTGCGCCAATTCGTGAAGGAGCGTGGCAACCATGTCCGACTGGTCGGCCCTAGCGTGGTTGTCCAGACCGTAATACCACTCATAGTTCGCCAGGCAATCGGGCTGGCCGAGGTTGGGATTGAAAGTAGTTTGAATCTCTTCGACGTCCGGATCGAGCACCGTTTCGGCAAGCCGGTTCGCCAGAGCTATCGGGTACCAGACGTTCGGAATAATCTCGGGATCTGGATTTGGGAACGAGATCCAGTCGGTCGCGCCGGTAGTCGCCAAAACGCCGCTTTTCTCCGTACAAGGTATCGCGCTGAAGCGTGCGCGAACGCGAATGGGCGTGGGCGATTCCAGCTTGCTGCTCCAGATGGCGGCGGCATACCGAAATGCGATCAGCCGCTGTTCGCCGATGGTTGTACCCGGATTTCCTCCTACCGGTTCCACGGGTGTGGGGTCGTTGAAACCGACACCCGGTGGATCGACGACCACCAGTGTGATCGGCGCCTGCGCGCACAAAGACCCCGCCGCAATGGCTATTGCCGCGAGCAACACCTGCAATCGGCTACCTGTCATTGCCGACCCTCGGGGAATGAGCCTGCGAAAGTGCAGGATTCAGTTTGGCCAGCGCTTCCCGAAGCAGCGCGCACTCGACGTGGCGCTTGCCGTCGTCTCCGATGGTGATGACGGTTCCAACCGCGGAGTCTAGTCCCGCTCTGATTCCGATCGCACCGTTTGGCGTCACGAACTCGACCGGTTTGCCGGTACTGCTGCTTAAGACGGCCAAAGTGGGGTTGCGCATCCACGATTCGAGGGTGCCGGTATCGGCAGACTTTTCGCGATGCGCGGCCTGAGGAAGATCGGGCGCGAACACGACTGTCACCGCGGACTTCGGCCAGAGGATCTGTGGGGGCTCATTCGTGGAACCCCGGGGCACCGTCTGGCCGAAGCAACTCGATGCGGCCAGCAGAAAAAATATCGCTCTCTTCACCATGTGAACTCCTTGAATCGCCGTGAGGCGGATGTCTATACGGTTGTCGCTCGCGGCCGGGACCACCCGGACACTCAGTCAGTACTGGCCGGATTTCGAAAATGTCACATCACCGTTACAGCCTGGGCCGCACTCGACACGCCGCCCACGCTGACCACGAGGGGCTGGGCCCCGGCAGGAGCGTTCGGCGGAACGGTTACGATGAGCCGGGTGACCCCGACCATGGAGGATTTTCCGATGAAGGTCAAGCCGGCCGGCACTCCACCGACCGTAACCTTCACGGGCAATAACGGCTTCGGCATTTGATCGGGAGGAGTGTCCGCCGCCGGCGCCGTGCCTGTGTCCAGCATCGGCGCCGTGTCGCCGTCGCCGGTGACATACAAAGTGATGCTGCCGCCGCGAATCGCCGGCCAGGGCATCGGCGTGCTCGTGCTACGGAAGATCCCCGGTGCAGCCGCGGTTACAGGGATGGAATAGGACGCCACCCCGCCGTTGTTTTTCACGACGACGAGAGCGCCCCCGACCGGCGTCTCGTACGGAATCTGCACGTTGATCTGGTCCGACGAGATCAATAAAAGCGGGGCCGGCAAGCCATTGACCGTGACGGAGACGCCATCGAGCGATAGTGGCAGCGGCGTTGAATTCGCCGATTGCGTGCTATTCGCCAGTTTCGTTCCGTACACGCTCATGAGCATGCCCGGCGCAAACACGGGTTGAAACGACGCGGCGTTCTGAGCCCCTGTGATCGTAGTTCCCTGCGAGGCGCCCACCAGGAACACCACGGGGATGCTGACGCTTTGCGGAACGGTGTTCTCGGATTGAAGCACCAGGGTGGCGGTGTAAACTCCGTTGGCCAGCCCGCTGGCCGACGCTGCCAGGCTCACCCGCGCCGGACCCCGGCTGGAAGTTGGCGAGACGGTTAACCAGCGCGTCTTCTGATTGGACGGAACGGTCGAAATCGTCCATGCTTCTCCCTCCGGCAAAGTAATGTCGATCGCCGCGTTCGTCGAGCCGGATGCGGCAAACTCGACCGACTTCTGCGAAACCGCGAGCGTACCCGGAGTGCCCGACGCAGGCTTAAATGCCACGTGCAGCGTCGCTTTGACGGTCTGGCCGAGCGCGTCGAGGCCGTCCACCTCGTAGTCCCGAGACGCCGGCAGCGCGTCGGCGGCCCAGCAAACGTTCGCGCGTAACGCGCCAAACGGCGGGAGGCGCAAGGACCCGAACCAGTTTCCGATTTGGTCGCTGAGGTCCTTGCCGTCAGCGAGAAACCTCATCAAGTGCACGCCGATTCCGTTCTCCTCCTGAAGGATCAACTGCTGGTACAGCGGATGTTCCCGCGGGCAGTTCGGATCGCCTTTCGGATTTTGCCGGACGGTTGCCGGTGCGCCGGTAAGCGACAGAGCGCCTGAGCTTGGCCCGGCCAGGAACCGTAAGGCGACCTGCCTACGCCAGGTCTTCCCGGCGGTGTCGATTCCCGTGAACGCGAAGGTGTGCTCAGCGGGTGGAGCCGAGATCCTGGCCCGCATGGCCGCCGAAAGCGATCCGAAGCCGGGCAGGGTGGTGCTGCCGAACAGTGAGGCAATCCGATCGGTGGAGTTCGTGTCATCGATGAGGAATTCGGTGATGGTCGACGGCAGTCCACCGGTATCCGCAAGTTCAAGCCGGTACTGCCAGGCAAAGCCGTCGGCATCGGGCGCTTGCTGATAGACGGGCGACGGCTGTGCGGAGACGGCGACCAGCGCGGCAGCGCCGGTGACGGTGACATCTGTCGCGCCCGTTGAAGAGGAGAACGTGGGTGAGCCACTGTAGGATGCGCGAATAGTATTGATCCCGGCTGCCAGTTGGCTGCCGCTCACAGTCAAGGTAGCGGTGGCCGCGCCGTTCGCAACTGCGAGGTTCGCAGTCCCGAGTGGAGTCGGCCCGAAGCTGAACGACACCGTTCCGGTGGGCAGCATTGCGCTGCCGGCCGGTTTAACCGTCGCGGTCAGCGTGGTCGAACCGTTCGCCGACACTACAGCGGGGTTGGCGGTCAAGGCGACAGATGTGCCAGCAATCGCGGGGGCCGATAGCGCCGCCGTCCATTTGAGCGCGAAAGCATCGACGTCGAGCGAGCCCAACCCGGTGGCCAGATCGTAACCGGGCGCGGCGGCGAAGCCATAGCGATCGAACGGGCAGTCGTCTGATCCAGGCTTGCACGGAACGAAATTGTTTCCTGCGGTAATGTCGTGGAACACGGCGGGGCTCGTTCGGGCGAGTTCGTAGAGTCTCGGATTGATGTTGCCCAAACCGGGTTTTGCCTGGAAACCGGCGCTTTCCAGATATTGATTGAGAATCGCGACGATTCCGGCGAAGAACGGGGTGGCTGCCGACGTTCCGCCCCACCACCAGGGTTCGCCGGCGGAAACGATCATATACGGGTCGTGAAACCACGCCGCCGCAAACGAGACATCTGGCACCAGGCGCGCATCGATACCGGGCACTCCGGGGCCTGTCTGCCAGAACGGCCTGCCGAAGATGTAACTGGCCCCGCCTCCGGATGCTGCCAGTCCGCGGCCGAGCGTCGTCTCATTCCAGGCGATCTCGGGAAGATACGAGCGCGCCGTCCCGAGTTGCGCGGGATCTGCATTCCTCCCGGTAGCGAACATCGTGCCGCCAACTGCGGTCACCTCGGGAAACGATGCCGGCACGGACACCCAGGCGCCACCCTGGGCTTCCAGGCCGAGCAGCCCGACATCGCAGGAGGCGGCGCCGGAATCTCCAGAGCAGGCCAGCCACGTGATCCCCTGGGCGTTCGCCTGTTTCGCAACAGCGCGGGCGGCCTCCAGATCATCCGGCGACGACTGCAGTTCCTTTTCGCACTCATAAAAGCTGTACGAGATCACGGGTGCGAGATTGTGGTCCACGGCGTACTGGGCGGCATCAAACGGATTTTCGGCGTAGACATACCGGACCGATGCTTTGGGTGCACTCGCTCCGGCGATCTCCACATCAGCGATCGCTTCGTCATACAGATCCGTTATGCCCGGATCGGGCGAGCCGGGCACCAGGATCGCCATCGGGTCGTTCTCCGGCAGTCGAAAGTGATTGCGAAATTTCCGAACGTCGGAGATCTCGATGGCGCTTGCGCCGATTACCGCGATCTTCTGTCCGAAGCCGTCGAACCCTTTCTCGAGCAGGGGCCTCACATTGTAGATCGTGGCCAGATCGCCGGGACTCAGCGCGCGGGCGCCATCTGGGAAAGTCGCTCGCGGTATGGCGCGGCGGCGGCCGCCCGGACGGAAGTCGTTCAAGCCGGACAGATTGTAAATGAGAGGCTCCAGCGGCGCCGGAATCCGCGCTTCGGTGGTATTGGCGAAGTGGAGTTTTCCATTTAAGTGGAAACGGTGGAGTTCGGCCTTGAAGGTTGTTCGGATGTGGTCTGCCGTGCCGCCGAACGCGATCCACGTACGGCTGCGCGCGACCGCCTCAATCTGGAAGCCCTCCGATTCCAGCCACTCGGATACCTGTGCGAAATCGTGGGGGCTGAGGCCGAATCGATCCGCGTATTCTTCCGGAGCGAGCCAGGCGTGGTAGAGAGGCGACGCGGGATCTTGCTGGTCTCGCAGGAGCCGCTCCAACTCCGTGGTCTGGGCGGCGGTCGGTTTGAATTGAAGCCTGAGGCCCCCGATTCGCTGCGCCGGTGCAACCGGTCCTTCGTCCGTCAGCTGCCCGATGCGGGAACTGCGGCTGGCACGCAGCGGCACGAGTTTGGCGGTGGCGAGGGGCGCGGCGAGACGGTCGTGCGGTTCTGCAAAAATAACGGGAGAGAGCGCCGCAAGCAGCAGGCAACACCACAACGGACTGCAGTTTGCAATTCGCCGGGCAAGAGCGTGGATGGTTGGGCTGCGTTTCATACCAAGGCCTGTCGTGCTTTCTCGAAATGTCACGGGCGGCCCCAGTTGAGGATGAGTTTGTCGACGTCAACGGATCCCAGTCCGGTGGCGTGATCGTATCCGGGTCCGGCGAGGAAGCCATAGCGGCCTGACGACTCGCAATCGGGGCTTTCCGGTTCGCACGGGACGATGTTGTCGCCCGAGGTGATGTCGTGGAATACGTCGGGTACGGTTTGAGCAAGCCGGTAGAGCCGCGGATTGATGTTGCCCAACCCCGGCGTGTTTTGCAGCCCGCAGCTCACCACGTGCTGGTTGAGCAGCGCGAGTACTCCCGCGAAGAACGGCCCCGTGGCCGAGGTCCCGCCGTTGGATGAAACAACGCCGTGATAGATGGTGTAGTAGGCGTCGTGATTCCACGATGCGCTGAATGCGATGTCGGGCACATGGCGCGCATTGTCGTTCGGAACACCGGGCCCGGTCTGCCAAGCCGGCTTCGGATAGACCGCGCTGATGCCTCCCCCGGTGGCGGCCAATGCACCTTGTTCGGCCGTGTCGTTCCACGCTGTCTCGGGTATATAAGAGAGAGCCGACGCCTCGTTTGTTCCCGCGGAGTCGCTCCAGTACTGTCCCGTGCCTTCTACAAATTCCGTGCCGCCGACGCCGGTCACTTCCGGAAGGCTTGCGGCGAGGGTAGCCGCCATACCCCTGAGGCCGACGCGATCGGTGATCTGCGCTTCGCATCCCGCGGCTCCGCTGTCCCCCGAGCCTGCCACCCATGTGATTCCCTGCGCATTGGCTTGTTGGGCCACAAAGCGGATCACATCCACCGCGCCGAGCGCAACGAAATTGGCTTCGCAGCCGCCAACACTGGTGCTGATCACAGGCGCGAGATTCTCGTCGACCGCATACTCGAGCGCCGCCCAGAATTCCGGAGCGAAAACGAAAAGGATGGTGGCCTGGGGTGCGATCGCTCCAGCAATCTCCAGGTCGAGGAGGGCTTCCGCGTCTTTGTCGTTTCCCGGGTTCGGGTATCCGGGCACGAGAATCCGCTTCGGATCGTTTCTTGGCAAGCCGAGCTGAGCGCGATAGGCCTGCACATCCTCCATGTGAAAATCCGTGTGACCAGGGATGACGATCTTCTGCCCCGATCC
>Ga0070741_10012582_pt1 | contig 15244 bp, 15 predicted proteins | sample Coa_R1_4_FD_66440 | JGI IMG/M metagenome (GOLD analysis project Ga0070741, IMG submission 66440) | Surface soil microbial communities from Centralia Pennsylvania, which are recovering from an underground coalmine fire - Coalmine... | ecosystem: Environmental > Terrestrial > Soil > Unclassified ... | reverse complement strand
GGCGACGACCTGGCCGTAGCGGTGGCTGATCCCGACGACGTCGAGCCGGCCCTCCGTCGCGGCGGGCGCGCGCGCGTCGCTTGCGGCGGCGTTGGTCTCGGCCCGCGAGCCGAGGCGGCTCCCGAGCCGACGGCCCGCGAGCTGGGAGAGCGATCCGGATCGCGGCGCCACGGCGGTCAGGCGGCGCCCGAGGCGGCCGACGGCTGGAAGCGGAGGCGCCGGCGGCTGATCGCGTAGAGGAAGGCGCCGAGCCAGAGCGCGAGCATCATCGCCATCAGCACCGTCGAGATGACGTTGATCGTCGGGTCGATCGTCCGCCGAATCTTGCCGTACACGAGCAGCGGCACCGTCTGCTGCGGCCCCGCGACGAAGCTCGTCGCGATGAACTCGTCGAACGAGAAGGCGAACGACAGCGCCGACGCTCCGACGAGCAACGGGCGGACCTGCGGCCACGTCACGCGCCAGAAGCTCCGCAGCGGCCGCGCGCCCAGGTCCGCCGCCACCTCCTCGAGCGCACGGTCCATTCGATCCAACGCGACGCGAGCGAGCAGGAAGAACACCGGGAACGTCCACACGAAGTGAGCGAGGCCGACTGTGACCAGGGAGAGCCGGAGGCTGATCTGGTTGAACAGGCTGACCAGCATCACGCCGAGGAAGAGAGCCGGCAGCGTGATCGGCGCCGTCAGCAGCGACGCGAGCGCCGAGCGAATCCGCAGCGTCGAACGCGTGACGCCGTAGGCGGCGGAGGTCCCGACGACGAGCGTCGACACCGCCATGATCGCTCCGATCTCAGCGCTATGCTCGAGCGCCTGCTGGAAGTCGGGGTCGCCGAAGACCCGCCGGTACCACGCGACGGACGGGCCGGTCAGCGGGAGCGTGAGCGACGCCGACGACTGGAACGAGAACACGATCACGACGACGAGCGGGGCGAACAGGAAGACGAACGCCGCCGCGGTCACGATCCCCGCGCCGATGCTGCGCCGCTCGGCGCTCACGTCTGCCACTCCAGCCGCCGCAACCGCAGCAGGCGGAAGCCGAGGCCGAAGGCGGCGTAGAGGATGCCGTAGCAGAGGAGGACGAGCATCGCGAGCGCCGCGCCGAACGGGTACTCGCCGAGCTCCTGGAAGTAGCGCTGGATCTGGACTCCAACCGTCAGCTGGCCGGGCGCTCCGAGCAGCAGCGGTGTCACGTAGTCGCTCGTTCCGATCAGGATGCACAGCATGAACGCCGAGCCGGCGGGGACGGCGATCAGCGGCAGCACGACGCGGCGCCACCTCGTGAGGAACCCGGCGCCGAGGTCCTGCGCGCTCTCGAGGATGCGCGGCTCGATCGGGCGGAAGCCCGCGAACAGCAGGAGCACGACGAAGGGGAGCACGATCTGCACGAGCGCGACCACGATCGCGAACCGGCTGAACACGAGGAATCCGAGCGGGTGACTGGTCAGACCGATGCGCTGCAGCGCGTCGTTCAGGATCCCGTCCTGTCCCAGGATCGTCCGCCAGGCGTAGATCCGGACCAGGTAGCCCGCGAACATGGCGAGGACGAGCAGGAAGATCAGCGCTTGCTGGAAGCGCCCGGCGCAGTAGCGCAGCCAGAACGCCGTGGGGAGGCCGATCGCGAGCGAGACTCCCGCGACGGCGAAGCCCACGATCACCGAGTTCGTCGCGAGCCGCCCGATCGTCGGGTCGGAGACGACTGCGCGGTAGTTGGCGAACGTGAACGGAAGATGCGCGCTGAACCCGTAGACGCTGCCGCTGAGGAAGCTGTAGACGGCGAAAACGACGATCGGCGTGACGAAGAGCAGCGCGATCGCCGCTGCAGCCGGAAGAGCGAGGAGGAGGCGGTCGCCGAGCCGCCTGCCTCCCCCGCTCGAGTCTGACCGGCGCCGGCCGAGCCGGCGGCGAATCAGGAGGTTACCTTCGCGAATGCCGTCTCCCACTCGGCAGCCGTCACGTACTTGGATGACTTGATCGGCGGCTCGACCGCGAGCTGGAACCGCGTGAGCAGCCTGCCGATGTTCCGGGACGAGTACGCCGCGCGCAGGGACGGCTTGAGGAACCGATCGACTCCCTGGACGGCCGGGCCCTGGACGATGAAGTTGTTGTATTCACCCTGCACCCGCGGGTCGAGCGCCTCGTTGAGCGCCGCGTATGCAGAGTCGACGTTGTCCGACTGGGCGCCGATCGCCCACCCCTGGATGGTGTTGATGTTCCCGTCGCGCGGGAAGATCGTGAACACGGCTTCGGTCTGCGGCTTCGCCTTGTTCGCGAGCACGGCGATTCCCGGGAAGCCACCCCAGATGACGTCGATCTCCCCGGCGTTCAACGCGTTGATCGAGTCGCCGTTGCTCGGCGAGACGACCTTCGCATTGGCGCGCACCTTCTTGAGCAGGTCGATTGCATCCTGCAAGCGGGTCTTCGGCATGTACGCCTGGTGGCTCTTCGGGTTCAGCTTCAGCAGGTTGACGGCGAGACTGTAGTTGATCTCGGGGAAGGCGATGAAGCCGAGCCGGCCCTTGAACCGGGGGTCGAGCAGGTCGGTCCACTTCGTGATCGTCGGATTGACTCGCTTCCGCGCCCAGACCGGCGAGTTGGGGCTGACCGACACCGGCACGGCGTAGAGCCGGCCGTCGACTGCCCAGGGCTGGTTCGTTCCCCGCAGAGGGGCGATCAGCCGCTTCAGGTTCGGGACCTTCGCCGGATCGATGGGCTGGAAGTACGTACCGATTCCTCCGGACTCGTCGAGCACCGGCACGAAGAGCGTGAAGGCATCGACGATGTCGACGCCCTTGGCACGGCCGCTGTGCGTCCGCTGGATGATGGCCGGCACCGGCGCGCCCGGGAAGAAGTCAGACTGGATGCGCGCGCCCGTCTTCGCGAGGAACTGCTTGAGCGTCTTCGAGCTCGAGAAGTCGTCGCCCTCGAACCCGAAGAAGTCGATCGTGCCCTGCGGCACCGGCGCCGCCGTGGCCGACGTCTCCGATCGCGGCCGTGCGAAGGCCGGTCCCGCCACGCCGAGGGCCGGTACCGCGGCCGCGGCCACCGCGCCCGCCGTCCGGTACAGCAGCGACTGCCGCGTCATGCCGCGGAGCCCGTCAGCATCGTTCATCGTGGCGCCTCCCAGGGCAGACAACATGTCAGACACGTTCCTATCATGCGCACGTGGCGGTCGCAAGCGACGCCGGCGCCGGGCAACCAGGGAGCTCCGCGACGGCCTCGTCGGTGAGGGCTCCGGGAGTCGGATATAGTCGCCGCGCGCGCGAACGTCGACAGAGGAGAGGCGAGTGGCTGAGGCGCAGGCGAACCTGCCGTTTGTCGGCATTCCGTCCTTCGGCAAGGTCCCGATCGTCACGGATCTCGAGGCGCTTGACGCGGACGTCGCCGTCGTCGGCGCTCCCTACGATCTGTCGACACAGGCCCGCTCGGGCGCGCGGTTCGGCCCCCGCGGGATCCGGCTTGCCTCGACGATCTACGGCCTTCGCACGGTCTCCTACTACGACTCGGAGCTCGATGAGGTGATGCTCGAGGGCGTCTCGATGGTCGACTGCGGCGACGTCGACATGGTCCACGCGCGCCCGGATCTCTGTCTCCGGAACATCGAGGCGACCTTGAGGACGATCGTCGCGCGGGGCGCGCTCCCGGTCGTGCTCGGCGGCGACCACGCGATCACGATTCCCGTCGTGCGGGCGTTCGACGACGCCGCGCTGCCCGATCTCTGCGTCGTGCAGATCGACGCGCACCTCGACTTCGTCGACGAGCGCTTCGGCATCCGCGAGGGGCAGGGGAACGTGATGCGCAGGCTCTCGGAGATGCCGCATGTCAAGCACATCGCCCAGATCGGGATCCGCGGACCCGGCTCGAGCGACTCGAGCGACTTCGACGACGCGCGCCGGTTCGGCAGCGTGATCGTCGGTCCTCGCGAGCTGCGGCGAGTCGGCGTGGACGAGGTCGTCCGGAGGATCCCGTCCGCGTCGCACTACTACGTGACGATCGACTCCGACGGCTTCGACCCGGCGCTGATGCCCGGAACCGGGTCGCCCAGCCCGGGTGGTCTCACCTACCACGAGGTCGTCGACCTTCTGCGCGGCATCGCTGCGCGGGCGCCGGTCATCGGGTTCGACCTCGTCGAGGTCTGTCCGGCATTCGACTCGACCGAGGTGACGCAGCAGACCGCGGCGCGCGTGATCCTCGACTTCCTCGGCGCGATCTTCCGGGCCAGAGACGGCGCGCGCGGAGGACAGGCTCGATGACGAGCGGCGGCGCCTCTCGGCGGTCGCTGCCCGTCGGGCTCTGGGAGGAGATGACCTGGACCGATGTCCGCGAGGCGGCGGCGGCGAACGTGCCGGTCGTGCTTGCGGTGGCCTCGACCGAGCAGCACGGCCCGCATCTCCCGCTCGCGACCGACTGCATGCTTCCCGTGGGCGTCGCGCTCGAGGCGTGCAGGCGCGTGCCGCTCGTGGTCGCGCCGCCGATTCGCTTCGGCGCGCGCTCGCGGGCGCTGAGCGGCGGCGGCGAGACGTTCCCCGGCAACATCTCGATCCGGGTGAGCACGCTGATCACGCTGCTGCACGAGGTGCTGGAGGCGATCCGGCGCAGCGGGTTCCGGCAGATCTGCGTCCAGAACTGGCACTACGAGAACACGGGCGCGCTCTGGGACGCGTGCGACCTCGCGAGCACGACGTATCCGGATCTGAAGATGCTCATCCTCGAGAACCCGTTTCCGAGCTTCTCGCCCGAGGAGCTGAGCAGCCTCTATCCGCATGGGTTCCCGGGCTGGGACGTCGAGCACGCGGCGATCATGGAGACGTCGATGATGATGGCGCTCCGGCCGAGCCTGGTGCGCGAGTCGGCCATCGTCGACGACGAGGCCGCGCGGCGGCCGCCGTGGGACGTCGTTCCGGCGCCCGCCGAGTTCATCGCGCCCTCCGGCGTCCTGTGGCACGCGACGCAGGCCTCACTGGAGCTCGGGCGGCGCTTCGTCGACGCCGCGGCCGGCCACCTGGAGCAGGCGCTGCGGACCGAGTTCGCGCTCCCGGCCGGCGAGGGCCAGGCAGGCTAGCCCTCCCGCGCCTTGCGGTAGCCGTCGAGGACGCTGATCCTGTCCCCGCGCAGCTCGAAGAGGTCGCAGCCGTAGATCCGCTGCGTCGCGCCGTTCTCGTCCGTCCACTCGAGGGCCCACCCGGCCGCGCCCCGCTCGGCCGCGACAAAGGCGGAGACGTCGACGTAGCGGCCGGTCGGGAACGCCTCCTCGAAGAGCGACGCGGCGAGCTCGACAACGGCGTCGACGCCGGCGACCGTCCTGCCCCGCGGCTCCGGGCCGACTGACGGGTAGAACACGCAGTCGTCCGTGAGGTGACTGCGGAACGCGCTCCAGTCGCGCCTGTTCCACGCCTCGAAGAACTCGTCGATGATCGCCTCCGTCACGTCGCCACCTCCGTTCGCCGGGAGTCGAGCAGCCGGCCCTCGACCGCGTGGGCGAGCTGCAGCAGGGTGTCCTCCGCGAGCGGACGCGCTACGAGCTGCAGCCCCACTGGCAGCGACGTCCTCGCGTCCTCGCACGGGATCGAGATCGCAGGTAGCCCCGCGACGTTCGCGAGCGACTGGTAGCGCAGGAACTGCGCGAGCGAGGCCTCGCCGCCGAGCATGTCCGTCGACGTGCCGCCGACCCGAGCGGCGACCGTCGGCAGCGACGGCAGCAGGAGCGCGTCGAGCGCGTTCCGGGCGAAGAGGTCGCGGAGGCGCGAGATCAGGATGCTGCGGGCGCGGATCGCGCGCAGGTAGTCGACGCCGGCGATCGCCGAGCCGGCGCGCAGCATCGCGAGCGTCCCCCTGTCGTAGCGGGACGCCGCGACCGCGACGAGCGGCGCGTGGGAGGCCGCGCCCTCGACGAGCGCGATCGTCATGCCGACGGCGCGCGCGATCTCGAACTCCTCGCCGCCGACGTCCACCTGCTCGACGCCGAGCTCCGCGAACGCGCCGAGCGCGCGTCGGACGGCGGCCGCGACCTCGTCCGTCGCCGCGGGCGGGTCGAGGAGCGTCCGCACGACGCCGACGCGGCGCCCGGCGACCGGAGCGTCGAGACCCCCCGCGAAGTCGCCGACGGGCTCGTCGAGCGACGCCACGTCGAGCGGGTCGCGGCCGGCCAGCGCAGCGGTCACGACCGCGCAGTCGCGCACGGTGCGCGCGAAGACGCCGACCGTGTCGAGCGAGGGGCTGAGCGGGATCACGCCGTGCCTGCTCAGCCGCCCGTACGTCGGCTTCAGGCCGACGATGCCGTTCAGGCTTGCGGGCGTGCGCACCGAGCCGCCGGTGTCGGTCCCGAGCGCAGCGAACGCGGAGCCGCTGGCGACGGCGACGGCCGAGCCGGCCGAGGAGCCGCCCGGGTCGCGCTGCGGGTCGCGCGCGTTGCGGGTCGGGATCGGGTTCTGCCCGTAGGCGAACTCGTGCGTGACCGTCTTGCCGACGATCACGGCGCCGGCGGCGCGGAGCCGCTGCACGACGGTCGCGTCGTAGTCCGGCCGGAAGCCGCGGAGCACCTCCGAGCCGGCCTCCGTCGGCGCGTCGGCGGTGAAGATGATGTCCTTGACGGCGACCGGGACGCCGTGCAGCTGCCCGCGCGAGCTCCCCTCGGCGAGCTCCGCGTCGGCTCGGTCGGCCTCCGCGAGCGCGGAGTCCTCCAGCACGTGCGCATACGCGTGGAGCGTCGGCTCGGTGGCCGCGATCGTCCGCAGCGCGTCCTCGGCCAGCGACCGCGCGGTCACCCGACCCGCGCGGAGCAGCTCGGCGGCCTCCGTCAGGGAGCCGGGCGCCGTCACCACCGCGGATCGAACGGAAGCGGGAGGGGCAGCGGTTGCGGCTCGTCCCACGCGTCCCAGGCCTCGATCCGCAGCTGGAGCTCGCGCTGACCCTGGAGGATGCGGCTCACGTCCTCGTCCTCCTCGGGCGGGGCCGGTGCGGGATCCTCGCGGGCGAGCGGCGCCATTCCAGGCGCAACCATACGACGATCGCGCTCGCGGCGGCCGCGGCTATCGAGCTTCGAGCGAGCCCGCGATCCTCGTCAGCTCCGCCCTGTCGACGTCGCCGCCGACCGTGACGACGAGGTCGCCGGCGAGCGCCCAGAGGTGCGGTTCGGTGCGCGCGGAGACGACGACGGTCGCGTCGGTGCCGGCGAGCGCTCCCGTCTCGATCGCGACCCGCGCGGGCGTCTCGGTGTAGCCCTCCGGGGGCGCGAGGGGGTCGTCCCAGCGGCCGCTGCCGCGCAGGCGCATGGTGACGAGGAGCTGGTCGACGCCCCGGCGGTAGGAGAGCGAGGCGACCATCCGCGACGGCGGGTTGCCGCCGCCCTTGCCGGTCGGCGCGGCCTCGCGCGCGACGGCGACCTCGGCGAGCCGGTAGCCGGCCGGCACCCAGGACGGGACGAGCGGCCGGTAGCCGACGGCGGCGGCGACGTCGGCGAGCGGGACGCGCCGGAAGCCGTCGTCGCTCCGCATCACGTCGGCGCCGGCCGGGAAGGCGAGCTCGAACGTGCTCGGCGGCAGGCTCGGGTCGACCTCGAGGCTCTCGATCCGGAGCTCGCGCAAGACGGCGCCGCCCTTGCTCTCGACGAGGCGGACGGGCATGCCGGTCGCGCGGTCGACGGTGATCGCGAGGTGGTCGCCGGAGAGCTCGGGCACGATCGCGTTCGGCGCGACGTCGACGTCGAGCCGCCATGCCGGACGCCCGCCGTACGTCGTCTCGCGCACCGAGGACGGGGTGTCGGCGAGCGCGGCGCGGACGAAGGCGCCGTACTGCTCGGGCAGGAGCCAGGTCGGCGGGCCCTCGTCGGGCGGGCCCGGGGCGACGCCGGTGCGAACGGCGTAGAAGAGCGTGTCGCCGCCGAGGCTGGCGCTGTGCTGGGCGGAGCGGACGACGCCGGTCGCGGCGTCGTAGGTGATCACGTCGCCCGGCTTCGGCCCCTCGAGCCGCAGGTCGCCGGCCGCGTCGAGCGCGAAGCGCCAGCGGCCGCCGTCGTTCTCGCGCGGGCCGGAGGCGACGAGGACGCCGCTGAGGCTGCGGAGAGCGGTCAGCGCCGCGCGCACGTGCGCCTTGACCACCGCGGCGCTCGCACGCTCCGGGCCGGCGAGCGAAGGCGACTTCCCCCCGCGCGGCAGGCCGACGACGGCGATCACGATGCCCGCGGCGGCGGCGACCGACGCGACGCGCACGCCCCAGCGGAAGGCGGACCGGCGCCTCGACGCCAGCTGCTCCTCGCGCAGCCGCCGGCGGAGCTCCGCGTGGAACTCGGGCCGGTGCTCCGGGACCTCGAGCTCGCGGAGCAGCTCGCCGAGCCAAGCGTCTCGGACCGGCTCGACCGTGTCGTTCTCGTTCATTGGCTCGATGCTCCCTTCCGTGGCTCGTGGAGTGCCTGGCGGAGCGCCCTCCGGGCGCGGCTCAGCCGCGAGGCGACGGTGCCGGCGGGGATGCCGAGCACCTCGGCGGCGCTCCCGTAGTCGAAGCCCTCCGCGTCGACGAGCAGCACGGCCGCCCGGTCTTCCGGCGGCAGGGCGCCGATTGCCTGCGCGAGCGTCTCGCGCGTCGACAGCGTCTCCGCCGGGTCCGGCGCGGGCTGGGCGCGCTCGCGGACACTCTCGAGGTCGACGACGGCCCGCGTCCGCTTCAGCTCGTCGAGGCAGGCGTTGTAGGCGATCCGGTACAGCCAGGTTCCCGGGGACGACTCGCCGCGGAAGCCCGGCAGCGCCCGGTACGCCTTGACGTAGGCCTCCTGCAGGGCGTCGTCCATCCGCGTGCGGTCGCCGAGGAGGCGGAACGCGAGCCCGCGGAGGCCGGGGTCGTAGTGGCGGACGAGGGCGGCGAAGGCGCGCTCGTCGCCGCGGCGGGCGCGGGCCAGGGTGCGCGCGTCGATGTCGTCCACGCTCAGCCGCGGCTCCGCTGGACGGTGACGGCGAAGGTGATCGACTCGTGCGCACGCGGGGTCTCGCCGCGAGTCAGCCCGTACACGATCCTCGCGCTGCCCGGCCGGGTCGCGCGGTAGACGACGACCACGTCGCGGCCGACGTCCGCCTCCGAGACCTCGACGAGCACCTTCGGGCTCACCGGGCGCGCGAGCCGCCAGACGAGACCGCCGCTCCGGTGCGGCAGCGCGACCGCGACGAGCGACCCCGTCTGGGTGCGGATGGTCGTCGTCGGGCCCTTCGGCAGCGGCCCGACCGGCGGCGCGCTCGCAGCGGCAGGGAGGACGAGCACGAGCGCGGCTGCGCCGACGGCGAGGAGACGAAGCATTCGAGACCCCCTTCGAGCGTTCGAGGCGATTGTGGTGCACCGTGAGTTGGACGAGCGGGGACGGCGATTCCTTCACGCCGGCCGCGACAGCCCCGTTCTCAGTCGATCGCCCGCCGGTAGAAGCCGCGCAGGCCGATCGTCAGCAGCAGCGTGATCGCGCCGAGCAGGACGACGGCGCAGATCCACGGCTCGATGTGCGGGACGCTCGGCGTGAGCGAGGCGCGCATCAGCTCGCTCACGTAGGTCATCGGGTTGCAGGCGGTGACGACCTGGAACCAGCGCAGGCGCGCGAGCGAGGGCCACGGGTATTGGCTGCAGCCGGTGAATAGGAGTGGCGTGAAGACGAGCGAGAAGACGATGTTGATCCGCTGCGGCTGGACGAGGGTGCCCATCAAGAGGCCGAAGCAGGAGCCGACCAGCGCCCCGAGCACGAGCGCGGCGACGAACCAGCCGATGTCGGCCCACCGCCACGGGACGTGGCCCAGGACCGCGTAGCCGATGGGGATCATGATCAGGGTCGCCGCGAGCGCGCGCAGCATTGCGAACAGCACCTTCTCGGCGGCCACGAAGCTCGTCGGCATCGGCGCGAGCAGGCGGTCCTCGATCTCCCGCGTCCAGCCGAACTCGGCGACGAGCGGGAACGCGAGCGTCTGGATCGAGGTCAGGACGACCGTCAGGCCGAGCAGGCCGGGGAAGAGCAGGTCGGCGTAGCCGTGCTGCGTGTAGCCGAGGCTGCCGAGCACCTTCCCGAACACGAAGAGGAGGAAGAACGGCTGCAGGATCACCTGCGCGAGGAACGCCGGCAGCTCCTTGCCCGTGACGTAGAGGTCGCGGTGGAGGACGGCGAGGAAGGCGCCCGCGCGGCTACCCGACTCGAGCGGGATGCCCGCGGCGGTCAGCGCAGGCTCCGACCGGTCAGGTTGATGAAGACGTCCTCGAGCGTCGCCGTGCCGAAGCGGACGTCGTTGAGCGCGAGGCCGTGCTCGGCGAGCGCGGCCGCGGCCGGCGCGACGAGCGGCGCCGCCTCGCCGGCGAGGTACAGGCGGATCCGGAACGCGTCGCCCTCCTCCGGCGAGCCCTGCAGCCGCTCGACGCGCTCGACGCCCGGGAGCGACGCGAGAGCGTCGGCGAGCGTCCCGTCGGCGGGCCTGTCCGCAGTGAGCTCGAGCGTCGTCTCGCCGGTCAGCGACCGCATCAGCGCCTCGGGGGTGTCGAGGGCGAGCAGCTTGCCGTGGTCCATGATCCCGACCCGGTCCGAGAGCGCCGCCGCCTCGTGCATGTCGTGCGTCGTCAAGAGCAGCGTGACGCCGGCGTCGCGGAGCTCGCGCAGCCGGTCCCACACGAAGAGGCGTGCGGCCGGGTCGAGCCCGGTCGTCGGCTCGTCGAGGAACAGCACCGTCGGCCGGTGCATCAGCGCCCGCGCGATCATCACCCGCTGCGACTGCCCGCCCGAGAAGAAGTCCGGCTTCGCCGACGCGCGCTCGATCAGCCCGAACTGGGTCAGCAGCTCGTCCGCGCGCGCCTCGCGCACCCTCGCCGGCACGCCGTGGTAGGCGGCGTGGAAGACCAGGTTGTCGCGGATCGAGATCGAGCGGTCGAGGTTGCTGCGCTGCGGCACGACCGCGAGCTGCCTGCGGACGCCCACCGGGTCGGCCACGACGTCGATCGCGTTGATCGACGCCCGCCCGCCCGTCGGGCGAACGCGCGTCGTCAGCACCCCGACCGTCGTCGTCTTGCCGGCGCCGTTCGGGCCGAGCAGCCCGAAGACCTCGCCCGGCTCGATCGCGAACGAGACGCCGTCGACCGCGTTCACCTGCGCCTTCGGGTACCGCTTCACCAGCTCCTCGACCACGACGACGCTCATCGCACCGACGCTAGCTTGCTCATCAGCGCAGAGGGTAGCTCATGCAGCCTGAGATTTGCTCGGAATAGCAGATCGTGGTATGTTCCAGCAACGTCCGGCGCAGGGAGTCGAGGAAACGCAGGGAGTCGAGGAAAGGGGGGTCAGATGACGATCGACGAGCTGGAGCAGCACCGGCGCACGGTGACGACCGGCTACGGGACGACGAGCTACCTCGACGTGGGCGAAGGAGCGCCCGCGCTCTTCGTGCACGGGCTCGCGACGAGCGCGTACCTCTGGCGGAAGGTCGTCTCCGAGCTGGCGGGTCGCCGCCGCTGCCTCGCGGTCGACCTGCCGCTGCACGGCCGCACGCCGGCGACGGCCGAGCAGGACTTCTCGCTGAGCGGCCTTGCGCGGTTCCTCGAGGACTTCTGCACGGCGCTCGAGCTGCCCCCGGTCGACCTGGTGGCGAACGACACCGGCGGCGCGATCGCGCAGGTCTTCGCGGCGCGGAACCCGGGGCGCGTGGCGACGCTGACGCTGACCAACTGCGAGGCGCACGACAACCTTCCGCCTCCTGGGCTGCTGCCGACGGTGGTGCTCGCGCGCCTGCGCTTGCTCGCGCCGCTCGCTCGGCTCGTGGCTCGCGACCCGGTCCGTGCGCGGAAGAGCGTCTACGGCAGCGGCTACGAAGATGTGACGACGCTGCCGGTGCCGGTCGTCGAGCACTACCTGACGCCGCTCTACGGGACGGCCGAGAGCGCGCGCCAGTTCGAGCGGATGATCCGGTCGCTGCACAAGCGGGACCTGCTGGCGATGGAAGACCGCCTGTCGCGGCTCGAGGTGCCGACGCTGATCGTCTGGGGCACGGGCGACCGGTTCTTCCCGGCGAGGTGGGCGTACTGGCTGCGCGACACGATCCCGGGGGCCGAGACGGTCGTCGAGCTCGACGGCGCTCGCCTGTTCTTCCCCGACGAGCGGGCCGCCGAGCTCGCCGCCGCCCTCGCGCCGCACTGGAACCGCGCCGCGACGCGAGAGCCCGCCGCGCGGCGCTGATCCACGAGCGACGGGACGAGAGAGCGAATGACGCCGTCCGAGCGGCGGACGTTCACCGAGATCGCGCGCCGCGCGCAGATCGTGCAGGCTGCGATCGAGACGATCGCCCGCGACGGCTACCGGGCGGCGTCGTTCGCGCGGATCGCGGCGCAGGCCGGCCTCTCGAGCACCGGCCTCATCTCCTACCACTTCGGCACGCGCGACGAGCTGCTCCGCGAGGTCACGACCGAGGTGCAAAGCCGGATGGGGACGCACATGCACGCGCGGCTGCAGGCCGCGGGCGAGAGCGCGGCCGAGCGGCTTCGCACGTACCTCGAGGCCAGCATCGAGTTCATCGACGCGCACCGCGGCGAGATGCGGGCGCTGCTCGAGATCTTCTTCAACGCCGGCGGCGTCTACGACACGGAGCCGGAGCAAACCGTCCGCTCGGAGATCGAGCAGATCCTGCGTGACGGCCAGGCGAGCGGCGAGTTCCGGGAGTTCGACGTGTCCGTGATGGCGACGCTCGTCCAGCGCGCGATCGACACGCTCCCGTTCGAGCTCGCGACCCAGCCGGGGCTCGACGTGTCGCGCTACTCGGCAGAGGTCGCCACCGTCTTCCGGCTCGCGACCGAGCCGCGGCCGCGAGCCGAGGCTCCGTCGGGGCCGGCTCGGGGTCGTTCCGGGTCCTGAGCCGAGCTCCGTCTGAAGCGCCCGCTCCCGACTCGACCTTCGGCCGCTGGCGCGGAGGAGCCGCCGGGGAGATAATCGACGCGGTGCGGAGGGGCCGCGAGTCCGTCGCGACACCGTCGCGGACTGGACGCGAGCGGGACCGAGCGCGGCCCACGGAGCCCGACGCGGAGTGGCCGGAGGGGCCGGTGGAGCGTGTGCTCGCGCTTCAGACGGCGATCGGCAACGAGGCCGTGACGCGGACGATCGCAACCGGCCGGCAGGAGCTCGCGCGGCAGGCGGCCGACCTCGGCGATCAGTCGGGGTTCAACCCGGAGTCGATCATGCACGACCTCGTGCGCGCGATCGACCAGTCCGACGTCTACATGAACATGTCGGCCCACGACGCCGAGCACGTGATGCTGCGCAAGATCGACGCGGGCTTGGTCATCAAGGTGCTCGAGAACCTGACGGCGGAGCAGGTCTCGGAGGTGAAGCGGCTCTACGCCGCGCACGAGTACGGCCGCTCGCTCGAGCACGACCTCTTCGAGGGCGGGGAGTCGGGCCACCCGAGCGACCTGAAGCCGGACGCGGCGGCACGGATCGCCGCGCTGCTCAAGGGGACGAAGGCGCAGGAGCCCGGCGTCGCCCCCACCGACGCACGGTTGGAGGCCGACGCGATCGAGCTGCACGGTCTGCTCGACGACGACATCGACGAGGCCGCCCAGGAGCGGATCATGGCGCTCCACCGCCGCCCCGAGCACGAGATCGACCGCCTCGACGACGCGTACCTGAATCACTACGGGCAGGTGCTCAGCGTTGCGCTCGGCGAGAAGCTGAAGGGCCTCCAGCGCACCCGGATGGCGGAGCTGCGAAGCGGCAACATCGCCCTCGCGGACGCCTGCGCGATCGAGGACAAGCGGCGCCAGATCGAGGAGCTGGAGTCGAAGCGAAGCGACAGGGACGACATCTACGCCCAGGTGGGGAACAGGGCGCTCGACGACAAACGCAAGGAGCTCACCGCGGGCATCGAGGCGATCCTCGACCGGAACCGCCTCGAGGCGATGGCGGACCCCGCGAACGCGGGCAAGACCACCGCGCAGGCGGTGCAGGAGCGGCTCGGGCACATCCTCGCCACCCGCGGGCCTGACGCCGGCCTGACGCTCGGCGACGAGCTCGCGAAGACGCTCGGGCCGTCGAAGGGCGGCGGCGCGACCGCGGCGATGCTGAACGGCTCGGTCGTCGACGTCGCCGCGCAGCAGCTGCTCGAGCTGGAGGCGACGCACCAGACGAGCACCGAGCGGCTCGCCGGCATCCTGCGGGGCCTGCGCTCTCAGGCCGAGCACGACGTGCTCGCGAAGGCTCACGACCCGTGGCTCGCGGCCAGCGAGAAGCAGGCGATCGCAGCCGACCCGCAGAGCGCGGTCGACCGCCAGGCGCAGGTCTACACGAACACCTTCGCGCAGCGCTACGACGCGCTCCGCGGCGTGGGCCGCTCGTACGCGGAGATCGTCGGCAGCGCCGATGACTACAACCAGGATCTCCTGAACGCGCTCACGTTCGAGGGCGGCAAGATCACCGACCTCGAGGAGCTCGACATCGCGATCAGGAAGCGGGACGAGGACGAGATCAACGCGGTCCTCCGCCGGCAGCGGACGAAGGCCGACATCGACAACCTCGTCTCCGGCTACGAGCACAAGCGCCACAGGAGCCTCCGCGAGGTGCTGTTCGGCTTCACGAGCGACCCTGAGAAGGCGGCGACGCTCGACAAGTACCTGACGGGCGCGCTGCTCGGAGGGCGCGACGCCGCCGCGGCGGCCGAGTCGCTCGCGAAGCCGGCGGAGCTCGGCGGGGACGCGGAGGTCGACTGGCTCGCCGGCTACGGCGTGCACGAGAAGGACGTCACGGAGGCGAACAAGGGCACGATCGGCTCGCTGCGCAGCCTCACGGGCGATCCCGAGACCGAGGTGCTGATGAAGGAGTCGGCCGCCCGGCTCGACGAGCTGCGCGCCGAGTGGAAGCGGAACGACCCGTGGGGCCGCCCGCGCGGGGCGATCCTCGCCGAGATGCGGCGCGTGCGCGCGACGCTTACCGGCGACGCGACCGCCTACGAGAAGGAGAACGAAGCGATCGTCGCCGAGCTTCGCTCGGCGGTCAGCTTCGCCGTCCAGGTCGCGCTCGCGATCGCGCTGCCCGGCCTCGAGGCGGGGCTCCTCGCCACCACCGCGATCAGCATCGGCGCCACGGTCGCGTCGAACATCGTCATCTACGGCGACCAGTACAGCCTGACGATGTTCCGCAACGACGTGCTCGGCGGCGTCCTCGGCGCCGCTGGCGGGAAGCTCGGCGAGGAGGTCGTCGGGGCGGTCGCGAGCCGCGTGTCCGGCACCGCGGCAAGGGAGGCCGCGCAGGCGGCCGAGCG
>Ga0070741_10012581_pt1 | contig 15244 bp, 13 predicted proteins | sample Coa_R1_4_FD_66440 | JGI IMG/M metagenome (GOLD analysis project Ga0070741, IMG submission 66440) | Surface soil microbial communities from Centralia Pennsylvania, which are recovering from an underground coalmine fire - Coalmine... | ecosystem: Environmental > Terrestrial > Soil > Unclassified ... | reverse complement strand
TGGAGTGCATCATAGACGCCGCGAGGCATGGCGCCTAACGAGTTGCTGATCAGGTAAGTAGTGCGGTCGAGAATAGGGAACTCGGGACGATAGCGCAGCAGGTCGTCGCTACGCCCATCGCGGTTTTTATGGTCCGCGCTCATTTCTTCATTCTACTTTCCTGGAGGCCTTTCTTCACCAGGAGAAAGGCCGCGGAAAGTACTACGACGTAGAGAACTCCGCTGATGACGATCAGCCGCGTGGTCCACCAGGTGCCGACCATCACGGCGATCATGGCCACGAAACCTGCCGCTGAAAGCGCACTTCCGCCCGGTGAACGCATAGGAAGCGCATTCAAGTCCGCGGAAGAAAGCCGCCGCCGAAACGAGATGTGCGCTGCAAGAACGATCCACCAGGTCAGGATTATCCCAAATAAAGCAGCGGAAATCAGATAAATGTATGCCGAGTCGGGAGCCCATTTTTCCATGCCCGCTGCAATGAGGATTCCAACGGCAGAGACCAAAAGCGCGAGCAGTGGTGATCCGGCGCCGGTGAGCCGGCCAAATGCGGCGGGCGCGTAGCCGTCGCGAGCCAGGGAGAACAGCATTCGCGAATCAACATAGAGGCTGGCATTCGCTGCCGACAACGCCGCTGAGAGGACCACGAAATTCATCACGTGGGACGCAGCTGGAAGTCTGGCCAGGCGAAAGACAGATACAAACGGGCTTTCTGTGACCCCGGCGCCATTCCAGGGCATGACGCCGACCAGAATCACGATGGCGCACATGTAAACGAACGTCAGAAGGCCAAAGGTGCTGCGCACGGCACGCGGAATTTCTTTCACCGATTTCGATTCCCCCGAGGAAATCGCGACCATCTCAATGCCGGCAAAGGTGAACAGCGCGAATCCCATGGCCAATGCGGGTGCCAGCTTCCCATTCGGAAAGAACCCACCATGGGCGGTGTATTGAGCGGCCACGCGTCCCGTGAGCAAGAAAGCGCCGCCGATTACAATAAAGGCAATGATGGTCATCAGCTTGACCATGGCGAACCAAAACTCAAACCAACCGTAATCGCCGACCTGGCGAAGATTGATCAACAGCAGCACGGCGGCGAACACAATCACCCAAACCGTGGCACGCACGCCAGGGAACCAATAACCCATGTAGGTGGCCGAGGCGACCAGTTCACCACCCACGGCAATTGCGATTCCGATCCAATATGCGTAGCGGGAAACAAAGCCGGCCCAGTGATTCAGGTACAGCTCGGCGTAGAGGCCGAAGGAGCCTGCGCCGGGGTGCCGGCTGGCCATCTCACCTAAAGCCATGGTCACCGTCCAGGTGATCAGGCCGGCGACGATAAAGCTAATGATGACCGCCGGACCGGCGATTTTGATGGCGGCGCCCGAACCCAGCAGCAACCCCGTACCGATTGAGCCCCCTACCCCCACCATGGTCATCTGCGCGGCGCTGAGCTGGTGCCTGAGCCCGGCTTCCTTTTCAGGCTCCTGTCGCGGGGAGGAAGCTCCGTAGGTGCTTGCCATTCAGGGACATATATCAGAAGCGCGGGCCGATTCCAAAATGAAGAGCGATCCACACTTTGGTAACGTGATGGGTGTCTGAGTGCATTGCCGCTGGCCGTCGCATCTGCCAAAATCAGTTGTCTCCCCTAACATCAGGGCACCCATGCTGGACCTCGGCCGCCGTCCCGAAAAAGTCGATACCGCGAAACGCCGCGAACGCGCTGAAAAATTCCTGCAAAAAGGGAAGACCAGCGCTGCGCTGGAGGAATATCTCGCGATTTTGCAAGAAGATCCAGACAATGACGCTATCCGCCAAACGGCCGCGGAGCTATACGCTTCCAGCAATTGTCCCAAGGAGGCGGCCGCGCTGCTGGGAGATTTATTCCAACGCCAGGCGGAAGCCAAAGACAGCGCTAAGGCAATTGTTACGTATAAGAAGCTGGTGCGCTTCGGCAGTCCGACCTGCGAACAGAGCTTCCGTTATGGGCAATTCATAGAAGCCAGTAATAAGAAGGAAGCATTAGAGGCCTTCGAGGCGGCGCTCACCGGATATGGCGCGCTGCACAACAGCAAGAAGTCGCTGGCCGTCCTGGAACACATAATCGCGCTTGATCCCTCCGGACAGAACTACTGGCGGGCCGCGGAATTAGCCTCCGAACTGGGAGACAACGCAAGAGCTAGCCAATTCTTTTTGAAAGTAGGAGCGCTGGAAGCGCAGTCCGGGGGAAAGAGCTCCCCCTGGTACGAACGTGCCTTCCATGCCGACCCGGCAAGCACCGCCGCGGCTGTGGCCTATGGACAAAGCCTCATCTTTGAAAGCCGCGCTGCTGAAGCCTTGGAAGTCCTCAAGCCACTGGCAACGGGAGGCGCCACTGCAACCCCGGAAGTGAAAGATCTTTACGGCCACGCGCTCTGGTACACCGGGCAATTAGTTCAAGCCGAGCCGGTGCTGTGGGAACTGTTCGAACAGAACTCCGCGCGGATGACGGAAATGGTCGAACTGATCGCCGCATTCCTGGAAGCCAAGCAGGATGGAGAGGCGGTAGCGCTGGCCCGCAAACTGGAACAGCACCAGCGTCGCAAAGGCAATCGGCGCGAGTTCATCGGCCTGATGAAGGATGTAGTTGAGAAGTTCCGGCCCAGCTCTTCGGAACTCTTGGAATATCTGGTTGAGCTTTTTAACGCCGCCAACCGCGAGCACGACTATTGCGAGACGCTGATTAAACTCTTCGATTTGTATTACGCCGCGGGGAACTTCTACAAAGCAGGGGACTGTTTAGATCGCGCCGCGGAAGTGGACGCGTATGAGCCCGGACATCAAAAGCGGCTGGAAATGCTGCGCGGAAAAATTGATGAGCAGAGACTCAATGCCATTGCCACTCGGTTCAGCGTAGTCAACAAAGCCAAAGAGATACAGCAACAGCCGGCCAAACGCGACGAACCTGATGAGCCCAGCATGCTGCAGGACCTAATGCTGCAGGCGGAAATACTGGTGCAGTATGGCATGCGCTCCAAAGCATTGGAGCGGCTGGAAAGAATTCAGCAACTGTTTCCGCATGAGGAAGAGCGCAACGAGGAACTGCAGCGTCTCTACATGAATGTTGGGCTGGTGCCCCATTATCCGGACGCCCCGGCGGGCAAAGCCAAGGCCGCGGCCGCTGCTGCAGCTCCGGCCGCCGCGACACTACCTCCGGCAAAACCGGCGGAGAACGTGTCAAGGTCTGCCGCGCCGCAAGCTTCGATCTTTGAAACCAGCGCTGCGGGGCCACGCGACGACTCCGAAGTAAAGAATCTTGCCCGCGTAACTGAGATCACCCGCAGTCTTTACCAGCAGGCGAACGTTAAATCCGTGCTGACGGTGGCGGTGAACGAAATTGGCACGCAGTGGAATACGGTGCGCGCCATTGCCGGCCTGCGCGCGCCCGGTAAGCCGCCAACCCTGGTGTTGGAGTATGTAGCTCCGGGGGTGAATGCCTCGGAACTGCCGGAGAGAGTGAAGTTAATGTCGGCGCTTCACGATGCTTCGATTTTGCGTGGGCCCATGGTTGTAGCAGATTCGAAAAACGCACCCGAGATGGCCGAGATTAAAGATGTGGTAAAGACGCTGGGCGGGGGATCATTCCTCGCACTGCCTCTTCTGGACGGCCAGGAGCATGTTGGTGTCCTGATTCTGCAGGCGGAAGATGCGTCCGCGTGGCGCTCCAGCGACGTTCTGGTGCTGCGCAGTTTGAGCGAACAGATTGTTCTGGCGCTGCACAATGCCCGGCTGCGCCGCCTGGTGCGTAATTTGTCGGTTACTGATGAGAAGTCGGGACTGCTCAAACGCTCCTCGTACATTGATGTGCTGCTCTCGGAAGTAAAGCGCGCCACACAACAGAATTCACCGACTTGCTTAATGCTGATGGAATTCGGGCGTGGATCGTCCATGGTGCGGGAGTTCGGACAGCCCGCGGTTGAAACCATGATGCGTCAGGTTGGACAGATCATTTCCACCCACATCCGGCAAGCGGACGTGGGTGTGCTCTACGACCTGACTACCATCGCACTCATTCTTGCCGACACTCCGGAGAAGGGCGCGATGATGGCGCTGGACAAGCTGCGCAAGCTGCTGGACGACATTCATCTGCCGGGCCGTGACACGCTGCCGCCGATCAGCGCCGGTATTGCTGAACTGGTTGTCAGGCCACAGTTCGACCCATGCGACATCGTGACCGAGGCGATCAATCGAGTGGAAGCCGCACTCGAGGGTGCTCGCAGCAACGCGGAGAAAAAGGTTTGTGCTCTGGCCTGCGCCTTTGATGTGAGCGCGGTGGCATAAGCTGGCGATTCTGATTTCCCAGGGGCTAAAGCCCACATACTGACGCTTCGATTCCCACGGCTGAAGCCGTGGGCTTCCACGGTGGCGGGTGCTCCGGTTGTTGACCTCGGCGGCTAAAGCCGAGTCGCTGGGAACGCATTACGCAGCGCTAAAGCGCTGCTCCACCCCAACACCGCCGTTCCGATGCTGCCGGCCGCGGGTAGTGTCCTAATTTGGACGCTCGGCGTCGCCGGTTGCTGCCCGCAATCCTCCACTGCTAGACTGAAATGTTTGGCTAGTATTGAATTGTTTTCCTGTAGGACCTCCTGATGTTGAAGCCATCCGATGTCGCAATTGTGAGTGGGGCGCGCACGCCCATGGGCCGATATGGCGGCAAATTGCGCGACTTCACTGCCATGGACCTGGCCGCCATTGCGTCGAAGTGCGCGATACAGCGTGCTGGGCTCGAGCCCGGCGAATTTGATCATGCGGTTTTCGGTAATGCGCAGCAGACCTCCGGCGATGCGCTCTATGGCGCGCGCCACGTTTCACTTAAAGCTGGCCTGCCGATTGAGACGCCGGCGCTCACCGTGAACCGGTTGTGCGGGTCGGGCATGCAGGCGATCGTCAATGCGGCGCAGATGATCCAACTGGGCGAGGCCAAGATGGTGCTCGCCGGTGGGATGGAATCAATGTCGCAGGCGCCGCACGTGATCCGCGGCGCGCGTTGGGGCCTGGGACTAGGCGAGGGCAAGCTCGAAGACTCGCTCATGGTGGCGCTGCTCGATACTTATTGCGGCCTGTACATGGCCAACACCGCCGAGCTTTACGCTGAGGAGCAGGGAATTACTCGCGAGATGCAGGATGAATTTGCGCTGCGATCGCAGCAACGCGCCGACGCCGCCCACAAAACCGGACGGCTGCAGGAAGAGATCGTCGCAGTGCAGCTTCTCGATAAACGCGGCCAGCCTACGGGCGAGTCTTTCAATGAAGACGATCATCGGCGGCCGCAAACTACGATGGAAGGCCTGGCCAAACTGAAGCCGGCATTCGGGAAAAGCGGATCGGTGACTGCCGGCAATGCCAGCGGGATCGTCGATGGCGGAGCAGCCGTGGTAGTGATGCCGCTTGAAGCGGCACAGAAGCGCGGGCTCAAACCGCTAGGGCGCATTGTGAGCTGGGGGATTGCGGGCGTGGAACCGAAGATCATGGGGCGCGGGCCGGTGCCGGCGTCGCGGATTGCGCTCGAGAAGGCTGGGCTGAAGCTCGACGATGTTGATCTGGTTGAAGTAAATGAAGCCTTCGCCGCGCAGTATCTGTCAGTTGAGAAAGAGCTGGGCCTGGATCGCGAAAAGGTAAACGTGAATGGCGGCGCGATCGCTCTCGGACATCCACTGGGCGCGACCGGCACGCGGCTGATCATCACCTTGTTATATGAGCTGCGGCGGCGCAAGAAGAAATATGGGCTGGCGACCGCGTGCATCGGCGGCGGGCAAGGCATTGCGATGATCGTGGAGAGTTTACAAGTTTAACCACAGAAGACACAGAGGCTCACCGAGGGTTTGGGATTTTTTCTGCGGTAAGTGAAGAAAACTATGGAAATCAGGAAGGTCGGCGTTCTCGGTTGTGGGCTGATGGGTTCGGGCATCGCGCAGGTGTGCGCAACCGCAGGTTTCGACGTGACCGTGCTCGAGGTCGAGCAGAAGCTGCTGGACAAGGGATTTTCAGGAATTGAAAAGTCTCTGGCCAAGCTCGCCGAGAAGGGCACGCTGAAAGAAGCGCCTGAGAAGGTCCGGGCGCGGCTGAAGGGAACAACTCGCAGAGAAGATCTCGCCGCCTGCGATCTTGTTATTGAAGCCATCATCGAGAATGTGGACGAGAAGCGGAAGATGTATGCTTCGCTCGATCCCATCGTGAAGAAAGACGCCATTTTCGCCAGCAACACTTCTTCTATCTCTATTACGCAGCTCATGACCGCAACCAACCGCCCGGAGCGCTTCGTCGGGCTGCACTTTTTTAATCCAGTGCCGTTGATGAAGCTGGTGGAGGTGGTTCGCACCATCGCCACTGTCGACGATGTTTACGAAAGCGTTTACGAGTTCAGCAAGAAATTGGGCAAGGTGCCGGTGCGCACCAGCGACAAGACAGGGTTTATTGTGAATCGGCTGCTGGTGCCGTACATGTTGGATGCGATCCGTGCTTTTGAGGAGGGCGTGGGCTCGGTGCCGGACATTGACAATGCCATGAAGCTGGGCTGCGGTTATCCTATGGGCCCGTTCACGTTGCTGGATTTTGTGGGGCTCGATACTACCTACTACATCACGCACATTATGTATGACGAGTTTAAGGAGAAGCGCTTCGCCTCTCCGCCGCTGCTCAAGCGTCTGGTAATGGCCGGTTGGTACGGCCGCAAGAGCGGCAAAGGTTTCTACGATTACAGCGATCCAAATAATCCAGTGCCGGTAAAACTTTAGAGGGCCAGGCGGATCCACACGGATTCAGACACATGAGCTACGAAAATATTCTGTTCGAGAAAAGGAACGCAATTGCCTATGTCACCGTGAACCGGCCGAAGGTGCTCAACGCGCTGAACATGGCCACGATGGAAGAGCTGCGGCAGGCATTTCATGCCATCAAGCAGGACCGCGAGGCGCGGGTGGTAATTTTTACCGGCACGGGCGAGAAGGCGTTCATCGCCGGCGCTGACATTGGGGAGCTGGCGAAGAATGATCCCATTCAGGCGAAGGAGTACACGCATCGAGGGCAGTCGGTGTTGAACCTGATCGAGAACTGCGGCAAGCCGGTAATCGCCTGCATTAATGGATTCGCATTGGGCGGCGGTTGCGAAATTGCCATGGCCTGCACCATGCGTCTGGCCAGCGAGAATGCCAAGCTGGGCCAGCCGGAAGTGAAGCTCGGCATCATTCCCGGATACGGCGGCACTCAGCGCCTCCCACGGCTAGTAGGCAAGGGACGAGCGATGCAGCTGGTGCTTGCAGGCGAAATGATCGGCGCCCAGGAAGCGCAGCGCATGGGACTGGTGAATGAGGTGGTTGCGCCGGCCGAACTCATCCCGCGGGCTGAAGCTATTGCGCAAAAGATCATTGCCAACGCTCCGCTGGCCGTGCAGTTCGCGATGGAAGCGGTCAATAAGGGAATGGAGATGACCCTGGCCGAAGGGCTCTATCTTGAAGCAACGCTCTTTGGTCTTTGCTGCGCCACCGAAGACAAAAAAGAGGGGACAACGGCGTTTCTGGAGAAGCGCGCTCCGCAATTCAAGGGGAAGTGACCTCACGGGCGGAGACGTCACTGAGTAGGCCTTCAGATGTAAGGTTTCAGCTTCCCGATTACACTTCATTATCCTGATGGTGAAAGCTATCCATATCGGCCGCTCGGTCAAGACCGGAGCGGAGTTCAAATCTTTAGTGAAGGTGCTCGAATCCCTTGGCCTGGAGTTGGAGCCAGTCGAGGCTGAGCAGAATGCGACGTTTAAAGTCCCGCTAGGCCGAATCAAAATAAACCGCGCGGGAGCCAGAGATGTTCCCGACGGGACGGAAGGAACCGACCTGCTACTGGAGGTCAGGGATCCTGATTCGATTTTCCAATTACTCAACAAGCAAAAGCTCAGATTTCTTGCCGACCATCAACAGGGGAACTGCCGGTTGTTTGTAGTGGAGTTGCCGGGCGGAATCAAAACCGCGATTTTTGGTAAGTTGCAGGAGTATCCCCCGGGAATTTCCGGTGATCTGGACGCGCGAGGAGTGCGTTTCGGTATTGTCGTAAGCCGGTTCAACTCCTTTATTACGGAGCGGCTGCTGAGCGGAGCCCTGGACGCCTTGCATCGTACCGGAGCCCGCGAGCAGGACATCAGGATTGTGCGCGTGCCGGGGAGCTTTGAAATTCCAGCGGCGGCGCGCAAGTTAGCGGAAACCGGCGGAGTGGATGCGATCATTTGTCTGGGATGTCTGCTGCGCGGCGAGACCTTGCATTACGAGGTAATCGCCAATGAGGTTACCCGCGGGATTGGACAATCGGCGCAGGAGACGGGAGTGCCGCATGCTTTGGGGGTACTCACCTGCAACAGCCTGGAGCAAGCCATTGACCGTGCTGGCCTGAAGAGTGGTAATAAAGGATATGAAGCGGCGCTCTCCGCCGTGGAGATGGCTTCGTTAACTAAAGTTGTCGCCAGGCGGTCTAGGGTCGAAGGTCGGCGGCCAAAGGGCGGCGGCAATAAATCAGTCGAGGTCATGTCGAAGAGAAAGGCGCGCTCGCGAAACTGAGTACTGGCCACTGAGAACTGGTTTCTATGGGTACACGGCGAAAATCACGCGAACTGGCGCTGCAGATGCTCTTTCAGGCCGACATGGCCCACCAGAATTTTGGTGATGTTTGCCAGAGTTTCTGGGCGGAGCGAGACAGCGTGTCAGACGATGTCCGCAGTTTCGCCGAAGATCTGTTTCGAGTTGCACTGGAGCGCGGGCCAGAGATTGACAAATTGATCGAACAACACGCACAGCATTGGCGGATGGACCGCATGGCTGCGGTTGACCGCAACATCCTAAGGGCTGGAGTGGCAGAGCTTTTAGGGTTCCCGGTTACGCCCAAGGCAGTGGTGATCAATGAAGCGCTGGAAATCGCGCGAAAGTTTTCTAGCCCGGAGTCAGTACAATTCGTCAACGGCGTACTCGACAGCGTCGCTCGCGACCTGGAGAACAGTGGAGTCGCGCCGTCGCGGAGTTGATCGGTCCCTATGAGATGGTCCGATGAAGCTAACGAAATTTTGGAAGAACTGCTGCGCGTCTTGCCGGCGCCGGCGCGTACCGCGGTTCAGGAATCCACACAGTTGCGTGCTGAGAGCCTGACCAGCGAAGCTGGCGAGGATGAGGTCGCAATGGAAACTGCGGTGCAAGCATTTGTGGAGTCTACCCCTGCCGATTTACGGCAGCGACTGAAACACACCCTTACGTACCACGGAATCGATCCTGAAGATTACGCCACGGCGTTCTCGTCTTAAACAGACTAGCCTGGCCGCTTTCAGCGGCAGTTCTTACTGCCTAACCAGCAGGTTTGGCGTACAGGTCACGCCCCCACCACTGCACAATGTAACGCTGATCTGGCGGACATCAGTATGCGCGACGGTGTCGAGCACGTGGACTTTGCCGTCACTGGTGCCTACAAACATTAAGTTTCCATCGTTCGTTAATGCGCCCCGGAGAGGCGTCACCCCATTCGTTAGAGGAATCGCAGGTTCAACAGTGCCGGTCTTTATGTTGAATGCCAGAACTTTAGGCAAATCACTGATGACGTAAGCGTGCACGCCATCCGACGAAATCAGAAGTTGACTGGCGGTAAAACTACCTGCCCCAAAGTCCTGGAATGTTACTGGTGGCGCTGGGGATGTTCCAGGAGGGGTAAACGAGGGCGGACATCCCGTGGCGTCCGTGGTCACCGGGATCACGTTGATGCCGGGAGATGCAACCGCAATGATGGCTGCTCCGTTAGGAGTGGGAGCTATTTGTGTTGCCGAGCCGGTGATAGGAATGCCGCCACCCACCCCCAACGGGTTTGAATTGTCGCAAGTCGCAAATGGCAGGACCGATGGATTCGTGCCGTCGGCCACGAATCCAAATGTGCCGGTGCCCATGAAGGTCACATCGTTGGCAAGCGCCGGCAGTGGGACGGTAAGGAGCGGCGAGCTCGAAAAAATGAACAGGGCGGGAGCAGCGTTGCTGCCCCCTACCATGAAGGCCTTCAGGCTGTCGGGAGAGAAACTGGCCGCAGTTACGCCTGAAATCGGCAATATCTGTGTGCTGCCGTTACTCGGATTTACGATATCAACAACATTGAAACCGGTCGTATTTGAGACCAGGACGGAACCGCCATTGGGCGCCACTGCCAGCACTTTGCCGTGAACAGAAGACGCGAGTTGGGCGCTACCGTTGGTCAGGTTGAGGACGGCCAAACCGTTATCCGATCCAAAAAATCCCTGTGTGCCGGCGGGATTCGTCAAAAAGGAATTCGGATTAACCGGCAGCGTTATCGCGGTCCCGGGAGTGTTCTGGTGAAATGGAATCGGCACCATGGAGACCTTGCAGGCGGGCGTGCCACTGCAATCGCTGCTGCTGACAAGAATCGTACCCGGAGATGCGCCAGTCACGGTCGCTGTCACGGCAGTCTTCGAGTAAATCGGCGGCAAATTTGTATTGCACGTGGGCGGAGTGCAGGAAGCAGTTATTGCCGCACCGCCTGCGCTCACCCCAAGCACATTGCCGCTGGTTACAGTGGCTGCCGCGGGATTTGAAGTGAGCCAAGTCACGGGAGCGCTTATCGCAGCACCCGCCGAGTCTTTCACGACCGCGGTGACAGTTACTCGGGCGCCTTTGGCAACGGTTATGGAGGAGGCTGAACTGGGACCAGCGACTGAGACGGACTTTACACGACAAGTTTCAAAAGAAACGCCGGGGCTGTTGACGCCGCTTACCGAGGCAAAGAGGGACGTGGCCCCGGGTACGGCGGCCGTAATCTGTACCTGGTTCAAAGGCAATTTGGCTGTTTTTACAGTTGCCACGTTGCTATCAGTCACGCCCCAACTCACGGGTCCTACCTCGGCTGTAATGTCGGTCGTGCCGCTGAATACGGTCGCCTGAAATTTTTCAGTGAGTCCTCTGGTGACGCATCCATTAGGACCGGTACCCGGATTTATCGCCGTAACCTGAATATTGGTAGCCACCGGATGGACATACACCGTCACGGGCGCGCTGGTGGCAAAGGTTCCCGCTTGCGCGGTCACTTTCGCTACTCCTGGTTGCCCCGGGGTGCAGATTACAAAGGCGGCGTTCCATTTGCCGCCGCACACGGTTCCTCCTGTAGAAACCGTCGCTATCTTGGGATTGGTGGACTGAAAGGTGAGGGTCGCAGGGATCGGGTTATTTCGAAAATCGAACGCCGTCGCGGTGAGCTGCACCGCATCGCCGAGATTCACCGAAGAAACAGCGGGAGTGAGAGTGACCTTTGCCGGATTGAGCGGTTTGGTGCTGCTTCCACAACCAACTCCCAAGGTTAGAAGCAATATCAGTGCTGCAGTACTGGCCTTTTGCCCTCCCACACTACCCATGAACCCTCCCCGCTCAGTCTGCAGGCCGAGCGGACCTGACCATCGTGACAAATTTGCTCTCATTGAGAAACTTTCAGTCTAGAGGCTGCGGATTTTTTCAGCAAGCGGGTGGCCGGATTGGAGTTTGCGGTTCCTCAGGGGAGCGCGCTGGTTGACGCTCCCAAACGGAGTTGTTATATTTGTAGAGTTCCGCGAGTCAAGTTTAGCTTGCCTGTGCTCGGCTCTGCTAATGGAGCATTCGGACATGGCAATGCTGTTGTAGGTTGAACCGCCCGCTGTGGTTGTCTGAGGCTGCGGGCGTCCTCGCTGAAACGGATACCTGCGCTGCCTTCCGTCCCTCTTGGGTTCCTGGTAGTCGGGAATTGCGGAAGGGTATGCAGGCCGAGGCCAGCGAAACGGAACGCCTCCTAACTTTGCTAACCCTTCTGGGGTAGCGAAAGCAGGCTGGGCGCCACCGTCGTTAGGCCCACAACGGACCAATAATCTCCTCTGCGCCAGTGCGCGGCGGAAGTATGGTCGGCAGCAAGGCTGACCAGCCCCTGCAAAAGGGTCAGAGCGGGAGCGCGCCCGTGCCTGTGGGGACGGCAGTGTGTGCCGCTAACTGGAAGGAGCAGGAACAGAGTGCCTACATTTCATCAACTGGTGAAGGCAGGGCGGAAAAGGCCGCGGTACAAGACGGCGAGCCCAGCGCTGCAGGCGTGTCCTCAAAAAAGAGGAGTATGCACGCGTGTGTATACCCAGACGCCTAAGAAGCCGAATTCGGCACTGCGCAAGGTGGCACGCGTAAGGCTGACCAACGGAATTGAGGTGACCACCTACATTCCTGGGGTCGGTCACAACTTGCAGGAGCACTCGATCGTACTAATTCGCGGTGGCCGCGTGAAAGACCTCCCCGGAGTGCGTTATCACGTGGTGCGTGGAACTCTGGATGCGGTGGGAGTGGCCAATCGCAAGCAAAGCCGCTCGAAATATGGAGCCAAGAGACCGAAATAAGGATTGAGGTCGTTTACTGATGCCAAGAAAAGGACACATATCGAAGCGCGAGGTTGCCGCCGATCCGGTGTACGGATCGCCCCTGGTCACCAAGTTTGTGAACTCCATGATGTGGCAGGGAAAGAAGAGCACCGCGCAGGGGATCTTCTACGAGTCGATGACTCAGCTTCAGGAGAAGGGCGGGTCAGACGCGTTGACCTTGTTCAAGAAAGCCGTCGAGAACGCCAAGCCGCTGCTCGAGGTCAAGACCCGCCGCGTGGGTGGCGCGAACTACCAGGTGCCGGTGGAAGTGAACGCTGACCGGCGCACCTCACTGGCGATCCGTTGGCTGATTACGTACAGCCGCGGACGTGGTGAGAAGGGCATGATTGACAAGCTGACCAATGAGCTTCTCGATGCCGCGAACAACCGCGGTGCGGCCATCAAGAAGAAAGAAGACGTGCATCGCATGGCGGAAGCCAATAAAGCTTTCGCGCATTATCGTTGGTAACAACTTTACAGATTCAGGAAATGGAAAAAGAACGTGGCTAGAGCGGTCCCATTAGAGCGTTGCAGGAATATCGGCATCATGGCGCACATTGATGCCGGTAAGACCACGACGACGGAGCGGATCCTGTTTTATACGGGACGGACGCACCGCATCGGCGAGGTCCATGAAGGAACTGCGACCATGGATTGGATGGCGCAAGAGCAGGAGCGCGGAATCACCATCACTTCCGCCGCTACCACCTGCTTCTGGCGCGACATCATGATCAATATCATTGATACGCCCGGCCACGTGGACTTCACCGCCGAGGTGGAGCGATCGCTCCGCGTACTCGACGGCGCGTGCGCGGTTTTCGACGCCGTTCACGGAGTCGAGCCGCAATCCGAGACAGTATGGCGCCAAGCTGACAAGTACGGTGTTCCGCGAATTTGCTTCATTAATAAGATGGACAAGATGGGCGCCGACTTCGAACACGCTGTTGACACCATCCGCAAACGCCTCAATGCCCGCCCCGTAGCAATCCAGCTCCCCATCGGTCAGGAAGACAAGTTCAAAGGCGTCATTGATCTGTTCGAAATGAAGGCGATCATCTGGAAAGACGAGAGCCTGGGCGCGCAGTTTGTGACGGAAGCAATTCCCGCTGAGTTAGAGAAGAAGGCAGCCGCATTTCACAACCAGATGGTTGAAACCATCGTGGAAAATGACGACGACCTGCTGCACAAATACATGGAAGGCGAGAGCATCACGCCTGCCGAGCTGAGAAAGTCGCTGCGCAAAAGTACGATCGCACTGAAGTTGTTCCCGGTTTTGTGCGGAACCGCGTTCAAGAATAAAGGTGTACAGCCGCTGCTGGATGCGGTGGTGGATTATCTGCCGTCGCCGCTGGACATTCCGCCGGTTGAAGGCACTGATCCGAACACCGGAAATCCGGTCCAGCGCAAAGCCGACGATAAAGAGCCATTCTCCGCGTTGGCATTCAAGATCATGACCGACCCGTTTGTCGGCCAACTCACCTTTATTCGCCTCTACTCCGGGCATCTGAAGACCGGCGACAGCGTGTACATCGTGAGCAAGCAGCGGTCGGAGCGCATCGGACGTCTGCTTAAAATGCACGCCAACAAGCGCGAAGAGATCAATGAGATTTATGCCGGCGACATTTGCGCTTGCGTGGGCCTGAAGGGCGTTACCACGGGCGACACCATCTGCGACGAGAAACACCCCATCGTGCTGGAATCCATTGAATTTCCCGCACCTGTAATCGCCGTAGCAGTGGAACCCAAGACCAAGGGCGACCAGGAAAAGATGTCGCTGGCACTCTCCAAGCTGGCGCAGGAAGACCCCACCTTCAAGGTGCACACCGATCCGGATAGCGGGCAGACCATCATCAGCGGTATGGGCGAGCTACACCTGGAAATCATTATTGATCGCATGATGCGCGAGTTCAGCGTGGAAGCGAATGTAGGTAAGCCCCAAGTCGCGTACCGCGAGACCATCCGCAAAAAGAGCGAAGCCGAAGGCAAATTCATTCGCCAGACCGGCGGTCGCGGGCAGTACGGTCACGTGAAGATTCGTTTGGAACCGCAGGAACCAGGTGGCGGCTACGTATTTGAAAACGAGATCGTCGGCGGGTCAGTCCCCAAGGAATACATCAAGCCGGTGGACCAGGGCATTCGCGAGGCAATGGAAGGCGGGATCCTGGCCGGGTACGAAATGGTCGACATGAAGGCCATCCTCTACGACGGTAGCTACCACGATGTGGACTCCAGCGAAATTGCATTTAAGATCGCGGGCTCCATGGCGTTCAAAGAAGCCGCGCGAAAGGCCAGCCCGGTGTTGTTGGAGCCGGTGATGTCGGTTGAGGTAGTGGTGCCGGAAGATTTCGCGGGCGCAATTATGGGCGATCTGAGTTCGCGTCGGGGCCGCATTGAAGGCATGGAGCACCGTGCCGGCTCGCAGGTAATCAAGGCCATTGTGCCGTTGGCGGAAATGTTCGGATACGCCACGCACATGCGCTCTTCCACTCAGGGTCGAGCGACTTACTCGATGCACTTCGCCCGCTATGAAGAAGCCCCCCGCTCGGTGGCGGAGGAAATCATCGCGCGTGTGCAAGGGAAAACAGTTTCGAAGTCTAATTAGACTCATTTCACAGAAAGCGTACGGAGATAGGCAATGGCGAAAGAGAAATTTGAACGGAATAAGCCGCACGTGAACGTGGGGACGATCGGGCACATCGACCACGGGAAGACGACGTTGACGGCGGCGATCACCAAAGTGCTGTCGAAGCACAACCCGAAGGTGGCGTTCCGCTCGTTCGATTCGATAGACAACGCGCCCGAGGAGCGGGAGCGGGGG
>Ga0070741_10012580_pt1 | contig 15245 bp, 16 predicted proteins | sample Coa_R1_4_FD_66440 | JGI IMG/M metagenome (GOLD analysis project Ga0070741, IMG submission 66440) | Surface soil microbial communities from Centralia Pennsylvania, which are recovering from an underground coalmine fire - Coalmine... | ecosystem: Environmental > Terrestrial > Soil > Unclassified ... | reverse complement strand
GCTCGGGTTCCTCGGCGTCGGCTGGATCGGCCGCCAGCGCATGCAGGCGCTGGCCGAGAGCGGCGTCGCCGACGTCGTTGCGATCGCCGACCCGCACGAGGAGACACGCACAGCGGCGCTGCGTTGCGCGCCGGGCGCGTCTGCGTCGGCCGATCTCGACGCATTGCTCGACGCCGATCTCGACGGCATCGTCATCGCCACGCCGAGCGGTGCGCATGCGGAGCAGGCCATCGCCGCGCTCGAGCGCGGGCTCGCGGTGTTCTGTCAGAAGCCGCTCACGCGCACCGCCGCGGAAGCGGAGCGCGTGATCGCCGCCGCGCGCGCGAACGATCGGCTCGTCGGCGTCGACTTCAGCTACCGCTTCGTCGCCGGCGTGTCCACTTTGCGCACAATGATACAAGGCGGCGAGCTCGGCGAGCTCTATGCGATCGATCTCGCGTTCCACAACGCCTACGGGCCGGACAAGCAGTGGTTCTACGACATCGCGCAATCGGGCGGCGGCTGCGTGATGGACTTAGGCACACATCTCGTCGATCTCGCGATGTGGACGAGCGGTTCCGGCGGGTGTCACGAGCTCGATGCGAAACTCGCGGCGTTCGGCAAACCGCTCGCGCCGCCGATCGGATGCGTCGAGGACTACGCCAGCGCGCAGTGGCGGCTCGATTCCGGAGCTAGCGTACGCATGAGCTGCTCGTGGCGCCTGCCTGCCGGCTGCGACGCGTTCATCGAGGCGAGTTTCTACGGCACGCGCGGCGGGGCTGCGCTGCGCAATGTCGGCGGCTCCTTCTACGATTTTGCGATCGAGCGGTTCGACGGCACGCGCCGCGAACGCGTCGCCGGACCGCCGGATGCATGGGGCGGGCGCGCGCTCGTGCACTGGGCCGAGCGGCTCGCCGCCGGCGAGCGTTTCGACCCGGAGGCGGGCCGCTACGTGGAGGTCGCCCGCACCTTGGACCGCATCTATGGCCGTTGAAGCCGCCAGCATGATCGCTGCGTTGCGGCCGCCCGCCGCGCGCCAGCGTATCCTCATGACCGGCGATACCGTCGGCGGAGTCTGGCAGTACGCGCTCGAGCTGGCGGGTGCCTTGACTGCGCGCGGGCACGAAGTGGCGTTCGCCACGATGGGACGTCTGCCCGATCGCGTCCAGCGCCGCGAAGCGGCGGCCATCGCCGGGCTCGAGTTGTATCCGAGCGAATACAAATTGCTCTGGATGCCGGAGTCCACGGCCGACGTACACGCTGCCGGCGAGTGGCTAATGGGCCTCGCCGCGGACGTGCAGCCCACGGTCGTGCATCTCAACGATTTCGGCCATGCCCATCTACCGTGGCCGGCGCCGGTGCTGTTGGTCGCGCACTCGTGCGTACTGTCGTGGTGGTATGCGGTGCACGGCGCGCCCGCGCCCGAAGCCTGGGCGGAATACGCGCGCACTGTCGCCGCAGCTCTCGCGGCGGCCAATCTCGTCGTCGCGCCGACGCATGCGATGCTCGCGGCGCTCGAAAGGCACTACGGCCGGCTGCGCGGCGCACGCATCATCCCCAATGCGCGCGGTACGGGAGCTGGCGATCGCGTGAAAGAGCGCATCGTGTTCTCGGCCGGCCGTGTGGGTGACGCGGGCAAGAACATGGAGACGCTCGCGCGCGCCGCCGCGCGGCTGTCGTGGCCGGTCTGCATCGCCGGCGATCCGCGCCGCGCGGACGGCAGCGAAGTCGCGCTCGACAACGTCACCATGCTCGGCCGGCTGAGCAGCGCCGAGGTGCGGCGGTGGTTCGCGCGGGCGCCGATCTATGCGCTGCCTGCTCGCTATGAGCCGTTCGGCCTTTCCGTGCTCGAGGCAGCACAGGCCGCTTGCGCGCTCGTGCTCGGCGATATCGAGAGCCTACGCGAGAACTGGCACGGCGCCGCCGTGTTCGTACCCCCGGCGGACGAGCTCGCGCTCGTGCGCGCCATCGAGCGATTGATCGGCGACGCGGCATTGCGCGCCGATTTCGCCGCCCGTGCGCGCCTGCGCGCCGAGCGCTTTGCGCCCGCGACGATGGCCGACGCTTACGTGCGTGCCTATGCCGACATTTTGATCGAGCGGCAGCTCGAGGTGCTGCCGGCTGCTTAGGGAGCCACGGCTCCCGTCGTTCTTTCCAGGAGTTCATCGATGAAATTCGTGCTGTTCTATCATTCGCTCGTATCGGATTGGAATCACGGCAACGCGCATTTCCTGCGCGGCGTGGCGAGCGAGCTCGTCGCGCGCGGCCATGTCGTGAAAATCTACGAGCCGGTCAACGGCTGGAGCCGCGGCAACCTCGTCGCCGATCATGGCCACGCGCCGGTGCGCGAATTCGAGGCGCGCTTCCCGAAGCTGCGTAGCTACACCTACGATACCGAGCTCATCGATCTCGACACGGCGCTCGACGGCGCCGACGTGGCAATCGTGCATGAATGGAATCCGCCCGAGCTCATCGCGCGCATCGGCCGGCATCGGCGCACGAATCGCTACACGCTGCTGTTCCACGACACGCATCACCGGTCGGTGACGGCTCCGGAGGAGATGGCTCGCTACGATTTCCGCGACTACGACGGCGTGCTCGCTTTCGGCGAGGCCGTGCGTCAGCGCTACCTCGACGAGGCGTGGTGCACGAACGTCTGGACCTGGCACGAAGCGGCGGACGTGCGCATGTTCCGGCCGCGCGGCGACATGCGTCCGGAGGGCGATCTCGTCTGGGTCGGCAACTGGGGCGACGGCGAACGCGCCCACGAACTCGCCGAATTCCTCATCGAGCCCGTGCGGCAGCTGCGGCTCTCGGCGTGCATCCACGGCGTGCGCTATCCGATGGCGGCGCTCGCGGAACTGCGGCGTGTCGGCATCGACTACCGCGGCTGGCTGCCGAACTGGCGCGTCCCCGAGACCTTCGCGCGCTTCCGCGCGACGGTGCACGTGCCGCGCGCGCCGTACGTGCGGGCGCTGCCCGGAGTTCCGACGATCCGCGTCTTCGAAGCGCTCGCGTGCGGCATCCCGCTCGTCTGCGCGCCGTGGTCGGATGCCGAAGGATTGTTCACGCCGGGCGCGGACTATCTCGTCGCGGCGGACGGCCCCGACATGCAACGCAAGCTGCGCGCCGTGCTCGACGATCCGGCGCTCGCGATGGACCTCGCCACGCACGGCGTGCGCACCATTCATGCGCGTCACACGTGCGCACATCGTGCGCGCGAACTTCTCGATATCGTCGGCTCGCTGCGCGCGCCAGGCTCGACATGGCGCGAGGGCCGGCAGGACGTCGCGTATGCCTGAAGCACTTTCCATCGCTTTCTTCGGCTCGAGCCTGCTGTCGTCGTATTGGAACGGCGCAGCGACGTATTATCGCGGCATCGTGCGCGCGCTCCATCGCCGCGGACATCGTGTCACGTTCTACGAGCCCGATGCATTCGATCGCCAGGCGCATCGCGACATCGCGCCTCCCGAATGGGCGCATGTCGTCGTCTATCCGGGCGACGACGCGGGCGCGCTCGCAGCGCTCGAGCGCGCCGCAGGCGCCGACGTGGTGGTCAAGGCGAGCGGGATCGGCGTGGCCGATGCGCTGCTCGAACGCGAAGTGCTCAGGCTCAAGCGCGACGGCGCCATCGTCGCGTTCTGGGACGTCGACGCACCCGCGACGCTCGAGCGCATCGAGGCCGATCCGGCGGATGCGTTCCGCGCGCTGATTCCTTCCTACGACCTCGTGTTCACCTATGGCGGCGGTCCGCGCGTCGTCGCCGCGTATCGGCGATTCGGCGCGCGCGACTGCGTGCCGATCTACAACGCGCTCGATCCCGATGTGCATCATCCTGCCAATGCCGATCCACGCTTCGCTGCGGATCTCGGCTTCCTCGGCAATCGCCTGCCCGATCGCGAAGCGCGCGTCGACGAGTTCTTCTTCGCTGCCGCGCGACGTACGCCCGAGCGCACCTTCGTACTCGGCGGCGCAGGCTGGGACGACGCGGTGCCCGGCAACGTGCGCCGTCTCGGACACGTGTCGACGAACGACCACAATGCATTCAATTCCAGCGTGCGCATGGTGCTCAACATCAATCGCGAAAGCATGGCGCGTTTCGGCTGGTCGCCGCCGACGCGCGTCTTCGAAGCGGGTGGGGCGGGCGCGTGCTTGATCGTGGACGCCTGGGAAGGCATCGAGGAGTTCCTCGATCCGGGTCGCGAAGTGCTCGTCGCCCGCAACGGCGCGGAAGTCGCGCACTACGTCGAAGCCATCGATGCCGCGCACGCACGGCGCATCGGCGAGCGTGCGCGTGCACGACTCATCGCACAGCACACGTATGCGCAGCGCGCGCTCGAGATCGAGCATGTGCTGCGCGGCCGCACGTTGGCGGCGGCATGACAGGGAGGAGGCGATGACCGCATCGCTCGACATCGTAGTGCTGGGTCTCGCGTTGCGCTCGTCGTGGGGCAACGGTCATGCGACGACCTATCGTGCGCTGCTGCGCGCCTTGCGGCGACGCGGCCATCGCGTGCGCTTTCTCGAGCGCGACGTGCCATGGTACGCGGACAATCAGGACGCGCCCGAGGATCTCGCCGAATGCATCGCGGTGTATCGCGGGCCGGAGGATCTCATCGATCTTTACGCCGAGGACGTGGCGAACGCGGATCTCGTGATCGTCGGTTCGTACGTGCCCGACGGCGCGGCGGTAGGCGCATGGGTGCAGTCGACCGCTCACCATGCGACGGCGTTTTACGACATCGACACGCCCGTGACGCTGGCCAAACTGGCCGCGGGGCGCTGCGAATATCTGGAGGCGCCGCTGATTCCGCGGTTCGACCTCTATCTGTCGTTCACGGGCGGGCCGGTGCTCGACGTGCTCGAATCGCGCTACGGCGCGCATGCGCTGCCGTTCTATTGTGCCGTCGATCCGACGCGCTACGCGCCCGAGAACGCGGTGGCGCGCTGGGACTTGGGGTACATGGGAACGTACAGCGACGATCGCCAGCCCGCGGTCGAACGCCTGTTGCTTGCGCCCGCACGCGAGTGGCCGCAGGGTAGATTCGTCGTCGCGGGCGCCCAGTATCCCGATTCCGTCGAGTGGCCGCGAAACGTCGCGCGCATCGAGCATCTCGGCCCGGCGGCGCACCGCAGCTTCTACAACCGCCAGTTGTATACGCTAAACGTCACGCGCGCGGATATGGTCGCGGCGGGCTGGTCGCCGAGCGTGCGTCTGTTCGAAGCGGCGGCTTGCGCTACGCCGGTCGTCTCCGATCCTTGGGACGGGCTCGACAGTTTTTTCGTGCCGGGACGGGAGATTCTCATCGCACGCCATGCCGGTGACGTGCTCGACATTCTGTGCACGATGCCCGAAGAGCGCCGCCGCGAGATCGGCGCGGCCGCGCGCCGGCGCGTGCTCGCCGAACATACGGGCGAGCACCGGGCCGAGACGCTGGAGCGCTATCTGGACGATATCGCACCGCGTCGTTACGTCGTCCGACCGCAAAGGAGTACCTACCATGACAGTCCAGCATGAAGCCCACGAGACCACCGACCACGAAGAGATCCGCCGCTGGACCGAAGCGCGCGGGGGCCATCCGGCCACGGTGAAGGGCACGGAAGAACGCGGCGAGCACGCGGGCGTGCTGCGCATCGCCTTCACCGACGGCGACAATCTCGAGCAGATCGACTGGGACGACTTTTTCGAGAAATTCGACGAAGCGCATCTCGCATTCCTCTATCAGGAGCGCACGAAAGACGGCAAGCCGAGCCGGTTTTTCAAATTCGTCGAGCGTCATTGAAGATGAGTTCGCTCGCTCCGGCGCCGCGCAGGGAGACGGGTCTCGAGGCCGAGATCGCTGCGCTCGCGCCCTGGTTCCACAACTTGCATCTGCCTGACGGCACCCAGACCGCGCCCGGCCATCCGCTCGGCGACTTCCCCGCGTTCAAATGGCGCGAGATCGCGCCGCACGTGCCGCGCGATCTGACGGGCTGGCGCGTGCTCGATATCGGCTGCAACGCAGGTTACTACACGTTCGAGCTCGCCGCGCGCGGCGCGCATGTGGTCGCCATCGACGTCGACGAGCATTATCTGCGTCAAGCGCGCTGGGCCGCCGCACAGTTCGGCATGGTCGACGACGCGATCGAGTTCCGTCGCATGCAAATTTACGATTTGATCCGCGAACCTGGGCGTTACGACCTCGTCTGGTTCATGGGCGTGCTCTATCATTTGCGTCATCCGCTGCTCGCGCTCGACATCGTGCGGCGCAAGACCTCACGCCTCGTGGTGGTGCAGACCATGACCATGCCGGGCGACGAGGTCTGCGATGTGCCCGAGGACATCGGCCTCGACGAGCGCGAGCGTTTCCTCGATCGCGGCTGGCCGAAGATGGCGTTCATCGAAAAGCGCCTGCGCGAAGACGTCACGAATTGGTGGGCGCCGAACCACGCCTGCGTGGAGGCGCTGCTGCGCGCGAGCGGCTTCGAAGTCCGCGAGCGCATCGCCGACGAATGCTATTTGTGCGCGGTCGGCAGCGAACCCTCCGGCGTCGAGGGCAGGATGATCGAAGAAGAGCTGCGCGCCGCGACCGGCACGTAGCGGGAGTTCGCATGAGGCGCAAGCGACTCACGTTTCGCGAAGGATTCCGCGTCGGTTTCGCGAATGCGCGCGCGCAATGCGCCGAAATGGTGATTCCGCGCGGCGGCGCCGAAGGCGGCCCTGACAATCGCCATGTCGGTGCCGACCAATGGCTGTTCGTCGTCGCAGGCACCGGTACGGCGAAAATCGAAGGCCGGCGCGTCGCACTCGCGCCCGGCGTGCTGCTGCTCATAGAACGCGGCGAGCGTCACGAGATCCGCAATACCGGACGCGGCCTTCTGCGCACGCTCAATATCTATGTGCCGCCGGCTTACGATGCGCGCGGCGAGCCGCTGCCGCGTGGCCGGAAGACTCGCGCTTGAGCGCCCGCATACGGATCGGGATCTCCGGTTGGCTTTACGGCTCGTGGCGCGGTGTATTTTACCCGAGCGGACTCGTTCAGAGACGCGAGCTCGAATTCGCTTCGCGCCGCTTCGCTTCGATCGAAATCAACGGCTCGTTCTACTCGCTGCAACATCCCGACAGCTGGGAGCGCTGGCATGCGGAAACGCCAGCGGGATTCGTGTTCGCGGTCAAGTGTCCGCGCTACATCAGCCATCTGCGACGGCTCAAGGACGTCGAAGCGCCGCTCGCGAACTTCTTCGCGTCGGGCGTGCTCCTGCTAGGCCGCAAGCTCGGTCCGCTGCTTTGGCAGTTTCCTCCGCACTTGCGTTTCGACGCGGCCCGCTGGGAGCGTTTTCTCGGGCTCTTGCCGCGCTCCATGGCCGAGGCGGCCGCGTGCGCGCGCGGCCACGACAAACGGCTGCGGCATGCGGCAATTCCCGAGCGTCTGCCGAAGCGCCGCCTGCGTTATGCAGTCGAGATCCGGCACGAGAGTTTCTGCTGCGAAGAATTCGTCGCCTTGCTGCGACACCATAACGTCGCCCTCGTCGTGGCCGACACGGCGCGCAAATTTCCCTATCTCGAGGACGTCACCGCCGATTTCGTCTACCTGCGTCTGCACGGCGCGGAGGAGCTCTACACGAGCGGATACGACGACGACGCGTTGCGCATGTGGAAGCGCCGCATCGAGTGCTGGGCCGCCGGCGGCGAGCCGCGCAACGCACAACGCGCAGCGCCCGCCAGGCCTGCGCGTCGCCGGGCCCATCGCGACGTCTACTGCTATTTCGACAACGACGCCAAAGTGCACGCCCCGTTCGATGCGCAGCGCCTTTCGGCGATGCTCGGGCTTGCTTCGAACGACATGCCGTACGAAGAACGCGGACGCAGTTGAGAAAGATATACCCAGCTCTTTTTGCCTTTTCCCGTAGTTCCTGTTTCCGCGTCTGGCACACGCCATGCACCCGCGCATCGCGTGCACAAAAATCGGAGTTCCTACATGGACAAGAAACTGAACGGTAAGACGGTGGCGATTCTCGCGACTGACGGATTCGAACAGGCCGAGCTCGAGGCGCCGAAGAGCGCGCTCGAACAAGCCGGTGCCGAAGTCGACGTCATCGCGCCGAAATCCGGGGAAATTCAAGGTTTCAAGCATCACGACAAAGGCAGCAAGATCAAAGTCGATCGCGCGCTCGACGAAGTCAGCGCCAAGGATTACGACGCGCTGGTGCTGCCGGGCGGAGTGTTCAATCCCGACGAACTCCGCACCAACCAAAAAGCCGTGAATTTCGTGCGCGATTTCTTCACCGACCACAAGCCGGTCGGCGCCATCTGCCACGGTCCGTGGACGTTGATCGAAGCGGGCGTCATCGAGGGACGGAAGCTCACCTCCGTGAAGAGCATACGCACGGATTTGCGCAATGCGGGCGCGAACGTCGTGGATGAAGAAGTCGTCGTCGACGATGGCCTCGTCAGCAGCCGCACGCCGGACGACTTGCCCGCGTTCTGCGCCAAGCTCGTCGAGGAAATCGGCGAGGGACGACATGCTCGCCAGGGCTTGGGTGCGCGGCGCATGGCAGGCTGACCTTTCGCCGCATCGGTGGCGTCAACCGGCGTCGGTGATCTCCGGATCGCCGACCTGGTCGTCGCCGATCAAGCCGAGCTCGCGATACCGCAGCAGACGGTTGTAGATCGTCTTCGCCGTGATGCCGAGAGCGCGTGCAGCCTGCCGTTTGTTGTTGCCGTGATAGGCGAGCGTCTTGAGCAGCATTTCGCGCTCGATATCGTCGAACGTCATGCCGACGTGGAAACGTACGGAGCCGTCGTTGTCTTCGGTGGGCCGGAACAGCTGGTCCGCTTGCGGACGGATCAGATCGTCGTTCGCCAGGATGTAGAGCCGCTGCACGGCGTGTCGCAGCTCGCGCACGTTGCCCGGCCAAGGACGCGACAGCAGTTGACGCAGCGCTTCGGGCGAAAAAAGCCGCTGCGTCTTGTAGCGCTCGTTGAGCCGATCCAGAAAGTGCTGCGCGAGCATCGGGATGTCGATGCGACGCTCGCACAATGTGGGCACGGAAAGGGGGAATTCGACGAGGCGGTAATAAAGATCGGAACGCAGCACCCCGGCGGCGACCGCCTGTTGCGGATCGCGGTTCGTCGCAGCGATGACGCGCACGTCGATGGGGATCTCGCGCGAGCCGCCGACGCGCGTCAGCGAGCGGCTTTCGAGCACGCGCAACAAGTATACTTGCAGCGCGGGCGGCATTTCGGTGATCTCGTCGAGGAACAACGTGCCGCCTTCGGCCTGTTCGAAGTACCCGGCGTGCGACTGCAAGGCGCCCGTGAACGAGCCGCGTTCATGGCCGAACAACTGGCTGCTCATGAGATCGGGCGCGATCGCACCGCAATTGACCGGCACGAAGCGGCCCGTGCGGCCGCTCAGATCGTGCACGGCGCGCGCGACGAGCTCCTTGCCCGTGCCGCTTTCGCCTTGGATCAGCACGCTCACGTCGAGCGGCGCGACACGGCGTATCCTGTCGAACAGCTCCTGCATGAGCGGGTGCTGCCCCAGCATGCCGGCGAATTGCGGGACGGCGATTGGGTGACGTGTCTGCGCGCGCAGGTAAGCCCTCTCGAGCAGCGCCGCCAGCGCGCCCGTGGCGACCGGCTTGAGCAAGTATTCGACCACCGGCGAACGCACGGCGCGCACCGCGCTCTCGACCGTGGGATTGCCGGTGACTATGGCGATTTGTCCGTGCGCCGTCAGGTCGATGTCGTCGAGGAGGTCGAAGCCGTTGCCGTCCGGCAGATTGATGTCGATCATCATGAGATCGAACTGCTCGTCGCGCGTGAGACGGCGTGCTTCGCGCAGCGTCGTGGCCTGGGTTGCTGCGCAGTGCGACAATTCCGCGAAGTTCGCTGCGACGAGCTGGAATTCCGTATTGTCGTCGACGATAAGTACGTTGCCTACTGGCTCCTGCAAAGTCATGCTCGTCTCCGTCCGATATTTCGCGCGTCCTGATATCGAGTTCGGGAACTCCGATATTGCGAATGAGGCAATATAGCAAATTTGTCCGGCATGTATTGGCTTTGAGTGTTTTCCGCTGATTTGCGCACGTTTGTTTTAAGCGTTCCTTCAGCTTGCCATTTCGCGCCACCGAATCTTGTGTGCGAAAAGCGCGGTGCACTGCGGCCGCCGTGCAAAATCTCGGTGCGGCCGCCATGAGGTCGGGCAAAACGCAAGGCGCGGCGTCAAGCTCGCGCTATTTCTTTACCTGGGCGACCATCCATTGCACCGCCGCCTTCACTTGATCGTCCGAGAGCGCCGGATTGCCGCCGCGCGGCGGCATCGTGCCGGTCTTGCCCTGGAAACCGTTGATCGCGTGATTGAACAGCACGTCCAGTCCTTGCGAGACGCGCGGTCCCCAGGCGGATGCATCTCCCACCTTCGGGGCGCCGAGCACGCCTGTTTCGTGGCAGGCGTGGCAGAGGTTGTCGAAAATCGTTTTGCCGTCTTTGGTGCCGCCATAGGCGACCGCGCCGGCCGCCGCACTGCGCGCGCGTTCCTGTGCCGCGAGGGCGGCGGCGCGCCCCGTCTCGCCCGCGTAAACCGCGCCGACCGGAGCGATGCGCGCCAATGTGCTCTGCTTCTCGTCCGGCGCCGCGGGCGGCGGGTGGTGCCCATAGATCCAAAACGCAAAACCCAGCAGGAACAGCGCTACGACGTGCAGGCCGGCAACGACTATCGCAAACTGCTTGAGGAACTGGCGGTCGGTCGCGGAGAGCGGATTCATGCGCCGCGGCCGCTCATCGTAGCGGCGGACGGCGCACGCGGCCGAAGATCAGCGAGAGCACGAACAGCACGAGGAATACGAAGAAGATGAGTTGCGCGATGCTGGCCGAGGTTCCGGCGATACCGGTGAATCCAAGCGCCGCGGCGATCAACGCGATGACGAGAAAAATCAATGTCCATGCGAGCATGACGATCCTCCTTGAGATGACGCACTCTTGAGCTAGCAGGCGCCGTGCCATGCGCGTACGTGCACGTTCGCCCGCGCCCTGCGGAATCGCTGCCCTCGAGGTGAAAAATTTCCCGCAAAAAAACGGCTTGGGATCGTGCGCGCGACCGGCGGGATCATGCATGCCTGCACGATTCCGCCGCGCGGCCCTGCCGGCGCCGGTAGGCCGATAAGACGTGCTTTCCGCCGCGACGATGGCACACCCGTTGCTCACCCGTCGAAGCTGCTGAATTTGGGTAATCACGCACGTGCGACGGACATGTCGACCAGCAGCTAACAGCGTCCGTCCCACGCGCCTCCGACAGCCGAGGTAGTTTTCCCATGACCACTCGAGAGCAAAACCAGCCGCGCCCGCGTGGCTTCGCATCGTTGGACGAACGCAGACAGAAGGAGATCGCAAGCCGCGGCGGTCGCGCGGCGCACGCAAACGGCACGGCTCACAAGTTTTCCTCCGAAGAGGCCAGACTCGCTGGTCGCAAAGGAGGCGAGACGGTGAGCGGAAACCGCGAGCACATGGCCATGATTGGCCGCCGCGGCGGCGAGGCGCGTCATGCGCGTCGGGCCGCATCGCGGGTGCAGTCCGTACCGAACGAGCAGAACGGCGGTCACGCGCAGGGTGCCGGCGAAGAGAAAAAGAGCAGCGGCTTGCACTGAGCGGCTCGAGGAAGGTGCCGCCGTGCGCCTTCCTCCGCCGTCACGCGGCGCGGTACAACGTGCTCAGGAAGCCCCATTCCGCATCGAGCCACTGTCCGGCGCCTTCGAAGCCCGCGCCGCCGGTCAGTTCGGCGAGTTCGGAAAACGTATATTTGTGACTGCTTTCGGTGTGGATCGTCTCGCCTTCGCGCAGGAACACCGACAGCGATGCGGGCGCGGGAAACGTGATCGTCTGGGCGCACAGCGAGCGCAAGTGCATTTCCACGTCGTGGCTGGTTTCGTCGTAGATCGCGCTGTGGCGAAAGTGGCCGAGCTCGAAATTCGTGCCGAGCTCGCGGTTCATGCGCACGAGCAGATTGAGGTTGAACGCGGCCGTGACGCCGAGGGGGTCGGCGTAGGCCGTGATCAGGCGTGCCGCGGGCTTGCGCAGATCGGCGCCGAGCAACAGGAAATCGCCGGGTTTCAGCGTATCGCGCACGGCGCGCAGAAAGTTCGCGCTTTCGCCGAGCCCGAAATTGCCGATCGAGCTGCCGAGAAACAAGACCAGCAGCGCGCCTCGCTCGGCACGGCGGCGCGTCGCGCGTGCTAGGCCGTCGAGATATTCGGCTTCGATGCCATGGACGTCGAGACCGGGCAGCGCCCCGAGCTCGCGCTGCGACATGGCGAGGGCGGCACTCGACAGCTCCACGCTGAAATACGCGATCGGTCCTTGCCGCAGCAGCGGCTCGAGCACCGTTCCCGTCTTGCTTGCGCTGCCGCTTCCGAGCTCGACTACGGTCTTGGCGCGCGTGCGCAGCGCGATGTCGGGCGCGTGCGTCTCGAGCAAGCGCCGTTCGGCGCGATACAAACCGTATTCGGGCAGCCGCGTGATCGCCTCGAACAGCGCCGAGCCCATGTCGTCATAGAGGTACTTGGGCGGCAGAGCTTTCTGTCCGATGCGCGTGAGTCCCGTGCGCACATCCATGCCGAACGGCGTCAGCTCGCGTTCGACGCGGAATTCTTCGGCGCTCGAAAGTCGTATCACATCAATTCCTCACGCATCGGAAGCCGGCGTAGACGTAGGGATAGTGCGGTTGGAACCAGTTGCGGAAGGAACGTCTCAGCATGCATGCCGCCGTGAACGGCGAGCCGCCTTTGAGCACGTAGTGATGCTCGTCGAAGAAATCGCGGGAATAACCGGGATAGAACGTGAACGCGCGAAATCCGGGAAACGGGGCGAACGGTGTGGACGTCCATTCCCAGCCGTTGCCGAGCAGGCCCGAGATGCCGAACGCGCTGTCGCCGGCGCGGTGCGCATCGACGGCGCACGGCTCGTCGGCGGAAAAATCGAAATTGCCGTGACGCGCGGCGGGCAGCGCGTGGCCCCATGGATACGGGCGCTCCGTTCCCATGTGCGTACCGAACGCGGCGCGGTGCCACTGCGCCTCGGTGGGCAGAGACGCGCCGACGAAGCGGGCGTAAGCGCTCGCTTCGGCATGGCTAACGTAGACCGGCCAGTCGAGCGGCAGCGGGACGAGCGCCTCGGTCGTGCGGAAGTACCAGGCTCCGTCGACGTGCGCCCACGATGTCGGATGCACGATTTCTTCGCTGCGCCGCCAGTCCCAATCCGACGGCGACCAGTAGCGCGAGTCGTAGTAGCCGCCGGCGGACATGAATTCGAGGAATTCGCCGTTCGTGACCATGTACTTGGACATCTCGAAATCGCGCACCGTCACATCGTGCGCATCGAATTCGTTGTCCCATCCGAAGGCGTGCCAGCCGCTGCGCGGCGCGCCGAGTTCGACGCGCCCGCCCGGGATGCGGACCATGCGCATCGCGGGAGGCTCGCCCGCAGGAGCATCGTTGCGCCGCGCGCGATCGCCGCGCGCCTGGCTCAGCATGTAGGCGAGCGTCTCGGCGTGCATGAGGCGGTGTTCGATCGCGGCCTCGAGCAGGAACTCGAGCGGGGCATCGACGCCGTCGGCCGGATCTCTGAACGGATCGGCGCCGAGCGCCGCGTCGAGCGTACGGCGCACGTTGCGCCGGTAGGCGATCACGTGGTCGGATGTCGGCCAATCGTGCGGCATGTCGTGCGGCTTGCGGCCGTCGATGGGATCGATGCCGAACGCGAATAGGGCATCGAGCTCGGCATGCGTGCGCTCGAGCCCCAGCCGCTCGTGCAGCAGGTTCCAATCGAAGGCTTCGAGGTGTCCGAGATAGAACACGAAGCGGTGGCGTTCGGGAATCGGCCGCTGATAAAGCCGCCCCGGGCCGACACGCTCGATGAGCGCATCCGTGCGCCGTCGTGCTTCGGTGAGACGTTGCAGCAGCCTGAGCTTCGGCCTGTCGACGTACGCGACGGATTCCATAATTCCTAGATCTTCCTCGTGGACGGGAGTCCGTGCGCCCCTATCGTGTCGACGAACTCTGTCGCGGTCGGTGCAACCGATATGCCAGTGGATGCGCGCCCGCAAGCTGTTTCGGCGAATCGCCGTGATTCTCTTTCGGAGCGTTCGCACAAGCGTTTTTCCGGACGCCGGAGCTTCCAACGATCGCTGAGAAGAAGCTCTGCGCCGAGGGTGAGCGCCGATGCGAGATTGATCGGGGCGGGCTCCTGCAAGCTGCACGGGATTGGCAGAGCGATCGTGCTACTTGCACGATCGCGCGCCGGCGCTCGTCATGTGCCGTTGCCCAGCGCACGTCCGGGCTGGGCACGCATGCGGGCGCGCGCGGCGCTCGGCAGGCGTTCCGGTAGGTGCGCGCGTATCTGCGCCGCATCTTGCTTTGTAAGGTTCTTGTCGAGTTCCGCGGCGATCAACTCATGCCAGGCGTGATGATCGCCGATGCGGTGCAAGGCGCCGAGGAATGCAGGCGGCGCCACCAGCACGAGATGTTCGTAGCGATGCTCGGCGAGGCCGTGATCGAGCTCCGCGGCGATCTGCCGCGCGAACTGCTCGGCGGCGTGTTCTTGCGGGGAGGTCGTGGGCTCCATCGCGTGTCGAGCGCTATTGCTGCTTTCGAACGTGCGCTGCGGACGATCGCTCACGAGTTCGCGACCCGGCGTGCGGCCTTCGGGATTGACGAGGTCCTCGATCTCTTCGAGGCCACGACCGTCCGGCGAGAGCGCGAACAAACGCGCACGATCGCTGTCGGCGACGACGATCCAAGTTTCGTTCATGGCGGCCTCCTGCTGGTTACGCGCTCGCATGCATCGATTTTGCCGTTCGCTCATTCGGTGTCGGCGCGCGTGCCGTAGAGCTCGACGACGAGTGCGGTCAACGCGAGCGAGATCAGCACGGCCGCGAACACCGCATGCGCGGTTTTTGCGGACACCGCAAGCGCGAGCAGGCCCACGCCGATCACCGGCAGCGAATTGCCGAGGTAGCAAGCGATCAAGTAGCTCGACAGCACTTCCGCACGTCGATCGCCCGGCGCGATTTCATTGACGGCCGAGAGACTTCCACGGTAGCCGAGCGCCATCGCCGCACCCGCGACGAGACTCGCGCCGACGAGAATCGGCAGCGACTTAAGCGTTTCGGCCATGACGAGCAGCACGAGACCGGGCAGATACAGCGCGAGTGCGCTCAGCACCGCGCTGCGGCTGTGCCAGCCCGCGGTCAGCGCCGACGTGAGGCTCGCGGCGACGAAAAAACTTCCGA
>Ga0070741_10012579_pt1 | contig 15246 bp, 16 predicted proteins | sample Coa_R1_4_FD_66440 | JGI IMG/M metagenome (GOLD analysis project Ga0070741, IMG submission 66440) | Surface soil microbial communities from Centralia Pennsylvania, which are recovering from an underground coalmine fire - Coalmine... | ecosystem: Environmental > Terrestrial > Soil > Unclassified ... | reverse complement strand
TCAACGACGACCAGCCTTCCTGGGTGGAAAAGGCCAAGCAAAGCATGGACAAGCGTTGGCTGAAAAGGATCTTGGGGCATATTTCGGTGGACCGCATCAACCTTTTGGATGTGGGCGGCGGAACCGGCTGGATGATGGACCTGATGAAATCCATCGACCCGAGGATCGGCTTTACGCAGGTGGTGGATATGGACAAAAAAGCCGCCCAAAAGGCCCGCGCCAAGGGTCACGCCTATTACCAAGGCCCCATCGAGACCTTCAAGGCCCGGGGAAAATTCCATATCGTTTTGATGTTCAACTTGATCGAACACGTGAAGGACCCGGTGAAAGTGCTGCAAAAAATACAAAAAGTCATGGTGCCGGGCGGGCTCTTGCTCCTGAAGACCCCCAACATCGACAGCTGGGATGCCCGTTTGTTCCGTCACGGCAATTGGGGCGGCTACCACTGCCCCCGGCATTGGGTTCTTTTCGATCGATCCAGTCTCAAGAAGGCGCTGGAAAAGACCCGCCTGGATCTTCATTCATTGACTTATACCCAAGGCGCCCCCTTCTGGGCTCAAAGCGTGATGATCTGGCTCTATAAAAGAAAGCTGATCCATTACACCCGGGAAAAACCCCTGGTTTTTCATCCCCTCTTCCCCCTTCTGTCCGCCTTCTTCGCCGGATTCGATTTTCTCCGGGGCATTTTTTTCAGAACTTCCCAAATGTTGGTTATTTTGAGGAAGCCCGTCAAATAGGGACTAGGCGCGCCTTTTTGGCTTTAAAGTCCCCCTAAAAACCGTTAACTTAAGTGGCCTTAGACGGAATTTGGGAGGAAAAACATGGGATTATTGACCGGGAAAAAAGCCTTCATCTTCGGGGTCGCCAACGACCGCTCCATCGCCTGGGGCATCGCCAAGGCCTTTCATGCCGAGGGTGCTGAATTGGGCTTCAATTATTTGGGTGAGGCGCTGGAAAAGCGGGTCCGCCCCTTGGCCGAATCGGTCGGGGCCAAGCTGATCCTACCCTGCGACGTTTCCAAGGATGACCAGATCGAAGCCCTCTATAAGGAAGTGGAAAAGGCCTGGGGCAAATTCGACATCCTCATCCATTGCATCGCCTTCGCCAATAAAGAGGACCTGACCGGGACCTTCACCAATACCAGCCGCGCCGGCTTCCACCTGGCCATGGACATTTCGGCCTACAGCCTGATCGCCATTACCCGCCCCGCCGTTCCCTTGTTGAACGACGGCGCCAGTATCATCGCCCTGACCTATTACGGCGCCGTCAAGGTCATCCCCAACTACAACATCATGGGGGTGGCGAAAGCCGCTTTGGAAGCCAATGTCCGCTACCTGGCTTACGACTTGGGCTCCAAGAATATCCGCGTGAACGCCATTTCGGCCGGTCCCATCAAGACCCTGGCCGCCTCCGCCGTCGGAGGGATCAAGACCATGATGAAAGCCGCGGGCGAAATGACCCCTTTGAAACGCAATGTCAGCCAAGATGAGGTGGGTTCAACGGCCACTTATTTGGCTTCTTCTTGGTCCTCGGGCGTGACCGGCGAGATCATCTACGTGGATGCCGGCGCCAATATCGTGGGCATGCATTTGGAGGACAAGAAAGAGGAAGCCGCTCCGCCCGCCGCGGGATAAGGACTTAAGCGGAGATCTTCCGCGCCTCTTCCTCGAAATCCGGGATAGAACAGTAAGACCTGGCCTCCACCTTCTGGGGCGCCAGGTTTTTTATTTCCACCTGCATCGGCAGGGTATCCTCTTTTTCCATGCCCGGGATCCGCACTTCCATGGATCCGTGCTGGGCCCAGCCGTTGCCCGCGGGGGAAAGGCAGAAGTCCAGGACCATTTCCTGGTTGGACTTGATGACGAAACGACAGCGGTGGAACTTGGAAAAATCCAGCGACTTCCCCAGCTCCAGCGCGAAGGACTGCAGTTCGGCCGCGTGAAGCGGCCACTTGCGCTTTTCCAGCCGGAAGATCCCGGTCACCTTCAATATTTTCTCCAGCGACGATTTGATTTCTTTCATAAAAAATTCTCCTTTAACATTTTTTGTTATGATTTATTTTTGATTTTTTAAAAATTTCAACTCATGGCCATTCTTGCATGAAATTTTTAACTTTCGGCTCGGGGAAAAGTTCGTTTTCTTTTGTTGATCCTTTACTGGAAACAACGATCTCGATTGAGTCAAAAAGATACTCGTTGCGTGAATAGAACTTGTAGGGGTTTTTGTGAGTCGAATATTTAACTCTCACTCCCTCCCGGGAAATCGGTTTAATTTCCAAGAAATAAAACTCGGAAAAATCCAACTGATGTCCCTCGCTTTGAAAAAAGTCCTTCAGATCCCGAACATGGAAAGGAAGTCTCTTTTTGTTTCTTTGAAAACGATCGATTAAAAATTGAAACAATACCTCAATTTCACGTCGCGTCATCTTTTTCATCGCTCCTCCTCAAACTAATAACCCAGCCTGTCGAAATGAGAAGTACCCCTCGGTCGTGAGGATCAAATGGTCATGTACCGTGATGCCCATGGCGCGGGAAGCGGTCAAGATCTGGCGGGTCAACTGCTTGTCGCCCTCGGAAGGCTCCAAACTTCCCGCCGGATGATTGTGGGATAGGATGAGTCCCGTGGCGTGCAGGTCCAAGGCGCGCCGAATGATCTCGCGCGGATAAACGGCCGTATGATCGACGGTGCCTTCCTGCAAATGCTCAAAAGCCAATAGATGATTGCGGTGGTCGAGGAAGATGGCGGTGAAAACCTCACGCGGCCGGCTCCCGATCTGTTCTTTAAGGAAACAAGCCACGTCCTCGGGGCTAGTGATGGTCCTTCCCCTCTTGAACTCTTCCTTCTGGGCCTGGCGGAATAGATCCCCCATGGCCTTGAAATGAAGCGCGCTTTGGGCCGGCAAGTCCCCCAGGGTTTGAAGGCTGGAGAGGTCGGCTTCCAAGACCCGGCGGACATTTTGGAACACGGACAATAATTTTTTGGCGTAGGGTTTGGTGTCGCGGTGGGGGATCGAATAGGAAAGAAGGAGTTCCAATAACTCGTAATCCTGAAGGGCCGAGGCCCCCTCGGAGGCGTATTTTTCCTTCAGCCTTTTGCGGTGGCCCATATGATAAGGAAGCGGCTTTTCCCGAACGATGGGCTTTAGCTCCTTTTGGATGTCGATTTCGACCATAAAAACCTCCTTAAAAAGCCTTGACGAAGAATACACTCGTATACTAGTATACAGCCGTATTCCATTTCAAGAAATTTTTTGGGAGGATCCTCATGGCGCCATCCGATGAAAACCTGACCGACATCCAGCGGGATGTGCTCAACTACGTTCAAGAATATCTGACCCAAACTCACCGGCCGCCGACCGTCCGGGAAGTGATGCGCCACTTTAAATGGAACTCTCCCCAAAGCGCCCGCAAACATTTATTGGCCCTGGAAGAAAAAGGATACTTGGAGCGGACGGACCGTATGGCCCGCGGTTTGAAGATCGTGGACGATTCTTCCGTCGGCATTTCCATTCCGGTCCTAGGAAAAGTGGCGGCGGGGTTGCCCCTGCTGGCCGAGGAGAACCGGGAAGGCACCATGGTGGTGGACCCCTCCATGGCCCGGGGCGGTCGGAGCCTTTTCGCCCTGACCGTCAGGGGGGATTCCATGGTGAACGCCCATATCCTGCCCGGGGATAAGGTGATCGTGCAGCAAACGACCCACGCTTCTCCCGGCGAGATCGTCGTGGCCCTGATCGAGGGGGAGGCGACCGTGAAAACTTTCCGGAAAACCAGCTCCAAAGTCGTACTGGAACCCGCGAACCCTAAATACCAACCCATCGTGGTGAATGAGCAGCAGGATTTCCGGATCATCGGAAAAGTGGTCGGGGTTTTCAGCCCGAGGTAACGGCTATTTTAAATTCCCGATGATGAACACTTGAGTTTTCACATGGCGAAAATCACCGCGATAAATAATTAACAATGACTTCCGGAGGTGGACTTTGTCCTATCAACGATCCTCTTCTTATTCGGCCGTTGAAGAAAAACAGGCCGGTTATTCTTTCCCGAGCAAAGACTGGGTTTATGAGGTTTCCCTTCGAACCCCCGCCTACTCCGAATGGCTGAAGGGCCTTCCAGGCGCTCACCGTCTGCTCCAGACCCTTTTTCAGGGCGAGCTGTTGGGGCAATATGAGCTTTTGGACTTCCTCATTTGGCCCGAGGGGCTTTTCATGCGGGTCCGCTTAAACGAATCCTCCTCCCTCTCCAACTTCCTGGGTTTTTTAAAGGAAAAGACCACGCCCTCCGGCGAGGCCCTCCGGACCTATTGGGATGAGGAGCTCCAATGGATCAAACTGGTCACGCCGGACGATCTCGCCCGTTCCACCGCCTCTTTTTTCCAAACCGTGGAGCGGGTAAGGGGCGAGGTTTTCAAAACCCTCCGCTTTTCCCCCAACTTATTCTTTTTCTACCGGAACCCCCGCTTGAACGGCTAGGTTCAAGATGCAACCCTTTCTCTCGACGTCCTTTTCCCCCGCTTATACCGAGATCGATCCCGATCCGCGGGAAGTCGAATACATCGAGATCAAGGTGAAGTCGGCCCTCCATCAAACCCGGCTTCCTTACGGCTCCAAGCCCTTCACTTACTCGCTGAATCTTTATCGGGGCTGCCGCCATGGCTGTCCCTATTGTTTTGCCCGTTACACCCACTGGTTCCTCGGCTTCCAAAACACTTTTGATTTCGAGAGAAAGATCCAGGTAAAAGTGAATCTGCTGGAAGTGCTGGAGAAGGAACTTTCCAATCCCCGCCGAAAAAGGGATTGGGTCAGCTTAGGGGCGGTCACGGACCCCTATCAACCCGCCGAAAAAAAATACGGACTGGCCCGGGGGGCTTTCCGGCTTTTATCCAAATATGGTTGGCCCGCGGTCTTTTCGACCAAATCGGACCTGGTGATCCGGGACCTGGACGTTTTGAAGGAATTGGCGGACCGCTCCGACGCCGGGGTGGCCATGACCTTGACCACCTTGGATCCGGCCTTGCAAAAATTCTTGGAACCTCACGCCGTTTCCATCGACCGCAGGCTGGAAGCCTTGAGGCGGTTGAAAGACCGCGGCATTCCCTGCGGCATACATCTGATGCCTATCATTCCTTTCCTTACGGATACGGATGAGGCCCTGGAAGGGATGGTCCGCAAGGCGGTGGAGATCGGGGTGGATTACTTCGTCTACAACGTTTTACGCCTCCGGGGCGAGGTGGTGCGAAATTACTATTTTCAAGTTTTAAAGAACGCGGATAAATATTTATCCGAAAGAACCTTGAAGCTTTACGGAACGCGGGCCTATCCGCCGGACAGTTACGTGGAAAACCTCAAGAATAAAATGAAGTTCTATCGGGAAAAATGGGGGTTCAAAACCCGTTGGAAGGCGGTGGGAGGGGACCCCCAATTGGATCTTTTCGGAAGTGCCGGTAAATAAAAAAACCCCGGGCAACGGCCGGGGTCTCGGGAAGGCCTTCGCTAAAATAAAATCAAAGCCCGAAAGCCATCTCCGCGTCGGGCGCCCTTTCCTCGGAATTTTGCGAGGGGGGGAAAATATGGGCCGCGTGGCTGTTCACGATCTCATCCAGGCTCAGGAGCTTGTCGGCCGCCCGGATCATCTCCCGGTTTTGGGCGTCGGGGAAGATCGCCAGTTCGACGTTCTTGCCCAACTCCTTGACCAGGCCCATGGCGGGCGAAAAGTCCTGGTCTTCGGTCACCACAATGGCGGTGTCGTAGAAATCCCGGGCCGCGTAATAAACCATATCCCCGGCCATCCGGACGTCCACACCCTTCTCCATTCGATGCCCCTCGCGGTTTTGGATGATCCGGCCCAGCCGCAATTCCAGGAAAGGGGTCCGGTCGAGGGAATCGAAGAAAGATTGCTGGCTCTTGGCTTTGTCGGAAAAATGGGTCGAATCGAATACCGCGTTGTAATAATAAGTCCGGACCAATTTCCGGTTGGCCCCGGCCAACGCCAGGGAAAGTTGGTAATAATCCACCCGGGTCATTTTATTGTTCCGCTTGAGGGCGAAATACAGATTGCTTCCATCGATAAAAACGCAGATCCGAGACATAAGACCTCTTCTAAATACGGGATTTTTTAGCTCAAAACTACGCTACAACTCTTTTAGTGGGGTCGCAAGGGGGGATATTCATTTTTTTGCAAAGTGCTTAAAGGATTGGGCATAAGAAGGCGTTAAATGGATTTGAGCCGAGATTTGCCAGGTTCTCTTTTTTTGAATATCTCATACAGCTGAAAAGCCGCGATGACCAGCGCGTGGCGGACCTTTTCGGTCCGTATCATTTCCGGTATGTCCCGAAGGGCGTGCAAACTTACCTCCAGTTCCTCGGCCTCATCCAACTCCAGCTTCGCAGTCAGCTTGGCGTCCAACGCCAAATAAAAATAACAGGTATTGTTCAAGATGGCCGGGTTGGGCCGGACCGCGCCCAATCGATACCAGCGGCTGGAAGTGTAGCCCGTTTCCTCCCGCAGTTCCCGTTTGGCCGCTTTCAGGGGTTTCTCTTTCGGGTCCACGGCCCCCCCGGGGATCTCCAAACTCACCTCTTCCGAACCGTGGCGGTACTGGGAAACCATCAGGACCTTCTTTTCCGCGGTCAAGGCGATGATGTTGGTCCAATCCCGGGTGGAAAGGACGTAAAAGGGGTGCTCCTTTCCGGTCGTAGGGGACGCGCTGTGATCGACATGGATCTGGAAAAAACCGCAGTCATAATCGATCCGATGCTTGTTTTTTTTCCAGGGCTTGATCACTTTTTTTTCTTTTTTGATTTTTTGCCGGCGGCCTTGCCTTTGGGCTTTGCTGATCTTTTCGAGGGCCTTTTTTTGATTTTTTCCGCCTTTATCTTTCCCAGCTTGATGCCCGACATAAACACCGCCGGCACCCCCTCATCGGTGGAGGCCTTTTGGATGGGTAATCCGAAATTCTTCCGATAGAGTTTTTCCGTTTTTAAAACGACCGAAGGCGGGACCTTGGGAAGGTCCCCCACCGCGCAATTGGCCGCGGCTTGGGATAAATTGCGGATCCCGGGTATGGAAGTGGAAACCGCCGGATAAGCCAGTGTCCATTGGATCGCGGCTTCGGACAAGGCCATCGATCGGGAGGCAAGGAATTTCAATTTCTCGACTTTCTTGAGCGTGGTCTTCAACCCCTCCCCGACATAAAGATTCCGCCGATGGTCGTCCCCCGTAAAGAGGGTCTTGGGGGTGAACTTCCCGCTCAAAGCGCCGAAGGCCAGGGGCACCCGCGCGATGACGCCGACCCCGTATTTTTGGGCCAAGGGAAATACCTTCCAAATGGGTTCCTGGTAAAAAAGGTTGAAAAAGATCTGAAGGCTGTCCACTTGGCGCCAGCGGATAAGGTCATTGGCCTCCTCGGGCCCCTTGTCCCTGAGGGAAATGCCAAAGGCTCGTATCTTTCCCTCCCTTTTGAGTTTCTCAATGGTCTTCAAAAGGGGTTCCGCTTCCTGGTCCCAACCATTCAACCAGGTATGCATTTGAAGGACATCCAGGCAATCCACTCCCAAATTCTTAAGGGACTCTTCGGCCTTGAGCTCGACCCAATCCGATGGAAAAGCCTCGGCCAAGGGTGTTCCCGGGCGGTTGTCCCACATCCAATTCTTGGGAGGAACCTTCGTTGCGATCACCGGATGTTCCCGGCGTTCCTGGATGACCGAGCCGATCAAACGCTCGCTATGCCCATCCCCGTAAACCCAAGCGGTGTCGATGAAATTACATCCCATATCGAGGGCCTTGTGCAGGGCCAAACGGGAATCGGTATCGTCCTGGGGACCCCACCATTTTCCCCCGATCGCCCAAGCGCCAAAACCGATCTCACTGATTCGAAGTCCGGTATTTCCCAGCCAACGGTATCGCATGGTTTCTCCTGTTCAATAATAAGGCCCAATGGAATCGCCTGTTTATTTTTGAGCTTCCATCCATAGAAAGCAACCTTCACGGATGTTAAAAAGCGTTTTCAGGGGGCCTGATCATCGCGCGCGGAAAGGCTCTTATCGAGAGGGGGTCTTCTTCGGGTTCAAATAGACTTCCCGATAGATGGCCAGGAAAGCCATTCCCAAAGAGAGAATGATGGGTCCCAGGAAGATGCCCAGGATACCGTAAACCTTCAATCCTCCGATGGTGGTAAAGAAAAGCCAGAAGAGGGGAAGTTTCGCCTCGCTACCGATGATCCAGGGTTTAAGGACATAATCCACGATGGTGATCACGATGCCCCAAAGCAAAAGACCCGTCGCCGGAAGGCTCAGGCCCTGGTAATAAAGCCAAATGACCACGGGGATCCAGACCGAAGCCGCCCCCAAAAATGGGATGAAGGAGTTCACGAAGGCCAAAAGACCCAAAAGAATGGGGACCGGAACCCCCGCCACCAGGAACCCCAGCCCCGCCATGAACCCCTGAACGAGGGCTGTCAGGAAAATGGCCCGAACGACCGCTGTCACGGTCACCGAAAAGGTATGGACCACCTTTCCCCGGTGATCCATTTCCATCGGCAGCAGCTCGGTGGCGCGCAGGGCCAACCGGGCCCCGTCCCTGAAAAAAAAGAAGAGCGCGACACAGACAAAGGCCACATCCAAAGCGAAATGGGCGATGTTTTGGAAGGCCTCCGATAATTTTTGAAGGACCAATTGGGAAAAATTCTCCAACGCGCTTGAAATTTGTTTTTGAATGATCGCCTCGTACTGGGTGGAGTCGATCCCCCAGGTTTGCAGCCAGGATCCCACATGGAAGCTTTTCATCTGATCCATGACCCATTGACCCTTTTCGTCCCATTGGGCGGTGGAAAGGAAGGCGTAAGCCTTCGGCAGTTCCCGGCCTAGGTTGATGACGATGAAAAATCCGGGCAGCGCCAGGAAGGTCAGGACCAGAAGGGTGCAAAGCAGGGCGGCCACGGAGGGCCGATGGCCCGTTTTCTTGAACAACCAGGAATAGACGGGGTAAAAAACCATCACAAAAATAGTGGCCCAGACGAAGGACCGCAGGAATGGTTCCAGGAGGGAAAAAAGCAGGCTGAGGAGAACGGTCAGAAGGACGAAAAAAGCGATGACGAAAATATTTTGACGCGAGATTTTGATCTGATCGGCCACGATTCGCTCCTTGGATTAGGGGCCCATTCTACATTTAAAAAGGTCCCATATCGGAAAAATTCAGGAATGCCGGGGGGAGGAAATTATGTCCTTCGGGGGAATCGTCTGAAAGTTCCGGGCTTTCCTTGGGTCCGCCGGCTTTTTTCTATTCCTTGGAAATATGGCCCTCGCTACTTACAATAGAAATCCATATGCGGCCTAAACGTTCTCCTGTCCCCTCAAAACCCCTCCAGCTCCCGGGAGAAATCTTCCCTTGGCGGGAAGCGCTTCGGCAAGCCTGGGGCCTTTTCCTTTTCGCTTCCATCTTCGCGGTGATCTTCAACGCTTTTTACGTGGACGGGATCGAATTGAAATTCAAACCCGCCAAACCTTATCACCTCATGGACCATCCCATCGTTCCAACGCCCATACCCGGTTTGACCGGTGCCCGGACGCCCGCGGTCCCCAAACGCCCCACCCCTATCCCTTCCGCTTCGGACGGAGTGATTCGTGTCGGTCTTTCGGGAGCGAAAAACCGTTTTGACAAAAAAAACTGCGTCTTCCTGGACGCCCGCAAACCTGAGGAGTATCGGGAGGGACATATCGCCGGGGCCCTGAATTTTTACGGGAACGAATTGGATCGTTTCGCCCCCCAAGTGATCCCACAACTGACGGATAAAGGCCAAGAGATCATCGTTTATTGCCATGGGGGCGACTGCGACCTTTCCTTGCTGGTGGCCAAATCCCTGATCGAGTCGGGATATACCCGCGTGGAGATCTTCGCGGGCGGCTGGCCGGAGTGGAAAAAGGCCGGTTATCCCGTGGATCCGGGAGACAACCCATGACCGCGCAGAATTTTTTGACCGATCCCATTCTTTGCCTGCTGGGTTTGCTTCTCCTGGCCCCTTGGGCATGGCTTCAATATCAAGCAACAAGACCGAAGCTCCGTGGGGAAGAAACTCCTGGAAAAACCCTCTATGAAACCTTCCTGCGTCTTTTGTGCGGGCTTCTTCTTGTCTACGCCAGCCGGGATAAGATCGGCAACGCCGCCGAATTCTCACAAATGATCCACAACTATCAGCTTCTCACGCCTTTTCTTACTCCCCTCGCGGCCCTGGTCATCCCCTGGGTGGAATTTTTTTCAGGCCTTTCCCTGATCTTTGGTTTTCGCTCCCGTGGCGGAGCCCTTCTCTTTTGCGCCTTGATGGGACTTTATGCCCTCGCTATTGCCTTCGACCTTTCCCGGGGCGTGGATATCAATTGCGGCTGCGGTTTGACCGATCCGGCCGAACTCGCGACATGGTGGTCGGTCCTCCGGGACCTGTTATTCCTAGGGGCCGGACTAGCCGTTCTTTTTTCCCGACGAACCCTTCTTTCCTTGGATCTCTGGCTTAAAAAATGATCCCTCACGGATCTTCCGGAACTAAAATTTTCGCCCCAACCTCCGGCCCCGCTCGCCCCCAGGGCCGAAGCGTTCCGACTCCCGGAAGTCCTCCGCTTTTAAACCAACCTCGTCGCATTTGATTTCCTTGAAACCCGGCGGTTTAAAAGGTCTTGGAAGCGGATGCTTAACCGGTTTCATCCCTTGTTTGAGCGTGAATCCTTGGCCTCGCGCAAAGTCGCCCCCTTATCAAGACTCATTTGCGGAACCCTATGATAAAATAATCCTATCGACATCGTTCTTGAAGGACCTTGTTGAAACCACACCCTACTGACGAAAGTTGCCGCTATGCCTCTTGACCGCATGTCCTCCGAGCAGATCGACGCGCTCGGCCAAATGAATAAAAAGATCCACGACGAATACCGCAATTTGGGTTTCGCCGGGATCGCGGTCGATCCTGTCCGGTTCCTGACCTTCCGCAAACAAACCCACAACGACCGTTTCACCGAACTCGTGGTATCGGACGCCGGCGTCTTCTTCATGGACACGGCCCGGCGCGTCAAATATAAATTCGATCCCAATTATTTCTTCGTCTATCACGAGGGGCTCCATCCGGTCGAGGAAGAAAAGATCAAGGACATGAAGGGTCCGGTCCTTGTCCTGGAGAATCTTTTGGAGTTTTGGAGCCGACCGGGAACGGGACTGGTGCTGGTGGCCGACCACTTGAACAACTGTAGTTTCTTGAACGAGGCCCAAAAGATCGAATTGGCCCGGATCCAAAAACTCTACGCCGGGGAAAGTTTGAAGATCAATCCCATGCTTCAACGCAAGATCAAGGAAACGCCGGTTGAATCGGTCCGGGTCATTTCCCTGGACGATTAGCCGGACATTTCGCCGACCGGCCGGTCATTTCTCGAACTCATCCAGGATCTTTCGGGCCCTTTCCCCGTCCAAAGGATCAAGCCCTTTTCTCGCGATAAAATCCGCCAGGACCTTCTTGCCCTCTTCCCATTGCCCTTCCTGGCTGTAAGCCAACGCCAGGTTGATGGTCAGGGAAAGCGGCAACGGGGCGTCTTCCTCCCGCAGCCTCCGGATGATCTCCCGCCTTTGGCCCCTTTTGCCCAGCTCGGAAGTTAGGAAAAGAAGGATCTCCTCGTTGTGAGGAGACCGGTCCAACGCGGCCTGAAGGGCTTCTTGGGCCTCCGTCCATTTTTGATCTTCGGTCAAGACCCAGGCCTTCACTAAGAGCGGGGCGAACCCGGCGGGATGTTCGAGGGCCAGCCGGTCGAGCCATTCCAGGCCTTCCTCTTTGCGGCCCGTTTGAAGGAATAGAAAGTAGAGTTGCCGGAGGGCTTCCAACCGCTCCGGATCCAGCCGGACGGCCGTTTGGATCTCCTCCCAAGCCAGGTCCATCTCCTCCTGGGCCAAATAAACCTTGAAGAGGTTCAAGTGGGCGGTCGCCGAATTCGGATGCTCGTCCAAATATTCGACCAGGAATTTCTCGGCTTCGGCATGCCTGCCGGATTCCAAATGGGCGGTTCCCAAACCCAGCAAAGCTTCGGCTTTTTCCGCCGCGGTCCCGACGGACCGGACCTTCTCGAAGCATCGGGAGGAAAGCTCGTTCAACCGGTCCCGGAGGAGCTTCCATCCATATTGAAGGAGATGGGGGGCTTGATCCTCCTTCTCAACGGCCTCGCGCATCTTCTTTTCGTAATCCACGCGGCGGACGAAGGAAGGCGATCGGTCCTTCCCGCCCGCCGGGGCGGGGATCATGAAAAGCTCCCCCAGCCCGATCAATTGTTCGAGGACGAATTGGTCTCCGGGAAGCATCTCCAGCGCCTTCCAGAAAACTTCGGAAGCTTTGGACTTATCGCCCATCGCCAGATAGGTCCTCCCTAAATTGCTGTAGATCCATCCCGCCTCCGGGGCCATGCGCAGCGCCTTCTTATAGAAGGACTCGGATTTCTCCAGTTCGCCCGTGACCCTAAAACAATAGCCCAATTGAAAGGAGGTGAGTGGGCACTCGGGATCGATGTCCAGGATCTCCACCAGCTTCGGGATGGCTTCCGCGATCCGGCCCGACTCGAAGTAAGGATTCACTTCCATCAACAAGGGCCACTTCTTGACGAAAAGCTGGTACAGATAAGCGCCCGGGATTCCCGGCGCCTCCCGAAGGAGGGCTTCCATGACGCGGACCCCTTCCCCGAAATCGTATCCCTTTTTTTCGATCTCCTCCTGGCGGTGGACCCAAACGGGGACATGCAGGGGCAGATGATGGAATTGGGCCAGGGCCTTGGGCAGGGAAATGAAATTGAATTCGGGCGGCACTTCCTGCGGGCGTTGAAAAGGGGTCGAGCTCAAGAAATTCTCCTGGGTCAGAAAATGTAATAATCCAAAGATAAGGCCGCTTCCCCCCCGGTCAGGTCAAGCGTGGTCACCTTATTGCCGTTGGGGCCGCCGGTGGTCGTGCTGTCCACGATCCCGATGAACCCGTTGGGCAGGGTCCCTAACTCCAAAACACCGCCGGTGAGTTTGTCCGAAAAGGTGATATTGGAAATGGTGGCGTAACGAAAGGCCACGGACAGTTCCAATCCCAGGTCTTTTTCCAGGCGCAATTCGAATCCTGCGCCGATATTGAATCCAAAATCGCCGTTGGATAATCCGCCGCCGTTGGACCCTGTCGAGGTATAGTTCAGCCCCGTGACCGAGCCGTTGATCACTTGCCTCACCACGACAAAAGCGTCGTAATATCCCAATCCGCCTTTCAAATAGAACCGGTAGTCGTCATGGGGCCAGAAACGGCAATAATCCAATTCCATCCCGAAGATCCAAGGATCGATGTTCTGGGTAAAGGTCACCGCCGAACCAATGGCCCTTCCATGGAAACCGTCCAGGTCCATGAGCGAAAAAGCCAGGGTCATTCCATTCTTGGGGTCGATGCCATAACCGCCTTCCAGCTTGAGCCCAAAACCGCTGTTACCTGCGGAGGCATTGATCTCGGTCGCGCCGGCGGAGGGGGAGGCTTTGTTCCAACCAAGGACACTTTTATTCAGGTCCCCTTCCATGGAGTAATCATACTTGGTGGAGGCCTTCACCCAGAAAACCGGCGCCAAGGGCGGCCCCTCCAACATCACCCGACCATGGACCCTTTTCCCTTTTGAGGGGGCCTCGGGCATGGGGGGACGGGCCATCATAGGACCCAATTTGGTTTGGATATCTTGAAGGATCTTGCTGTCCGAATTGATCTCCAGTCCCTTTTGGCAGGCGTCATAGGCTTCCTCATAGCGTCCGGTAAGATAGCAGGCCTGGGCCAAATACTCGTAGGCCATCCAATGGGCGGGGATCATCTGGATAACGGCCTTGTAGTAGGGAATGGATTTCTCGTATTGTTTTTGCTGGAAATAAGTGTTGCCGGCGTTGTAATAATCGTCGGCGGTAGCGCCCCAAAGAGGACCCCCGAAAATAAATAAGGCGATGATGATCAACCCGATCCAACGCATGCGGCGCTCCAGTGGGTCCATTGGATATGAACGAAAAGCATCCGATTTTATATGGCTTTGGGACCCGAACAAAGGGGAAAGGACTAATCCCGGGGAAGCACCCCTGTTTGTTGAGCCGTCAAGGCCGCCTTCAGCCCCTCCTCGGCGCTGGTGTAATTAGGGGAGCAACGCAGGGCTTTTCGGAAATTTGCCTGGGCCTCTTCGAATCGGCTCCGGCGGAGGTCGAGGGCCCCAAGGTCATTATAAAAATGAGCCGCGGGTATTCCCCTTTCGACCGCTTTCTTTAAAGCTTCTTTTTGTCCCTCCAGATCGCGGTCCCCATAGTCATTCTCGGCGGTCTTTTCCCAAAAACAAGATTCCAAGAACCGGTCTCCTTGAAAAAGCGGATAAAGGGTTTGCAGCCTCTCCAGAATGGGCTTTCGGGACTTATAGTCGCGGAAATCAAAGACCAAAGGCACCATGTCATGGCTTGCCCGGTCCGCCCCGATCCAACGATTCAAGATCTCCGGGTGCGAGGAAGGCAAGGGGAAAAGGGCCAGCATCAAACCTCCGTCGGGCCGATCCAGGCCCTTTCCGACCCAATACCATTTGCCCTCAGGGAACAAAGCCGCGAGGTAGGGTTGATAGTGGATATTCGTCAAGAGGGCCGCCCACTTGACCCCCGCGGCATCCAAACCGGGGTTCAACTCGACATTGAAGGCCTCGTCGGCCAAGCTCAGGCTTTGGTCGTAAAGATCGGGTACCAGCTCGGAAAGAACGAACCCGGGACCTTCCTGATTTTTCAGATCCTCGATTATTTGGTAAGCCCTTAAGCGCTCGGCCGACTTGCTGGCGAACCAGTTATCCTTCGGGTGCGTCCAAAGGCCGTGGTAAACCCCGAAAAGATGGTAGCCATCCAATGAAAGCGAAAGGAAAAGGATCGAAACCAAAACCGGGGTCCTCTTGCCGGGCTTCAAGGTTCCCAACAATGTCAGGAGGCCCCAGGCGGCCCCGCCCAATAAGAATGGAAGGATCGGGAGGACCCGGAACATTTCCACCCCTCCGGTCAGGAACCCGGGACCATAGAGGATCCCAAAACCCAAAAAGGCCCATAGGATCTTGACCCTGGATTGCCGGAGGGAAAGAACAAGAACACCGATAAAGAACAAGGCCCCCAATAGGGGGTCCAGATATCCTCCCCAAAAAGGTCGATAAGCGAAAAGATTGGGCGGAATGGTGGACCTCCAAAAAAAAGCCGAGACATCCGAGAGGCTCCGCCC
>Ga0070741_10012578_pt1 | contig 15247 bp, 17 predicted proteins | sample Coa_R1_4_FD_66440 | JGI IMG/M metagenome (GOLD analysis project Ga0070741, IMG submission 66440) | Surface soil microbial communities from Centralia Pennsylvania, which are recovering from an underground coalmine fire - Coalmine... | ecosystem: Environmental > Terrestrial > Soil > Unclassified ... | reverse complement strand
CGGCCGGGCCCGAGGGAGCCAGCGATATCGCTAGTCCATCGGGACGTTGCGGACGATCCGGCCGTCGATGCGCTCGAAGATCTCGTCGAGGGTCGGGCCGGTGATCGTGAGCCCGTGGTTGCGCTGGCCGACGACCGCGTGCGACGGGTCGGGGTCGGCACGCACGAGATCGGCGACCGCGTCCGCGAGCTCGAGCGTCCCGCACGGGTAGTTGATCTCGGTCGCGCGCACGCCGTCCATCCACGCGTGGACGTGCAGGATCGCGCCGACGTCGGGATGCTCGCGGTAGATCTTCCAGTGCTCGATCGCGTCGACCGACACGCGTCGCGGCGTGACGTTCGGCGGCACCGACAGCACCATCGCGCCGAGCCGGGGGTCGTACCCGCGCACGAGCAGCACGTGCTCGCCGACGACGCGCAGGTCGCCCTTGTCGACGCCGCTCGCGCTCATCCAGAACGCCGGGCCCGTCGCGCTCGACTCGACCGGGTCGCCCCGGAAGCGCGCGCTGACGTTGCCGTAGCTCAGCCCGCCGATCCCGTACAGCAGCTTCACGTGGCGCAGATCGCGCGGCGGCAGGATCTCCTCGATCGGGAACGCCGCCGGCAGCAGGTCGAGTGCCGCGAGACGCTCACCCGCGCGGCGGATCTGGCGAGTCTGCTCGTCGCCGTCCCACAGCTCGATGGGCAGGTCGTCGACGAACTCGTTGGCGATCACGAGCCGCGACATCGCGAGCGGCTCGACGCGCGCGAAGACGCGTTCGAAGAACGCGGGCTCGTCGGCGCCGTCACGCTCGCGCACCGTGTAGGTCCCCTGCTCGAGGGTCACGAAGTGCGCGGCGCGCCCGTCCGGGCCGTCGCTCAGGAGGACGGCGACGTTGGCCAGCGCGCGCACGAGGACGGGATAGCCCGCGCGCAGCACGTCGTCCGGCGGCGCGGCGAGCGGCATGATCGCGACGACGAACGTCGGTGCCGCTTTGCGGCGATACGGCCGCGGCTTGGCGGGATCGACGTGGTGCAGCACGACGTGGACGTCGGGACCCGGCTCCGGGCACTCGCGGTAGCCCGCGTCGAGCATCCGTGCACGCAGACCTTCGGCGAACCACTTCGACAGCGGCTCGCCCGCGTCGCCGTTCCAGGCGAAGGTCCGGTCGTGCGCGGCGACCTCCACGTCGCCGCTCGCGGTCGGTCCGGCATCGATCGTCATTGCGCCCCCTTTGCTGTACCCACCCAGGCTAGGAAAGAACATCCAGGCGTCGATACGGTGGCCGGTGTGCGCGACGACGTGCAGCCCTGGCCGGACGGCCGGGAGGGCGGAGCCGAGAGAGCCATGGACATGCTGGACACGGCCGGCGACCAGGTCCTCGAGACGCCGCGGCTGCAGCTCCGGCCGCTCACGTCGGGTGACCTCGACGTCGTCGTGCGGATCCACACCGACCCGGAGCTGATGCGTCACATCCACCGCGGCGTCCCCCACACGGAGGACGAGTGCATCGTCGACCTGGCCCGCGCGCTCACGCACTGGCGTGACCACGGGTGCGGCCCCTTCGTCGTGACGAACCGCGACGGTGATCTCGTCGGCACGGTCGGGTTCGCGACACCCGAGTGGCTCCCGGAGGTGATGCCGGCGCGTGACGTCGGGTGGACGATCGTGCAGCGCCACCAGGGTCACGGCTACGCGACGGAGGCCGCGCGTGCCGTGATCGACTGGTACTTCGGGACGGCCGGCGACGACCGTCTGCTCGGCATCCACAACTCCGACAACCCCCGCTCCGGAGCCGTGATGCGGCGCCTCGGCATGCGGTGGTGGCGCCGGACGGCGCATCCGACGCTGGGGTTCCCGCTCGAGGTGTGGGAGACGACGCGCACCGAGTGGTGACGCGCCCGCGTCAGCCGCGCGCGGGCTGTTGCAGCGTGGACGCGTACGGGACGAGCAGCGGGAGCAGCTCGAACCCCGGGTCGAGCTGCTCGGCGACGCCTTCGCACGTCATGACCGTCTTGAGCAGCAGCGCGAGCTCGTGCGGCAGTCGCAGGTGGTGACGGCGCACGACGGCGAGCATGTCGCCGAGCAGTGAGCGGATCTCGAGCTCCGCGAGCGGCTTGTCGCCGTAGTTGACGAGGAACTCCGCGAGATCGTCGCGCAGGGGTCGAGCGTCGTCGGCCGATGGCGCGACGCCGAGCTCGGCCATCGCCGCGGCGAGCGCGTCGGCATCCATGCCGACGAGCGCGACGAGCACCTTCCCGAGCGACTGGCGCGTGCTCGTGCCGACGCGCCCGACCATGCCGTAGTCGACGAGCGCGACCGTTCCGTCCGGTTCGACGAACACGTTGCCTGGATGGGGGTCGGCGTGGAAGAACCCGTGCACGAACACCATCTGGAGGTACACGTCGCAGAACCGGCGGGCGACCGCGGCGCGGTCGATCCCGTCTGCGTCGAGGCCGTCGACGTCGGTGATCTTGCGGCCGTCGATGCGCTCGAGCGTGAGCACCTCGGTCGTCGTGTGGTCCCAGTGGACGACGGGCACGTGCACGAGCCCGGTCGACGCGAGCTCGCGACGGATGTGGTCCGCGCTCTCGCCCTCGCGGCGGTAGTCGAGCTCGCCGCGCAGCGTCGTCGCGAACTCCTGCGCCAGCCCGACCGGGTCGTAGCGCGCCGCCAGCGACCACCGTCGTTGCGCGACCTCCGCGAGACGCGTGATCAGATCGAGGTCCTCGTCGACGATGTCGGTGATGCGCGGTCTCCGTACCTTCACCGCGACACGCGCGCCGTCGTGCAGCACGGCACCGTGCACCTGCCCGATCGACGCCGCCGCGATCGGCTCGCGCTCGAACGACGCGAACGCCTGGTCGACGGGGCGGCCGAGCGCCCGCTTCACGGTGCGGGCGACAGTCGTGTACGCGACGGGCGGGGCGGCGTCCTGCAGCCGCGTGAGCTCGTTCTCGTACGCGGGCGGGACGAGATCGGCGCGCGTCGACAGCAGCTGCCCGAGCTTGACGAACGTCGGGCCGAGGTCCTCCAGGGCCTCGCGGAGGTGCTCGGGCCCGGCGGTCTCGGCGTCCGTGTGGTCGTGACGCCGGACGAGGTGCTCGAGCCCGACGACGTCGACGAGGTACCCGAGGCCGTGGCGAGCGAGCACGCGCGCGATCCGCGCCGCGCGCTTGGTCGGAGACAGAGCGGAGGCGTGGTCGGAGACCGGGACGCCGGAGCGGTGTCGACCCGGCCGGCTCGTGTCCTTCATTCGCCGTCGTCGTCGGGCGCGGCGGCCTGCTCGAGGCGGGGTGCGAGACGCTCGACCCGCGCCTGCGCGTCGTGGATGCGCCGCTTCAGCTCGGTGACGAGCGCGGTCGCGCGCTCGAGACGCTCGGCCACGACGTCGACGTCGACGTCGTCCGCTTCCAGCTCGCGCACGATGTCGTCGAGCTCGGCGAGCGCGTCGCGGTAGGCGAGCTCCTCGGGCGGCATCGCGGTCATCGCGCGCTCTGCTCGACGCGCGATCGCACCGCGCCCTGCGACAGGCGGGTCACGAGCTCGTCACCCGGCTGCAGCGTCGCGGCGTCGCGCACGAGGGTGCCGTCGGCTCGCCGCGTCAGGCTGAACCCTCTCCGGAGGATGCGTGACGGGTCGGCGCCGTCGAGGACCGCGTGGCGCCGGTCGAGCTCCGCGAGCGCGACGCGCAACGCCGCGACGGATCGCGCGCGCGCCTCGCTCGCGTACGCGTCGACCCTTGCCGACGCGCGGATCAGCGTGCTCGTCGCGGCGTGCTCGACCCGGAGTGCCTCGTGCGCAGCTCGCGTGGCTTCTGTTCGCAACGCGCGTCGTGCCGCGACGTGCGCGCGCTCCTCGTGGAGGTGCACCCCGTGGCCGGCCGCCGCGAGGCGGTCGCGGACCGACGCGGTCACGCGCTGGGCCCGGTCGGTGACGGCGGCGGCCGCGGCACGTACCTCGTGCACGAGGCCGTGCGCCGCTGCCGTCGGCGTCGCGAAGCACCGGTGCGCGAGCTCGTCGGTTACGGTCCGGTCGTCCGTGTGGCCGATGCCGGCCCACACGGGAACCGGGCAGGTCGCGACCGCACGCGCGACCCGCTCGTCGTCGAACGCGGCGAGATCGGCCTGGCTGCCTCCGCCGCGGACGAGGACGACGACGTCGAGGGCGGCGCCGCGCGCGTGCGCGGTGGACAGTGCGCGCACCGCACCCGCGATCGACACGGATGCCTGCGGGCCCTGCACCGTTGCGGCCGCGACCTCCACGTGGAACGAGAAGCCCGACGACGCGAGCACGCCGCAGAAGTCGGCCTCCCCCTGCGTCCCCGGCGCCGCGACGAGGCCGACGTGCAACGGCAGCGGCGAGAGCTCGAGCGCGCGGTTCGCGTCCCACAAACCCTCCGCTCTGAGCGCCGTGCAGAGCTCCGCGCGCGCGAGGGCGAGGCGGCCGACGAGCGCGTCGACGTCGACGTCCTCCACCGTCAACGCGAGCTGGCCGCCGTCCCAGACGTCGACGCGCGCGGCGACGCGGACCTCGCAGCCCTCGGTCAGCGCGACACCGGCGCGCTGGAGCCGTCGTCGGACGCGCGGCCACGTCGTCGACCAGCACACCGCCCGCAGCGTGGCGTCGCGCCCCCGACGCCCGCGTCCCGGATCGCAGAGTGTGAGGAAGAGATGGCCGCTGCGCGGGTTCTCCTTCAGGTCGCGAACCGTCCCGCGCACCCACACCCGACGCCCGAAGCGCGGTGCGAGGAGCCGCCGCACCGCGGAGTGGATCTCGCCGACGGTGAGCGTCGGGTCGGGCTCCGGACCGAGGTCGAGCTCGAGGCTGGTGTTCAACCGACGAGCACGTTCGGGCGCGGCAGTCCCGCGGCCTCGCACAGCGCGTAGTACGCGGCGAGCGTGCCCGCGCCGTCGGTGACGCTCTCGACGTTGCCGTCCGCGTCGAGGTTCAGGTTGGCGCCGTACATCTGGAACCAGACGCGGGTGTCGTCCTCGATGCACTGCAAGGTGTGCACGGATCCCGCGGGCTCGTAGAGGAACGACCCCGCGCGGTTGACGTAGTCGTACTCCTTGTACTTCCACGCGCCCGCGGTCGTGTACCCGTACACCGGCCCGGTGTGGCGGTGCGTCTGCACCTCGAAGCCGGCCTGGAACACGTTCTCGACGATCCAGAGCCCCTCCTGCTCCTTCACCTGGATCACCTTGAGGAGGTTGCCGCCCCCGATCTCGACGAAGGGCAGCTCGTCGGCACCGATGTGGACGGCGGTGGGCGCCGCCTCGGCGAACGTCGTCATCGGGAGTCCCTTTCTCTCGGCAAGCGCTTCGCGTCCTCTCGGCAAGCGCTTCGCACACTCTCGGCAAGCGCTTCGCGCGCTTTGCGCAAACTCGGCGCGGCGATGCTTGCGCGCGTCGCTCGGCCTCGCGACGGTACCCGAACCCTCGGGGCAGGCGGCCGGGACCTACGATGACGGGTCACGGTTCGGTAGGGCAGGGGCTCGCCGTGCCGATCCACCCCGATCTGCGCCCACCATGATCGAAGGGGATCGCATGACCTCGCACGCCCGACGTGTCGTCGTCGCGGTTGCCGCCGCGGTCGCGCTCGCGTCCTGCATGGGGAGCCACCCCTCGGCCCGCCCGCGGGCATCCTCGCCACCGACACCGCGCGCGACGGTGCCACTCCTGCAGGGGACGAGTCGCGCGGCGGCCGGTCCGCCCGTGTACGTGCACTACTACCTCTGGTGGACCGCGCAGCACTGGAGGGACAAGCTCGGCGCGGCGTACCCGATCGGCGCGAACCCGCTCCCGCTGCCCGGCGCGATGGGCGCGAACGGCTGCACCGCGACCGTCCGGTACCCGGGCGCCTCGATCGTCGACGTCCCCGCCGAGGGTCTCTACGACCAGGGCGACCCGGCGACGTTCGACCGGCACATCGCGATGGCCGCGGCCGCCGGCATCCGCGGGTTCGTCGTCGCCTGGCAGGGAACGGGCGCCGCACAGCAGTCGCCGTCGGCGTCGGGGTACGACTCGCGTCTCGACCTGCTCGTGAAGCGCGTCGACGCGTACAACGCGACGCACGCGCAGCACTTCAACCTCGCGCTCGGCATGTCCGCGTTCGGCGACTACCACCGTGCGTCGCCCGCGCTCGTGAACGACCTGACGTACTTCGCGAACCGCTACGGCAGCGACCCCGCGTTCGCGAACGACTTCTCCCCGCGCCCGCTCGTCATGATCCTCGACAGCCGCAAGTACACGGGGAGCCAGGTCAGCGACGTCGCCGGCGCGGTCGGGACCCGTCTCCTGCTCATCAGCGACGACACCGACTCCACGTGGTCACGTGACGGCCGCTACTTCGCGGGCGCGAGCTGGTACTGGTCGTCGCAGAACCCGTACGACAACCCGCGTTCGGGGACGCAGCTGCGGAACCTCGCGTCGCAGGTCCACGCGGCGGGCAAGCTCTGGTTCGCGCCGTTCGCTCCCGGCTTCGACGCCGCCTTGAACGGGCATGCCGCGTGCACGCCGCGCGACGGGACCAGCACGCTGCAGAAGCTGTGGCAGGTCAACCGTCAGAGCCGGCCCGACGCGTGGTTCGGGATCAGCTGGAACGAGTTCGTCGAGAACACCTACATCGAGCCGTCCGTCGCGTACGGTAGCTCGACGCTCGACGCGCTCCACCAGCTGATCGCGCAGCAGTAGCCACGCGCGAGATGCGGCACTGACGTACGGAATCCGTACGTCAGTGCCGCATCTTTGCGCGGGTGCGCCGCGGGTCAGCGACCGGCCACGAACGCCGCGAAGCCGTCCGCGAGCGCGACGGCCTCGCGTTGGCGGAACGCGGGGTCCTCGAGCAGCGCGGCGTCGGTCGCGTTGCGCATGTTGCCCGTCTCGAAGAGCACCTTCGGGACGTTCGACAGGTTGAGCCCGCCGAAGTCCCGTCGCTCGACGAGCCCGTTCGAACCGAGGTACGTGCTCGTCGGCATCCCGGTGGCGACGAACGCGTCGCGCAGGTCGACCCCCAGCCGCTTCGACGCCGCGTAGATGTCGTCGGTGTAGCCGGGGATCAGCGCGGGCGTGTTGACGTGGAAGCCGCGGCCGTTCGGCGGCCCGCCGTCCGCGTGGATCGAGATCGCGGCGTCCGCGTGGGCCTGGTTGCCGATCGCCGCGCGTGTGTCGATGCACGGTCCCCAGCCGTCGTTCGTGGTGCGCGTCATCACGACGTGCGCGCCGCGCGCGACGAGGACGTCGCGCAGGCGGAGGGCGACGTCGAGGTTGTACGCGGACTCGGTGTAACCGTCGGGCGTCTCGGTCCCGGTGTTGTCGCACGCGCGCGTCTGTGTGCCGATGAAGATCGGTCTCGCGATCTCCGCCGCGTGCGCGCCGTTCGCACCGTTGTGGCCGGGGTCGATCGCGATCGTCTTCCCGGCGAGCGACCCGGACGCGGCCGGCGCGGGGTTCGTGCGCGTCGTCGTCGAGGGCGCGCGATTGGCCGTCGTCGCCGGTGCGGTCGTCGTCGTGCTCGTGGACGCGGTCGTCGTCGTGGTGGTCGCCGACGTGCTGGTCCGCGCCGTCCGGTGCTCACCGCTCCCACCGCCGCAGGCCGCCGCCGCGAACGCGAGCGCGAGGAGCACGAGGACGGCGCCGCGCCGCATCGCACGACCGTACCCGCGCGCGAACCCCGACCTCCGGGAGACGAGCGGTCCTGGGCCCCGCTCGTCTCCCAAAGGTCGCTCGGGGACGCCTGTCCCTCCTCGCGTGCGAAGATGACGGTCCGTCAGGAAGCGGGAGGATGACATGAGCGCGAAGGTTCCGGACCACCACGGCACGGGGCCCGTGAGCGTCGGGTTCGACGTGCGCCCGCTCGCCGGGAACATCGGCGCCGAGATCGTCGGCGTCGACCTGACGCAGCCGCTCGACGACGAGGTGGTCGCGTCGATCCGTGCGACCCTGCTGCGGTGGAAGGTCGTGTTCTTCCGGGATCAGCACCTCACGCAAGAACAGCACATCGCGTTCGGTCGCCGCTTCGGTGACGTGACGCCCGCGCACCCGACGCTGCCCGCCGCGTTCCCGGACCACCCCGAGATCCTCCTCCTCGACAACGAGCAGTTCGCCAGGCAGGAGAAGAAGGCGCCCACGTCCGGGACGGACGACGGCTTGCCACGCCCTCCGTCGCTCAGCATCGAGAGCCGCTGGCACACCGACGTCACGTTCGTGCCGAACCCGCCGATGGGGTCGATCCTGCGCGGTGTGGTCGTCCCCCCGTACGGGGGCGACACGCAGTGGACCAACCTCGCGGTCGCGTACGAGCGGTTGTCGGAGCCGATCAAGACGATGATCGATTCGTTGCACGCGGTGCACCAGAACGCGTTGCCCGTCGCGCGCGGCGAGCTGTCGCCGCAGCTGCAGCAGCAGTTCCAGTCCCAGGACCTGCGCGCGGTGCATCCCGTCGTGCGCGTCCATCCCGAGACGGGCGAGCGGTCGCTGTTCGTGAACCCGAACTTCACGAGCCACGTCCAGGAGCTGTCACGGCAGGAGAGCCGTCATCTGCTCGCGATGCTCTACGAGCACATGACGAACCCCGAGTTCACGTGCCGGTTCCGGTGGGAGCCGGACAGCATCGCCTTCTGGGACAACCGCGCGACCGCGCACCTCGTGCCGACGGACGTGCCGAAGGGTCAGCGACGCTCGATGCAGCGCATCACGCTCGCGGGTGACGTGCCGATGGGGCCCGACGGATTCGAGTCGCGCGCGCTCGCCGGCATGGCGTTCGCCTGACGCGGCGCGAGCCGCGCTCAGTACGACTTCGGCAACCCGAGCGACTGGTTCGCGACGAAGTTCAGGACCATCTCGCGGCTGACGGGCGCGATGCGCAGCAGTCGGACCATGCCCCAGAGGTCGGCGAGGCCGTACTCGGTCGCCATCCCGTTGCCGCCGTGCGTCTGGATGGCGGCGTCGAGCGCGTGCAGGCCCGCCTCTGCCGCGGCGAACTTCGCCATGTTCGCGGCCTCTCCCGCGACGACGCGGTCGCGCTCGTGGTCGTGCGCCCACGCGGCCTTCATCGTCATGAGGCGAGCGAGCTCCACCTCGATCTTCGCCTCGGCCAGCGGGTGCGCGATGCCCTGGTGGCAGCCGATCGGCACGCCCCACACCTGGCGCTCGTTCGCGTACCGCGACGCGCGCTCGAGCGCGTACCGTCCGATGCCGACGCAGATCGACGCGCTCATGATCCGCTCGGGGTTGAGACCGCTGAACACCTGGCGCAGCCCGTCGCCCTCGGTCCCGAGCAGGCGATCGGCCGGCACCTCGACGTCGTCGAAGAAGAGCTGGTACTGCTTCTCGGGCGCCGCGATCTCGACCGGGATCGCGGTGGCCTCGAGCCCGGGCGCGTCGGTGTCGACGACGAGCAGCGACAGGCGGCCCCGGCCGCTCGCCTCGTCGGTGCTCGTCCGGACCACGACCACCATCCACGGTGCCTCGTCCACGCCGGAGATGAACGTCTTGGTCCCCCGCACGCGGTACACGTCGCCGTCGCGCACGGCGGTGGTCGCGATGTTGTGACTGTTCGACCCCGCGTCCGGTTCCGTGATCGCGAAGACCATCTTCGTGCCGGTCGCCAGGTCCGGGAGCCATCGCTGCTTCTGCGCGTCGTTCCCGAAGTTCTTGATCAGCTCGGCGGAGATCGCGGCCGACACGAGGATCAGAAGCAGCGGGCAGCCCTGCGCGGCGACCTCCTCGCAGACGACCTGCAGCTCGCCCATGCCACCGCCGCCTCCGCCGTACTGCTCGGGGAGGTGGACGCCGAGGAACCCCGGCTCGGCGATCGCATCCCAGAGCTCGGTCGTGCGGCCGCCGGTCCGCGCCTGGCGGGCGTAGTACTCGTGCCCGTATGACGCGGCGATGTCGCGGACCGCGTGCCGCAGCATCGTGCGCTCGTCGCTCTCGGCGAACTCCATCGCCGCCGACGTTAACCGGCCTCTCGGCGTCCGACGCCCGCGATGACACCGCACCGGTCAGCGCGCGTATACCGTCCGTGCGCGTCCTCGTCACCTCGCCTCGGGAGCGCCGGTGCGGTCGTTCATCATCTTCTGTGCGCAGTACCTGATCGCGATCGCCGGCGTGGCCGCGCTCGGTGTCGTCGTCTACCGGCTGCGCGGCGCGTCACGGCGTCGCATCGTGTCGTACGTCGTCATGGTCGTTCTCATCTTCGGCATCAGCTTCGTCGTCGCGCGGATCGCGTCGGCCGTGTACCACGATCCCCGACCGTTCGTCGTCGAGCACAAGAAGCCGTACATCTCGCACCCGGCCGACAACGGCTTCCCGTCCGACCACGCGCTGCTCGCCGCGGCGTTCGTCGCCGCGGTCGCGCTCGTCGACGTCTGGCTCGCGGTCCCGTTCGTCGTGCTCGCGGGCTTGGTGGACTGGGGCCGCGTCGCGAGCCGCCTGCACCACGTGACCGACGTCGTCGGCAGCACGGTGATCGTCGCGGTCGTGACGCTCGTGGTCGTCGCCGTCGCGGCGGCGGGTGACGCGCGGGGATGGTGGCGGACGCGCGACGAGCTCGATCCCGCCGAACGCACTTAGCGCGCGGCGCGCCGACGGGCGGCGCCGCGCCAGACGGTCAGCGTGACGACGATCGCCGTCCCGACGAGCACGACCCACGCGGTCGCGTCGCGAGGCACGAGCGCGCCGGCGATCAGCACGACGGCGACGCCGACCGCCGACGTCCAGTCGTCGCCGACGACGAAGTCGTACCAGAAGCGCAGGAACCGCGCGACGTTCGTCACGGCACGACCTCGCCACCGATCCGGCTCCGGGCACCGCGGCCGCGCAACGCGCCGACGAGGCCGAGCGCGAACAGCGCGACGACGGCGATGACCGGGAGGAGCGACGCGTCTCCGCCCGGCCAGTGCCCGCCCAGGCCCTCGGTGGACCAGAACACGCCGAAGCTCGTGAGCATGACGCCGACGACGAACTTCATCGAGTTCTCGGGGACGCGCGTCAGCGGGCGGTGCAACCACACGCCGACGCCGCCGACGACGACCAGGGCGAGGAGCGCGCCGGCCGACGCGGTGAGGACGCTGCCGTGCGCCCCGCCGACGGTGAGCACGATGAACGCCACCTCGAGGCCCTCGAGGAACACGCCCTTGAACGCGAGGGTGGCCGCGTAGGCGTCCAGCGCCCCGGTCGGGCGCGCCGCTTCGCTCGCCTCGCGCACCTCCGTTTCGTAGATCCCCGCCTCGTCGTGGAGTGCGAGCACGCCGCTGGCGCGCAGGACGGCCTTGCGAAGCCACTGCAAGCCGAAGACGAGCAGCAGTCCGCCGACGACGACGCGCAACGTCGAGATCGGCACCTGCACGAGGGCGGGACCGAGCGCGCCGACGACGACCACGAGCGCGCCCGTCGCGCCGGCGACGCCGACCATCGTGGACCGCCACCCACGCGTCACGCCGACGGCGAGCACGATCGTCAACGCCTCCACCATCTCGACCGCGCTCGCGAGGAACGCGACGAGCACGAGGACGGCGGTCGACATGGCGTCGAGTCTCGCATCTCGGCCGAGCCGAGCGCGCGACGGCAAATGTTCGGTCAACGGTGCGTCGCACGCGTTGTCGGATGCCGTGGCCGTCGGCTACCCAGGGGGCGGGTCAGGAGGCAGGCGTGGTGAGGGCGATCGGGCGGGTGCGGCGCGTGGTGGGTGTCGGCATCGCCGTGGCCGCGGTCGCGGCCGGCGCGATCGTGCTCGGCGGGTGCGGTGGCGGGTCGTCGCACGCGTCGGGGTCGACCACGAGCATGCCCGCACAGCTCATCGGACGGTTCCCCGCCGGTGTCGCGTCGCTGTCGTGGCACGCGAACGGCAGCTCGCTCACGGGGACGATGACCGTCGCCGAGACGACGCCGTCGAGCCCGCTGAACCTCGTCCGGCAGCGCACGAACGTGACCGGCTCGCTCCACGGCAGTGACGTGAGCCTCGACCCCGGCAGTGGCGCCGAGCCGTGGACCGGGACGCTCGACGGCACGACGCTCACCTTGACGTGGTCGCCCAACGCGACGGGCAACGTCACCACGATCTTCACGCCCGGAAGTGACGCGAACTTCACCGCCGACGTGCAGTCGTACCAGCACGACGTCAATGCCGCGCAACAGGCGGCTGCCGCGTCGCTCGCGCAGCAGGCGCAGAAGCAGGCGGCGGCGAATGCCGCCGCGCAGGCTCGCCTCGCCGCGCACGACGCCCAGGTCGCCGCGATGCAGGCCGCGCACCAGGCCAAGGTCGATGCGCAGCGGCAGAAGTACGACGCCGCGGCCGCGCACGCGGCGGCGGAGCGGGCCGCGCAGGCGAAGGCGGCCGCGCACCACCCGTGACCCCGGCCGCACCTGGGCGATTTACCCTCCGATGGCGTGTCATTGACCGGGGCGTTGCGGGCCCGTCGGTACCGTCCCGCGGGTGACGGCCTCCACACCGCAACTCGTGCGGTCGAGGGCGCCGCGCACGGTCCTCCTCGTGGGTTGCGTCGTCGCGACCGCCATCCCGATCGCGACGCCGACCCTCGTCCCGCCGACGGGTCAGGTGTTCCTCGTCGTCGCGGCGACGCTCGCGGCGGTCGCGTACGCGGTCCTCGAGGGCCGCGACTCGCGCCTCGGCCTCGCACCCTTGGTCGTCGCGGTCGGCGCGCTGCTGGCCGTCTCCGTCGTGGCTCCGCCGCGCGGCTCCCACGACATCTGGTCGTACGTGATGTACGGACGGATCGCGTCGGTCCACCACGCCAATCCGTACGTCACGTTGCCGGCCGCGTTCCCACATGACCCGTTCGTGACGCGGGTCGCGTCCGGATGGCGGCACACGCCGTCCGTCTACGGCGCGACGTTCACGGCGTACTCGGCCGCGGTCACGTGGCTCGCCGGCGGTTCGGCGCTCGGTGCCCGGCTGGCGTTCCAGGGTCTCGCCGCCGGCGCGGTCGTCGCCGCGCTCGTTCTGCTCTGGCGCCGCTACCGCCGGCCCGCGGTCGTCGCGATGCTGGGTCTGCAGCCCGTCGTGTGGATCAGCGTCGTCAACAACGGGCACAACGACGCGGTCGTCGGTCTCGCCATCCTCGTCGGCGCGCTGTTGCTCGCGACGGGTCACGTTCGTGTCGCGGCCGTCGCGCTCGCGCTGGCCGCGACCGTGAAGCTCACCGCGGCGCTCGCGGTCGTCGGCGGTGCGATCTGGCTGTGGCGCCGCGAAGGGACGCGCGTCGCGACGGTCTTCTCGTCGATCGCGGCGGTCGTCGTCGCCGCGGCATACGCGCCCGTCGTCGCGACGAACCTGGGCGCGCTGTCGGGTGCGGACCATCGCGTCAGCCGAGGCTCGTCGTGGAACCCCTCGCTGCACTGGTTCGTGTCCGCCGCCGGTGGCCGGCACCTCCTCGCGGGTCTGACGCGCGCGCAGGCGCTGTCGACGCTCACCGTCGCGGCACTGGTCGTCGTCGCCGTCGCGGCCGTCGTGCTCGCGATGAAGCGGTCGTCCTCGCGTGACGCGTCCGGGAGCGTCGGCTCCGCGACCGCGGCATACCTGTTCGGCGGGTCGTACGTGCTCCCGTGGTACTCGCTGTGGGTGCTCCCCACGGCAGCCGCGCGCGATCGCTCGTGGACGACGTGGGTCATCGCGATCCAAGCCGGCGTCCTCGCCGCGATCTACCAGATGCCACAGACGCCGACGGGCGCCGCGCTCGACGGCGATCTGCGCTTCGTCCTCACCCGCGTCGCGCCGATCCTGTTGCTCGTCGCGTTCGTGGTCACGTTCGTCGTCGAGAGCACCCGGACAGCACCGCGCGGGCCGGACCGCGTTTTCGCGTACGCGCCGTTGCCGCGCGGTGACCGGGTGGTGGCGTGACGTTGGGGCGCGTCGCAGAGACGCGCGATCAGACCATCGTCGTCGACGCCCCGGTCTCCGAGGTCTTCACGCGCGTGTTCGACGTCGGCGCGCGGAAGGTGTGGAGCGGCACCGTCGGGCGCGTGCAGCTCCTGCGCGAGCTCGATCCCGACGTCCGCAGCTGGAGCGTCGAGCGGCGGATCCTCGCCCGCCGGATCGCGGTCGTCTACCACGTGTCGACGAGCTCCGCCGCGGTCTCCACGAACACGACGCCCGCGACGTCCGCGGCGATGCCGGAGAGGTGTGTGGAGGTACGCGTCAGCATCGACGGCAGCGGTGTCGTGGCGCGCTACGAGCTGACCGAGATCCCCGGCGGGACGTCCGTGCACATCACCGCGGCCGAGTTCTGCCGGGGCGGGCGGCCGTCGCGGCGGGTCGCGATGAAGCTCCACCGCCTGGCCCGGCTGCTCGAGCGGGACGACGAGATGCTCCTCGGTCCGCCGGGACCGGCGAGCCGGTCGCAGACGGGTGACGTGTCGCCCCGGCCCGGGACCCGGCACAATCATCGGAGATGACGGTCCGGATGCACGAGGAACCGCAGCCGACCGACGCGGGCCGGGTCCTGCTCGTCGAGGACGACACCGCGATCGCGGACGGGCTCGCGCGCGCGTTGCGCAGCCAGGGCTACGCGGTCGCGGTCGCGTCGACCGCGGCCGACGCGCTCGCCGCCGGCGGCGTGTCGCCCCCCGACCTCGTGCTGCTCGACCTCGGGCTCCCGGACGCCGACGGCGTGGACGTGTGCCGTCGCCTGCGGCGTGACCACCCGAGCCTGCCGATCGTCATCCTCACCGCGCGCACGGACGAGGTAGACGTCGTCGTCGGCCTCGACGCGGGCGCGAACGACTACGTGAGCAAGCCGTTCCGCCTCGCGGAGCTTCTCGCGCGCGTGCGCGCGCACCTGCGGCACGTCAGCGCGCTCGGGGAGCCCCGTCGGGTCGCGTCGGCGGGAAACGTCGTGCTCGACTTCGACGCGCACCGCGCGTTCGTCGACGGCGAGGAGGTCGAGCTGCGGCGCAAGGAGTTCGAGCTGCTGTCGTTGCTCGTCGCGGAGCCGGGTCAGCTCCTCACGCGTGAGCGGATCATGCGCGAGGTGTGGGACGACAACTGGTGGGGCTCGACGAAGACGCTCGACATGCACATCTCGGCGTTGCGCCGCAAGATCACCTCGCCCGAGCGCGACGCGCGCGTGTCGATCACGACGATCCGGGGAGTCGGCTTCCGCCTCGACGTCGAGCCGGATAGCGAGTGACGACTGTGCGTGACGAGGCGGAGCCGTGCCCGGAGGGCGGGACGGCGCAGCCGAGTGAGCCATGACGACTGTGCGTGACGAGGCGGAGCCGTGCCCGGAGGGCGGGACGGCGCAGCC
>Ga0070741_10012577_pt1 | contig 15249 bp, 13 predicted proteins | sample Coa_R1_4_FD_66440 | JGI IMG/M metagenome (GOLD analysis project Ga0070741, IMG submission 66440) | Surface soil microbial communities from Centralia Pennsylvania, which are recovering from an underground coalmine fire - Coalmine... | ecosystem: Environmental > Terrestrial > Soil > Unclassified ... | reverse complement strand
CTGGTACGGCAGATGTTGACGATTGCGACGAACAGCCCGGCGCCGGTCACCAGCAGGAAGATGTCCGGGACCGACTTCGACGGGTCGAGCGCCGCGACGGCGGAGATCATGGCCGCCCCGATCAGCCCGACGATGCCGAAGAACACTCCCGGCATCGGTCGCCGGTCCCCGCCGTAGAGCAGCAAGCTGTAGAGGATCAGCGCGAGCACCATCGCGGGGATCAGGACATGGAATGGGGCGGATGGCAGAGCGACGTTGGCGCTCGCCTGCTGCGGCAGCCGGGCCCCGATGAACGGGATCGACGCCAGGACGGTGGCCAGGCCGTACTCCGGCTTCCAGAGGACGAGCGCGATGCCGCCGCCCAGAACGACGAGGGCCGGCAGCAGCAGTGGGTTGAAGAGATAGGCGGTGAGCGGCCAGAGCGCCGCGATCCCCACGCCGAGCAGCGGCAGATAGATCTGCGGGAACTGTCTTCGCGCGACCAAGGCGCTAGGGCGCCTGGCGGGCGGGGGGCCGGCGGGGGGCCGGTTCGTCCTCGGTCAGGTAGCGGTATGCGTCGAGCTCGGCGGGGGGCGCGTGGTTGATCACCAAGCCGAGGATCGCTGCGCGGACGCGGCGCAGCTGGCTCAACCCCGCCTCGAGCGCGGGCGCCGTCGTGTTCTCCGCGTCGATCACGACGACGACGCCGTCGGCCTGCGAGCTCGCGATCAGGGCATCGTCGCCCACGGCGAGCGGAGGCGTGTCGATGATCACCCAGTCGTTGTCCCGCCGGAGCGTGGCTACCACGCCCGCAAGCCGCGGCGAGCGCAGGAGCGGACCCGGCTCGGCGACCGCGCTCCCCGCCCAGACGACGCTCAGGTCGGGCATCGAGGCGGCCGGGGTGAGGATCTGCTTGAGCGTCGCCTTTCCGTCGAGATACTCGCTGAGCCCGACCTCCGATCGCCGCCACTGGCGCCCGAAGCCGCTCTCGTCGAGCGCCCGGCGGCGCAGGTCGCATTCCACGACGGCGACGCGCTCGCGGTCGGTGGCAATGGTCAGCGCCAGCTGCGCGGCGATCGTCGTCTTCCCCTCACCCTGTCCCGGGCTGGTGACGACGATCGTCCGGGCGGGCTCCTCTCCGGTGAGCTCGAGATTCGTCCTCAGCACCCGGAAGGCGTCGGAGCGCATGATTCTCGCCGCCCGCGCGAACCGCCTGTCCTGATCGCTGCCGTCCGCGCTCGCGCTCAGCAGGGTTGGGATCCGCGCGAGGACCACCTGGCCCTCGATCATCTCGTCCCGCTTGCCGATGCGCAGCCTGCGGTCGAGCCGGTCGCGGACCACCGCCACCGCTCCCGCGATCAGGATCGAGAGCAGCGCCCCGAAGCCGAGGTAGAGAGCGGGCTTCGGTCGGACGGGGTCGGTGGGGACGACGGCCGGCTGGTTGACCGCGACCTTCGCCGGGGCCTGGCCCGCAGCCACCTGCGCCGCCACGCTCGTCGTGAAGACATTGGCGTAGGTGTTGGCGATCCGCTGCGCTCTCGCGGGTGAGCCGTCCTCGGCGCTGATCTCGAGAAGCTGCGTGCGCTCCACCGGGGTGAACGACATCTTGTCGAGCAGCTCCTGGCGGGTCAGGCCCAGATTGAGAGCGGCGACCACGTCCTGGGCGATGTTCGGGTTGCTGGCGATGTTCGTGTAGGTCCGCGCGAGCTGCTCGCCCTGGTCCGTCCCGAGATTGGGGGTGTCGGTCCCGATGTACATCGTGGCGGTCGCCTGGTAGACCCGAGGCACCGCGGCGGTGACGATGGCGACCGCCCCGAAGCAGGCCAGCAGCGTGACGGCGAACAGCAAACGACGACGCCACAACGCGGCTGTGATCTCGGCGAGGCTCATGCGGGGCGATCCTGCGAGGCGCTGCTGATTCTAGTCTCAGCCCTGACGGTTACCTGTGGCGAATTCGTCCACTGGCTCCTAAGATTCAGAGGGGCAACAAAGGGGACGCGAGATGCAGGACGGGGATGGAGTGAGGCTCGAGGCGGAGAGCGTCCAAGAGCGGGAGGCGGTCGCCGGGCGGGAGCGGGGCAATCCGTTCGCGGCGCTGCAGCAGACCATCGTGGAGGAGTGGCGGCGGATCGCGCCGGGCGGGGAATCGAGTCGCGTCCGGCGCGAGATCCGGCGCAGCCAGAAGGCCGAGCGCCGGCTGCAGGAGCGCCGCCGGCGCAAGGAGCGGTGGCTCGCTCGCCGCCGCCGGCAGCTGGCCACCATCGAGCGGCAGCTGCTCGGCGTTCCAGCGCGCCGGTTCGGCCTTTCGCTGCCGCTCTGGGGGCGGGAGGACGATGCTGAGCCCGGCACGACCGAGCTCGACGCGCGGATCGGACGCGTGGTCGAGTCGGCCCTCGAGCGGGAGCTGGAGAGGGTTCGGCGCGAGCTGGAGCAGACTCTGGACCTTCGGATCCGACAGGTCATGGAGACGATGGAGCGGCGCCAGAGCGAATCCGAGCGACGGATCAGGGGGCAGAACGAGCAGTCGATCACGGTCGTCAGCGAGCAGGCGGAGCGATCGATCAATAGGGTCAACGCCGAGATGTGGCGGAGCCTCGACCTGCGCCTGCGGCGGGAGACCGAGCGAATCGAGAAGGAGGTTGAGCGCAGCGTCGGCGTCGAGATGGGCCGGATGTATCTCCGGCTCTCGAGGGCGTCCGAGGGGGAGGTGCTGCGAGGTCGGCGTCGGTGACTGACGCCGATCGCGGGCGACGGGAGGTCGACCGCGGACCGGCTCCGCTTCCAGGTGAGCTTCCCGCGACGGCGACGCACCGGCGGCGCGGTGCGTGGGCCCTGCTGGCTGACCGGCTAGGGGGCGCCCCGGAGCTGCTGCTCGGCCTGCCGGCGGTCGCGATCTTCGTCTTCTGGGCGACCGCGCAGGGCGGCACCGGGCCGACGACCTGGTACCCGTGCGCGCTGCTGCTGCTCGGGTTGCTCGTCGTGACGGTCTCCGCGTACCGGAGCCGGCTCGCCCGGCTTCCGCCGCTCGTGCTGGCGGCGATCGCTGTGCTCGCGCTGTTCACCGCCTGGAACTTCCTCTCGATCACCTGGGCCGACGACCAGGGGACGGCGTGGGACGGCGCGAACCGCTGTCTCCTCTACCTCACGGTCTTCGCCATCTTCGCGATCCCCGCCTGGAGGCCCGGCGCCGCAGCCCTGCTGCTCGGCATCTGGGCCCTCGCCGTCGCGCTGGTGGGGGGGATCGTCTTCCTCAAGGCCGCGGCGTCGGCGGATCCGCTGTCGCATTACCTGATCGCCGGCAGGTTCGCCGAGCCGACGGGCTACCAGAACGCCAACCCGGCCCTCTTCACGATGGCGCTCTTCCCGGCGCTCTTCCTCGCAGCGCGGCGAGAGACCCCATGGCCGCTGCGGGGGTTGATGCTCGCCTGCGCGGGGCTGCTCTTCCAGCTCGCGCTGCTCCCTCAGAGCCGCGGCTGGCTGATCGCCGCTCCGATCGCCTTGATCGCGTACTTGGTGATCGCGCCCGGGTTCGTGCGCAACCTGACGATGACCGTTCCGCTCGCGGCCGTCCTGGCGTTGACGGGCGCTCCGATCGTCCACGTCTTCGACGTCTCGGACGACCCGAGCAGGCTCGGACCCGCCCTCCACGATGCCCGGAGCGCGATGGCGATCGCGATCGTCGTCCTCTTCGCGGTCGGCACCGCGATCGGATTCATCGACCGCCGCATCACCTTCTCGGAGCGAGCGATCCGGATCTCCAGGCAACTCGCGTTCGCCGGTGCGGCGCTGATCGCGCTGGTCGGCGTCGTGGTGGCGATCGCGGTGATCGGGAACCCGGCGAGCTGGGCGAGCGATCGCTGGCACGACTTCAGGGGCGGCAGGTTCGAGTACCAGACCGGAGGGGGATCCCGGCTCGGAGGCAGCCTGGGCAGCAACCGCTACGACTTCTGGCGCGTCGCTGCCGACGAGTTCGCCGGGGCCCCGATCGCCGGGGTCGGCGCGGAGAACTTCGCCGAGGACTACGTCCAGCATCGACGGAGCCTGGAGGAGCCGACATATCCGCACAACCTGCCCCTGCAGGTCCTCTCCGAGACCGGAGTGATCGGAGGGCTCCTGTTCGGGTCGTTTCTCGTCCTCGTCCTGATCGGGGTCGTGAGAGCGAGGACACGCGCGTCGCCGTTCGGCCGGGGCGTCGCGGCCGTTAAGGCCGTCGTCTTCGTCTACTGGTTCGTGCACTCGATCGGCGACTGGTTCTGGGTGTTCGCCGGGCTGTCGGCGCCGGTGTTCGCGTGGCTTGCGATCGGCATGCGGGTCGACGGCGAACGAGGGCCGCAGACGCCGCCGAGATGGGCGAAGCGCTGGGCTCTGCCGGCAGCGATCGTCTCGGGAATCGCCTCGCTGATTGCCGCCGCCTCGCTCTTCCTCCCCTGGGGCGCCGCCGTCGACGTGAAGCGGGCCTCCGAGAGCTGGGGCACGAATTCGCGCGACGCGTTCAAGCTCCTCGATCACGCCCGCGATCTCAACTTCCTCAGCGCTCAGCCCGACCTGGTCGCCGGCGCGATCTCGGCTCAGCTCGGTGAGCGGCGGCGAATGCGCTCATCCTTCGACCGCGCTCTCGAACGGGACCCGAGGAACTGGTACGCGACCCTGGAGCTGGCGGCGCTCGACGCCCTTGAGGGCGACCCGGCGGCGGCGCAGCGGGGCCTGGATCGGGTCGCCGAGCTCAACCCGCGGGAGCCGTTGACCGCCCAGGTGCGGCAAGGGGTTCTCTCCGGGCGTCCGATCAGCCTCGAGGCGCTCGACCGGGCGTTCTTCGCACGCTACTGCCAGCGCCTGGGCCGGGCGCCCGCGGCCGACGGCAGCTGCAAATGACCCCGTAACGGAAGATCCCCGCCGGGCGGGGATCTTCGAGTGCTGCGAGATGTCGTATCGGGCGGCGTCTATGCCGGATGGCGTGCGACCAGCCGGCTCAGCGCGATGCCCGCCCCGAGCAGCGCCAGGCCACCACCCGCGATCAGCGCGAGATCCAGCCCGGTGAACGGCAGGACGCCGTTGCCGCTGGAGGCGTTCGACGCGGCGTTTCCCCCGGAGGTTCTCTCTCCGGCGACCGCTCCGCCGCCGCTGCCGCCCTGCTGCACCTGCCCGGCGACCTGACCGGCCTCCCCGCCGTAACCGCCCCCGGTGCTCTGTGCAAATGCAGCCGGCGCAAGAGCGAGAACAGCAAGGACGGCGGCCGCCGCCACCATCAACCTAATTGCCTTCTCCACTTTTCACTCTCTTTTCCAGAGCGACCTGCCACTGCTTGCCTGGCCTGCCGCGCTTGCTAGTCAAACCTGGACTGAACGCAGTTGAACGAGGCGCCCCTGGTCGGGCCTCGATCGAAGTACCCCCCGAATGATCCCAGCTTTGCTCCCCGATCTCCACCGCCAACCTACCGCGGAATCGGTAAACAGGCGTCAGTAATTCGTCCATTTGCAGCATCGTCGTCGAACGGTGAACGATGATCGCGCGGCGCACATCGGCGCAAACCCGCAGATTGGCCGTGGGAAGGCCGCAATAGACTGAGCTGTCTATGGAGGTTGCGGCCAAGACGCGCGAGCTGAGCGGCGAGAAGGCCCAGCGGATCGTGGAGGCGATGCGCTCGAGCGTCGCGCGCCGCGGCATCGCCGGCTCGACCTTCGAGCACGTCGCGCGCGAGGCCGGCGTCAGCCGGGGTCTCCTCCACTATTACTTCGGCACCAAGGAGGCCCTGCTGGTCGAGGTCGTCCGGCGGGACACCGAGCACCGGATCGCCCGTCTCGACGAGCCGCTCGCCCGGGCGGGCTCGGTCGACGAGCTGCTCGAGATCCTGGTTGCGGACCTCGAGGACTCGATCCAGAACGATCCCGGCTTCTGGGTGCTGCTCTTCGACCTGTTCACGGCGGGCCGGCGCAACCCCGAGATCCAGCGGGAGGTCGCCGAGCTCTTCAACCGCACCCGCGCCCACGTTGCGGAGATTCTCAGCGCCAAGCAGACCGAAGGGGTGATCTCGCCCCGGATCGGGATCGAGGCGGTGGTCGCCTTCCTGTTCGCGCTCGCCGACGGAATCGCTCTGCAGGTCCTCTCCGATCCCGAGCGGGATCACAAGGACGTGATCGCCGCCTCGACGGCGGCGGCGCGTCACGTCCTGGCCGGCTGACGCAAGCGACGTGAGCGATGTCACAGTCGCCCTCGCGGCGCGTTTGCATACTGCCTGTACGCGAAACTGGCTGGTTGGCCAGTACCAGAAGGAGAGGGATGCGCTCGTTGATGGTTCGTCTGTCGGGGCTTCTCACGCGCCGGCGCTGGTGGGTGGTCGCCGCCTGGCTGGCGATCGTGATCGTCGCGGCCCCGATGGCCGCGAAGCAGACCGAGCACCTGAGCGGCGGCGGCTTCGATGTCCCGGGCAGCCAGTCCCAGGTCGTGGAGACGGCCACGGCGCAGCGCTTCGCCTCCACCGAGACCGGGCGGATCGCCGTCGTCCTTCAGCCCTCGCCGGGGGTCTCGTCGGCCCAGGCGACCGCCGCCGCCGAACGGGTCCGCTCGCAGGTCGCCTCGGCGGGCGCTGGAGCGAGCATCCCCCCGGCCGCGGCCGCCGCCGCCGTGCGGCGGCTCGCGGCCGGGCACCCCGCGATCGTGCCGATCAGCGCCCCCGGCACCTCCGACCATCTCGTCAACACGGCCCGCGACCTGCGGGGCGGGATCTCGCCGGGTGAGTCCGTCGACGGAGTCACTCCCTACCTAATCGGCCAGCCGGCGATGTGGGCCGCGCTCTCCGACGTCTCGAAGCAGGACCTGAAGACCGCCGAGGGCGAGGGCTTCCCGATCGTCGCGCTCATCCTGATCGCGGTCTTCGGCTCGCTCGCCGCCGCGTCGCTGCCGTTGGTGCTCGGCTTCGTGGCCGTCACGGTCACGGGGGCGATCATCTACCTGCTCTCCCAGCAGATGGAGATGTCGGTGTTCGTCACCAACATGGCCTCGATGCTGGGGATCGGTGTGGCGGTCGACTACTCCCTCTTCATCCTCGCCCGCTTCCGCGAATCGGTCCGCTCCGGCAAGGGCGCCGCGGAGGCCCGGGCGGAGGCGCTCTCGACCCCGGGCGTCGCGGTGACGTTCTCCGGGCTCGCCGTGATCATCTCGCTGGCCGGGCTCTGGATGGTCCACAACCAGGCGCTCCGCTCGATGGCGCTCGGGGCGATGATCGTCGTCGCGATCGCGATCCTGGTCGCGACCACACTCCTTCCGGCGCTGATCCGGCTGCTCGGCCACCGCGTCGAGGCCGGCGGCATCGCCTGGTCGGCCACGCGCGGTGTCCGCGGACTGTGGCGCAGGCGACGGCGCCCCGGATCGACCAGGCCGGACCGTCCGACCTTCTGGCAGCAGTGGACGTACTCGGTGATGCGGCGGCCGGTCGTCTCTGTGGTGGCGGTCAGCGCGGTCCTGCTCACGCTCGCGATCCCGGTTCTGAGCGTGAAGACCGGCAACGGCGCGATCAAGCAGTTCGACCCGAACAGCGACGCGCGGGTCGGCACCGAGCTCGCCGCGCGGATCACCGGTGGCGGCGCCGATCCGGTCAAGGTGCTGATCACCTTCAGCGAAGGGACCGCGTCGACTCGATCGAACGCGGCCGTGATCAGCGACTTCTCGCGGCGGGCGGCCGCCGATCCGCAGGTGGAGAGGGTCTCCCCGCCGGTCTCGAGCGGCGAGGTGTCCCTGATCGAGATCTCCACCAGGGCCGCGGCCGCCGAGTCGCAGGCCTCACTCGATCTGGTTCAGCGGCTTCGCGATCAGATCGTCCCCGCATCGTCGCTGGCGCGATCCGGCACCGTCGACGTGGGCGGTGAGCCCGCGCGCGTGGTCGATGCCCGTGATCAGATCAACGGCTCGATGTGGAAGATCATCGTCTTCGTCCTCGCCTTCTCCTTCCTCGTTCTGATGGTGATGCTGCGCTCGATCGTGCTGCCGCTGAAGGCTGTGCTGATGAACCTGCTCTCGATCGGGGCGGCGTACGGGGTGCTGATCGCCGTCTTCCAGTGGGGCTGGCTCGACGGCTTCGCCGGCTTCCACGGCCTCGGCGCGCTCGACACGCTGACCCCCCCGCTCGTGTTGGCCGTCGTCTTCGGCCTCTCGATGGACTATGAGGTCTTCCTGCTCTCGCGGATCAAGGAGCGTTACGACGCACACGGCGACAACAAGCGCGCCGTGGCGGAGGGTCTCGCCTCGAGCGCCTCGGTGATCACGTCGGCCGCGCTGATCATGGTCTGCGTGTTCTCGGTCTTCGTGCTCACCGGTGTGCCCTCGATCAAGCAACTCGGGCTGGGCAACGCCGTGGCGATCGCGATCGACGCCACGCTGGTCCGCCTGATCCTGGTGCCCGCGGCGATGGAGCTGCTGGGCGAGTGGAACTGGTGGCTGCCGAAGTGGCTCGACCGGCTCCTCCCGCACGTCGGGCTCGAGGGCGGCGTGCCGGAGCGAAAGGCACCGCGCGCATCGGCTGAGCCCGCACGAGCCTAGGTTCGGCGTCGGTTTCCGTGGCCGCCGCATATGTTGGTGGCGTGATCTGGCAGGAGCCCGCCAAGGGCGGCTATCCCGACCGTTCGTTCCTGGCCCTGGCGGGCGAGGAGCGCATGGGAGCGGCGCGGCGGGGGCTGATCCCGTTCTCGCCGATGGGCTACCTGACCGAGCTCGAGATGACGGAGGGCTCCCGCGGGCACTCCACCTTCACGATGCCGGCGTCTCCCTGGTTCGCGAACTCGTCCGGCCTGATCTCGGCGGGAATGCTGGCGGTGATCGGAGACGCGGCGCTCGGCTCGGTCGTGCACTCCGACGTGGGGCCTGGGCAGGGGATGACGACGGCGGAGCTCTCGATGTCCTTCCTGCGCCCGATCGTGCCGAGGGAGGGAGCCGCGATCACAGGCTCGGGCCAGCTGATCCACCGCGGGCGTTCGCTTGGCATCTCGGAGGCGTTCCTCTTCGACTACGACGACCAGCTGGTCTCGCACGGGACCACCCGCTGCACCGTCTTCCCGCCGGTCGATCCGCTGCCCGACCCGCCGGGCGACGGGGTCGTCGGCGACTGGCCGGTGCCGGGCAGCTCGCCGGACGACCCGCTGCGACGAGAGCTCGAGGGCGAGGTGCTCCCGCAGGAGGAGTTCGAGGGCCGCAGCGGCATCGAGCTGCTGAGCGCCCTGGTCGCCGCTGAGCTGCCGCGCCCGCCGATCCACCACCTCACCGGCATCCGGCTGGTCGAGGTCGAAGAGGGGCGCGCGGTGACGGTGCTCCCCTGCAGCAAATGGCTCTCGACGTCCGCGGGAACCATCCAGGGCGGCTTCACCGCGATGCTGGCCGAGAGTGCGATGACCTCGGCGGCTTTCAGCACCGCGGCTCCGGATACGGCGGTGGCCCCGCTGGACTTCAAGGTGAATTACCTCCGCCCGGTCTTCCCTGACGGCCGGGACCTGGTCGCGCGCGCCCGCATCCTGCACCGGGGGCGCACGCTGATCGTCACGGCCGCCGAGCTGATCAACGCCGAGGGCAAGCAGGTCGCGCTGGCCACCGGCTCGTCCATGTACCTTCCCGGGCGGCCCGCGAACCTGATCGGTGTCGAGCTCGGCTCGGATTCCTCGGACCCGGAGGACGATCCCGGCGCCTAGAGTTCATGTATGGGATTCCTGAGGCGCAAGGACGAGCGCGCCATGCCCAAACCGGGCTCGAAGGAGTTCGAGGAGGCCGTCGGCGGCGGACCGGCCGAGGTCGGCGGTCAGGACGGGCCGAAGTCGGCGGACGAAGCACCGGTGCCTGAGGAGGAGGCACCCAAGGAGGGCGACGAGCATGCAGCCAAGGCCCCACGTGGGCAGCGGGTCCTGGGGGCTCTCGGTCGCACCGTGATGAAGCCGCCGAACACCGAAGGGTTCGGCGGCGGAATCGGCGCGCCGAAGAAGCGGAAGAGCAAGGACTGAGCTCTAGGCGACCGGCTGCGGGCGCGGGGGGAAGATCTTCTGCATTCGCGCCAGCTGCCGCAGGGAGCCCCGCGGCTTGATCCGGCGGCGGAGCATCGCCCGCCTGGCGTCCTCGCCGCGGACGGCGACGTCGATCCAGTCGGCCCAGGTGGTCCGCAGCGTCACGTCCGGATGGTCCGCGAGGCCGGGAGAGGCGCTCGTCGAGCCGTTGTCGATCCGCACGTGCCACGGCTGGGCGTCCTCGAACTTCCACTGGATCGTCACCGGGCGATCGACGGCGTCGGTGCGAGCGGAGCGGGCGATGATGTCGAACAGGATCGCCTCGATCTCCGGGGTCACCTCGGGCTTGCCGTTCGGCTCGCCCATCACCCCCGCGCGCAGCAGCTTGATCTGCCGCTTCGCGCGCTCCTCGTGGGGCATCTCCGGATCGAAGGGGTAGACGCCCGGCATCTCCGAGAGCGGGTAGCCGGTCGCCTTCCACTTCATCTCGACCGACTTCATGCCGAACGCGTAGATCTGCTCGAGCGTGAACCCGTACTCGGTCGTGTAGCGCTCGTCCCAGCCTGGCGGCACGAACACGCCGGTCACCCAGGGGAGCACCTCGCGAAGCAGCTCCGCCGCCGCCTCCTTGCACTCATCCGACTCCTGGAAGAGCTCGGAGAGCACCTTGACGCCGAAGCCGATGTGGCGCTGCTCGTCGCGCGAGACCCTCTCCATCCCGGCGCTGAACCCGGGCATCGTGCCCGCCTTGGCGAAGAAGTCCTCGATGAAGTGCTGGCCGGGCTGGGCCATCGTCGCCTCGATCACCATGTGGTAGAGCGTGATCGCTTGGGCGAACTTGGGGAGCGAGCGGTCGGTCTGCAGCTCCTCGACCATGCGCTCGAGCCGCCCGAAGACGTTGCGGTAGCCCCAGCCGAGCTGCGACTTGGTGAAGTCGAGGCCCGTCGCGATGTCGCCCTCGACCCCGATCACCTCCTTGAAGAAACGGTGGAAGAAGACCGCGTGCCGGGCCTCGTCGACCTGCTGGGTCGCGAGGAAGTATTTCTGCTCCTCCTTCGGAGCGGCCTCGATGTAGGGGGAGAGGCCGTCGGCGACGGCGTCCTCGCCGTAGAAGAACATCGAGTAGATCCAGAGCGCCGACTTCCTCTGGATCTCGTTCAGGGAGTCCCAGCCGGCGCGGTCCTCGGAGAAGTCGAGCTCGGTCGCCTTCCAGTTGCCCTCCTCCCAGCGGCGGTAGAGGTCGTCGTAGGTGATCTGCCCGGCGATGCTCTGCTGCGCGACCGACATCCGGAACCTCCGTCCTCTCGTCTACCCGGCTTCGCGATTCACGGTGGCCACCACACGGCCGCCGACTCAGCGCCTATAGTAACTGACTGACCAGTCAGTTAGTGCCGTGAGTCCCGTCACACAAACCCGCACGCGCTCGAGGATGACCGCCGCCGACCGGCGCGCGGCCATCCTCGACGCCGCCCGCTCGGCCTTCGCCGAGACCGGCTACCACGAGACCTCGCTCGACGCGGTCGCCGAGGAGGCGGGCGTCTCGAAGGCGCTGCTGTACGACCACTTCTCCTCGAAGCGGGAGCTCTACGTCGCGATGCTCGAGATGCACGTGCACGAGCTGATGGAGCGGATCAGGGGCGCGGTCGCCGGGGCCGAGCCGGGCGAGCCCCGGATGCGCGCCGGCCTCGAGGCGTTCTTCGGGTTCGTGGAGGAGCGGCGCGGCGCCTGGCGGATCATGTTCCGCAACGCCGGCGACCCCGACGTGGCCGTGCGGCTCGACCGGCTCCGTGACGAGGTCGCGTCCGCGATCGTCCAGCTGATGAGCGAGGAGGCGGAGCGAAAGGGGCTCGACTTCCCGAAGCTCCCCGAGGTCGTCGAGATGATCGCCCAGCAGATGGTCGGGGCGATGCAGTCGCTGGCGGACTGGTGGGACCTGCATCGCAAGGTCACGAAGGAGGAGGTGATCCAGGCCGCGATGGACTTCGTCTGGATCGGCCAGGAGAGGATCAGCCAGGGTCAGCGCTGGGCGGGCTAGCGCCGTTGCCTGCCACCTCAACGGGCGGATAGGCTCGCGCGATGCTCGAGGTAGGAGAGCGCATCACCGGCTCGCGGAGCGATACGTGGATTCAGGTGACGGACCGGAGCGACGGGAAGCTGTCGTTCGAGCGAGGCCACGCGCCCAACACGGGCAGGGCCGATCCCCACTACCACCTCGACTTCACCCAGACCTGGGAGGCGCTCGACGGAGAGGGCGAGATCGAGGTGAACGGCGAGACGCGGCCGCTGCGCAAGGGTGACCGGGTCGTGCTCGAGCCGGGCACGCCGCACCGCGATCCCTACCTCCCGGGCGACGGCCCGCTGCGGATTCGCGGCAGCTTCGATCCCTGCACGCCGTTCGTCGAGTCCTTCGCCGACGTCTGGGCGCACCACCTGCGCGAGGGGACCGTGGACGACCAGGACCAGATTCCGCTGATCCAGATCCTGGTGATCGCCGAGGAGACCGGCGCGAGGTCGTACGCGACCGGTGTGCCGCGGATCCTCCAGCGCGCCGGACTGCCCTTCATCGCGGCGTACGGCCGGCTGCGCGGCTACAAGCCCAGCTACGACTGAGCGGCGGCGCCGAGCTTCGGCGTCGTCCAGGGCTCCTTGAGGCGGCGGGCCAGCTCGCCGGAGAGATCGGGGATCGGGACGCGCGACTGCTCGAGCGAGTCGCGGTCGCGCAGGGTGACCGTGTCGTCCTCCATCGTCTGGTGGTCGACGGTGACTCCCCAGGGTGTGCCGATCTCGTCCTGGCGGCGATAGCGCTTGCCGATCGAGCCGCCGGTGTCGTACTCGGCGACCATCACGTCGCGGAGCTCCTCGTAGACCTCGCGGGCCTTCTCCGGCTGGCCGTCCTTGTTCACCAGCGGCAGCACCGCGACCTTGACCGGCGCGAGCCGCGGATGCAGGCGCAGCACGGTCCGCTCGCGGCCCTCGACCTCCTCGGTGTCGTAGGCGTCGACGATGAAGGAGAGCATCGCCCGGTCGACCCCGGCTGCCGGCTCGATCACGTGGGGGACGTAGCGCTCGCCCGAGCCGGAGTCCACGTACTCCAGCTTCTCGCCGGAGAGCTCGGCGTGCTGGGTGAGGTCGAAGTCGCCCCGGTTCGCGATCCCCTCGAGCTCCGACCAGCCCATCGGGAAGAGGTACTCGATGTCCGAGGTCGCGCTCGAGTAGTGGGAGAGCTCGTCCGGGCCGTGCGCTCGCAGGCGCAGCTGATCCGGCCGGATGCCGAGCTCGGTGTACCAGCGCATCCGCTCCTCCATCCAGCGCTCGTGCCACTCGGCGGCGTCGGCGGGCGGCACGAAGAACTCCATCTCCATCTGCTCGAACTCGAGCGTGCGGAAGATGAAGTTCCCCGGGGTGATCTCGTTGCGGAACGACTTGCCGATCTGCGCGATCCCGAACGGCGGCCTCTTGCGCGCGAAGCTGAGCACGTTCTTGAAGTTGATGAAGATACCCTGCGCGGTCTCGGGCCGCAGGTAGGCCTTGTTCGACTCGTCCTGGACGGGGCCGACGTAGGTCTCGAACATCAAGTTGAACTGGCGCGGCTCGGACAGCTCGCCGCCGCACTCGGGGCAATGGATCTCGCCCTCGGCGTGCTCGTCACCCAGCTCCTGCTCGCGCACCTGGTCCTCGCGCCAGCGCCTCTTGCACTCGCCCAGGCACTGGACCAGCGGGTCGGTGAAGCCGGCGAGGTGCCCCGAGGCCTCCCAGACCTTGGGGTTCTGGATGATCGCCGAGTCGAGGGCGACGATGTCGTCGCGCTCCTGGATCATCGCCCGCCACCACTCGGCCTTGACGTTGTTCTTCAGCAGAACGCCGTAGTGGCCGTAGTCGTAGGTGTTCCGGAAGCCGCCGTAGATCTCCGACGCCGGGAAGATGAAGCCGCGCCGCTTGCAGAGCGCGACGATCTCGTCGAGGGTCACCTCGAGCATGCGCGTCAGCGTAGTGGGATCGTCCGGTGCGATTCCGGGAGGGCGCGCCCACTACCCTCTCTGCTCGCATGCCGATCTACGAGTATCGCTGCCTGAACGGGCACACCTTCGAGGTGATCCAGAGCATGTCCGACGACCCCGTCGAGACCTGCGAGGTCTGCGGCGCGCCGGTCGAGCGGGTCTTCCACCCGGTCGCCGTCCACTTCAAGGGCTCGGGCTTCTACTCGACCGACTACGCCTCGAAGGCGAAGACGGGCGCCGCCAAGGACGGCGACTCGCCCTCGGGCGACTCGAGTTCCGGGTCCGACTCCTCGACCTCGGAGAGCTCGGCCAAGTCGAGCTCGAACGGCTCGGACAAGGCGAAGTCGAGCTCGAGCTCCGACTAGGCACGGGGAAGCCCTGCTTCCGCTTCTCGAAGGAGCTCCCCGGAAGGGTGGCTCTCAGGGCGAGCACTGTGGCCGGCGCGGCGGGTCGCCGCCGAGCAGCTTCTTGACCGCGTCCTCGCACTCCCCCTGCGGGATCACGAGGCTGCCGCCGGGGCCGGATGAGACGGCCGCCTTGTTGCCGCCGAGCACGTTCGTTGAGCCGCTGCCGCCGAGGATCGCCGCGATCGCGACCTGGGGAAGCGTGAAGCCGCCCATGTCGCTGATGAAGGCCTTCGGCGCGTCCCAGCCGATGAACGGTCCCTTGATGAAGTTGTAGGGGAAGCGGGTGATGCTGGTGAGGCGGCCCTTGATCGCGTTGAGGACGGCCTGCTGGCGGGCCGCGCGGTCGCGGTCGTCCTCCGCCGGGTTGCAGCGGTTCTCGCGGAGCCGCGCATAAGCCAGCGCCTTGTCGCCCTGCAGCGTGATGTCGCCAGGGGGGAGCTTCAGGGAGACGCCGCCCTGCTTCTTGCCGCCGTCCACGTCGCCGCAGACGACCGGCCCGTTCTTCTTCCCGTTGGTGTCCGGCACGTTGATCTCCACGCCGCCCAGCGTGTTGATGAAGTTGGCGAAGCCGTCGAAGTCGACGATCACGATGTGGTTGATGTCGATTCCGAGGAAGTTCTCGACCGTCTTGATGGTCTCGGCGGGATTGCCGTTGGTGCTGCGCGTGTTGCAGGCGAGCGAGGCGTTGATCTTCTGCTCGCCGCAGTTGGGGATCGCCGCGTAGCTGTCGCGCGGGATCGAGAGCTTGCGGAAGGAGGTCAGCGAGGCGTGCAGGACCATGATCGTGTCGGCTCGCGGCGGCCCCTGGGTCCCCTCGGTGTTCGCGTTGTGCTGGAGCTTCCCGCGCCGGTCGCCGCCGATGATCAGGATGTTCTGGCCGCCGAGCAC
>Ga0070741_10012575_pt1 | contig 15250 bp, 22 predicted proteins | sample Coa_R1_4_FD_66440 | JGI IMG/M metagenome (GOLD analysis project Ga0070741, IMG submission 66440) | Surface soil microbial communities from Centralia Pennsylvania, which are recovering from an underground coalmine fire - Coalmine... | ecosystem: Environmental > Terrestrial > Soil > Unclassified ... | reverse complement strand
GCGGACGGTTGTCTGAGTTGATGTGGTGATCGTTTTTTCAACAACATGTTGGTCTTGAACGACAAATGAAGATCCAGTGACACTGATAATTGAACCAAACGTTCCGTGGCTGTTAAGAAATTCTCGCTCTGGCGCATCTCCAAAAAATCCTTTCGCTGGCCCAGCAAAGTTTCGATGGTAGTTTTCTGCCCAGCGAAACGAAAAGCGCGCCCGTTCCTGGCCAATCCAAATGCCTAAGGTAAACACGCTTACCAGTAGCACAAAGATAAGCATAACCATAATAATCAGTGAAATCGAGGTAGTTGGATTAAATTTTTTGCTGCTATTTGGTTCCATAGCTGTGTATGTTTTTTATATAGCTTAGTATCATTCTCTGCTTATACAATAGCAATTGAATAGCAAGCAGGATCAATGCAATGTTGACTGCCAGAATTATCATTGCAACCAGCGGCAGCGATTCAAAGACTGAAAGCAGTGCGTCCTGCCAAAACCGTATTACTACATCCCCATTGCGAACGATACTGTCAAAAAAATAATTTACTCCGGAAGCGCTCCACGATCTCAAAAATACGTACCAGGAAAATGGCAGCGTACCGACCGAAAGAATGGTAAGAGCAACCAAACCGGAAATCATCTGCTTAGCTTTTTTTGATTCTTGTTCAACATGAATGGCGGTTAAGATATCATCAAAAAGACCCGACGATACCTCTCGGGTTTGTACTAAATTTTTTTGTGGTGTAGCCCTGGTCATGGTACTCTCTGTATAGTACGAGAGAGAGTTGCCAATAGGTGCATTATAATAAACGCTCGGCGACGAGTTCTTTGAGCATGCTCAATCCCCGACGATGGCGGCTTTTAATGGTGCTTAAGGGTTCTTTCAGCTTTTCGGCAATTTCACGGAAGTTTAGGTACTGGTAATAATACAAGTCCAGTACCACTTGATATCGGCGTGAAAGCTGCTTGATCGCTGCCAAAAAGATGCTGTTGGTTTCCCGAGATCGCGCCAGCATATCTGCCGCTTGAGTCTCATCGCCAAGCATGTCGATGAGAACATTTTTCCCCTCCGAGTTTTCAAACAGGGAAAATGGGATAGCTTTTTTCTTTTTGACAGCATCCAGCGTAGTGTTTTTGGCAATGGTAAACAGCCATGATTTAAAATTTTTTGATGGATCAATGTTCTTGGCATTTTTCCATACTTTCAAAAATACTTCCTGGGTAATATCTTCGGCTGATTGTTGGATTGAAATTAAACTGTACACAAACCCGTAAATTTGATCCATGTACCGCGCTATCAGTAATTCAAGCGATCGTTCATCGCCTTTTTTGTAACGCTCAATGAGCTCTTTGTCGGTGTATGACTGCATGATTTGAACCTAACATGATTTTTTAAAAAAGAAAAGCACTACAAAAAACACCCATACGGGTGTTTTTTGTGTTACTGACGCTAGTGGTTTTGGGTCATCTGATAGCACGCAATATCATATTGAGCAATGGCGTGGCTACTTGCTGCGCGGTCCAGAGACGGAGTTCCTGGGCTGCCTGCATATACCGATTCAGCATGCGCAAAACCTGTGGTTGTAAAGCCCTTAGGCTGGAGTACTGCATTACCTTGTCCACAAGATACGCTGGGAGCACCAGGCTGGCCAGTTCCAGAAGGATTTGCCGCTGCAAGAAGTGTTGAAGCAGCACCCAACAATGAAAAGGTAACGAGGCTTGCAATAACTATTTTTTGTGAAAGATTCATTATATGATACACATTATGTTTTTTAGTTCGACGCAATCACCTTATCATGTTGTTGGTGATTTTTTGGTGAACATACTCGTTGAGCCAGCAGCGAAATTAATTCGTAGTATTATTACTGGCGCAGTGTCGAACGCTAGGTAATCAATTGCATATCACATATATGTACAGCCAAGAAGATCATGACGAGGGTCATGGCATGGGCATGGGAATGTGGTCCATGGAAAATAAAATGGCGATGCTAGAAAAGAAAGAAAAAATTCTAGAAGCTAAGTTGGAATTTATCCGGAAAATAAAAGAAAATATGAAAAAGAAGGGAGAATCCGGAAAAAAGATGTAATCCAACAAAAAAACTGGCAGCTGCCAGTTTTTTTGTTACTTATTTAATGAGACTTCCTGGTAGCACCTGGATATCGGGATGCATGAGGACTGGCTGCCCGTTATCGGCAGCTAAAATCATTCCCTGGCTTTCGACTCCCTTGAGCATCCGCGGCGCGAGATTTACGACAAACGGGCACTGTTTTCCTATTACCGTTTCGGGTACATAGTACCGAGCAATCCCCGAAACAATTTGGCGTTGCTCGGTGCCAAAATCTACCTGAAGCTTTAGCAGCTTATCAGATCCCTCGATTTTTTCAGCCGAACGGATCGTTCCAATTTGTATGACAACTTTTTTAAAGTCGTCCAATGATATGGTTTCCATATATCTTAGGCTATCACATCTTTGTATACTGCAAAAGCCCTTTAAGTTAAAAAGCTTATGTATGCACTAGAAAGCTATGGCGCTTGGTCTTTGGTAGGATCTGAAACGTTGTTCAGTTGCTCTTTGGGATTGGCAAGAAACCAGCCAATGCCAAAAAATACCGCCAGCGCTAAAAGCGCAAATACCAGATTTACCCAATCATAACTGTTCATGCTTGTTACAAAAAACCAGCTCCGGTGGAAGCTGGTTTTTTGTGCGAGTTAATTAATACATTTGTACCCGTCAGTATGCACAGCAAACCAGACTCCCCATAGGGGTATCAATCTTGTTTGAAATGGTGAGATTAAAATCTCGTACTGACATATTGTTTTCTATTATAGATTAGCCAGGAACCTTGTCAATGACTGCGGCAAAAAAAACGAGGCGATGAGCCGCCTCGTTTTTGCTAATCTAATTGTGTGAAAATAACCAATCGTTGTGAGTAGGTTTTTTGTGCCGGCAACCAGGTCCCGTGGCAGGTAATAATGTTCAAATAAACGCCGTCAGTACGGTTGAAAATTTCCGGTACTTGCTGATCTTTACCGTAAATTTTCATGGCAATGACCCGAAACGATCGCACGGTTCCATACTCGTCTTGCACAAATATATGATTTCCAATATTTAACTCTGGCAAACGATCAAACACCGAATGAATTCCGTTTTTCCAAATGCCGTAGTGTCCTACAATTACCGCACTTCCTAATGCTCCTGGTTTTGGTCCAAGGTCATACCAAGAAACCGTGTAAGAAACATCAGGAACATCTACTGCTCCCTGCGGTGTAAGGCCGCGATGCTCAACGTGGGCGTTTACGCCAATTTCCGGAATAAGGAGGCGATTGGGCTGCCCGACCGGCAATACCGGTTGTATGGTTGGATTCTCGGCAATTTGAAGCAATGGCTCAGCTGAAATTTGATCAACAAGCTTGATGGCGGGACTGGTGGTTGTTTGCCAATCGTGCAGTTCAAATGGCAATGTGCTTTTTGGCATGTCTTGTGCGCTTACGGGACGTACCATAGCGCATACATACAACAACGAAACAAACATAAACATGGGGAACATTATTTTTTTGGCAACGACGTATTTTTTCATAACATTAATATTGCATTAATAAGCAAAGGAATCAAGCTGAACAGGAAGCAGAAAACACAAGCTCATATATAGAAAAAACGGGCGTTCCGATATACATCGGAACGCCCTTGCTCTCATACTCCTCTATTTGTACTCGATCTGTACCTCGACCTCATCGAGGTAACGAACAGCTTGGTCTTGGTTTTCGAACTCCACAATCAGTCGCCAGTTTCCATCATCCCCAAGGCGACCAAAAAAGGACTGAACCGATAACGACTGTCCATTTAAGCTCAGCTGAACCCGTCTGACTTTTTTGGTTTTTTCCCTGGTCATCGGAATTCGCACTGAAAGGTGCCGAACATCGGCGATTTTTAGAAGTTCGTCCCGATCAGGCTTGGGTTTGTCCTTATCTAAAACAACTGGCGTGGCTTTATCAGAAATGACAAAGCCTTTACGGAGCCGTTCAGAGATCCAGACAACCTTACCATCAATCATTGCGGGACGAGTATACGGTGTTGATCTGCCCTCGGCCACGAGAACTGCTTGCCGAGCTGCTCGGAAATTTTGCTCTGCGGTTTCAAGGTCTTGGAGAGATCCCTCCATCTCAGTTGGTGAAACGTATTCTCGATTAATCTCCTTTAGTGTGAGAGCCCGTGTGTAGATGTCTAGTCGCCGCTTACGCTCGTGCATCGCAACCTTGGACAAGTGCTTGGCTTGCGCAAGAGAAGCTGCCAATTCCGCCGTTCGTCCCGGAGCATACGATAGAGCAATGAACTCCTCGCCCGCTTTGATCGGATCGCCAACGTTCTTGAGTACTGCCGTAACTCCACCGTCCACGCCGTCGAGGTTAGAATTCATAAACACCTGGGAAAAATTTGGATTGGTGCTTTCCACCGCCTCGAAAAGCTCGATGGTGGGCAGGGGTAGAAGCTCTGGCTGAATTTCCAGCAGCACAGTTCGCGGTAACGGCGGAAACTGAACTCCCAGAGCCAGAGAAAAAAGTGCAGCCAGAACGCAACCTAAGTAACGCAACATACAACCTCCTGAAAAGAACAAAAAAACCATCTCTCAAGATGGTATCATACCCCACTTTTACATAAAGTCAATAAAAATCACCGTAGGGTTTTCCTAAAGCAACTATCCATATGGTCATTTACCATTCCAACTGCTTGCATGTGGGCGTACAAGGTTGTTGGTCCCAAGAACTTAAATCCCCTCTTTTTTAAGTCTTTAGCCCAGGTAACTGCTTGGTCATTTACTGATTTGTAATCTTTGACACTTTTTATACTATTTACCATGGGCTTATTATTCACAAACTGCCACATGTACTTTGAAAACGTTCCAAATTCTTTTTTAACTTCCAGGAACCGTTGCGCGTTGTTAATTGCAGCTTCAATCTTGGCTCGATTACGAATAACTCCTTTGTCGCATAATAACCGAGCGATATCCTTGCTAGAAAATTTTGCAACCTTCACCGGATTAAATTGAGCAAAAGCTTTTTCAAAGTTCTTGCGCTTATGTAGTACAGTGCGCCAACTCAAACCAGCCTGAAAGCTTTCGAGCACCAAAAACTCAAAGATTTTCTGATCATCATGTAATGGTACACCCCATTCGGTATCGTGGTATGTTACCATTAGTTCATCTGCGCCACTCACCCACTCGCATCGCTGTATGTCTTTCATATGGTATTTATTCTACCAGAATGTGCTGCATCTAAAAACCCGGGCTTCTGAGCCCGGGTTTTTAGATGAATGTCTACCTCCGAGAAAAGTTACGTGAGAATTTTTTACCTGGCTGACGAGGGTTGTAGCTTTTACGCGCATAGTTGTTGTGCACGTAAGGCTTTTGGGTAGATTGTGGGACTGCCGGAAGCCCTGGCAATGGCGAAACCGGAATGGCATAGCGAATGAGCCGCTCAATATCTCTGATTTTATTTCTTTGATCGGGCAAGGCAAACGAGATGGCTTTTCCAGTGAGGCCGGCTCTTCCGGTTCTGCCGATTCTATGCACATAGTCACTGGCGCTTTCTGGCAAATCGTAGTTAATTACGAGACTTAACCCCTTTACATCAATACCGCGCGAAGCAATATCGGTAGCCACCAATACTCTAAATCTTCCTTGCTTAAATCCCTCCAGTGCGGCTTTGCGCTGGTTAAGCGAGCGGTTTGAATGCAATTCAGCAGCCTGAATATTCACCGCAGTTAAGTTTCTGCATACCTTTTTGGCGTTATGTTTCGTTCGTAAAAAAACCAGTACCGTTCCTTGGGTTTGGGCGATGATTTTTTGCAATAACGGCATTCGCTGCTCTCGGCCAACGAAAAACAATTCATGTTCTACCTTTTCAGCGGTAGTTCCCTGCGGAGCAATTTCAAATCGGAGCGGCAGTTGCATATTTTTTGCAGCAATACTTAAAATAGCCGGTGGCATCGTTGCTGAAAACAGCATGGTTTGGCGGGCTTTTGGCACTACCGCCAGAATTTTTTGAATTTGCGGAGCAAAACCCATATCAAACATGTGGTCAGCCTCGTCTAGCACCAATATTTCTACGTTGTGCAACGAAATCGTTCGTTGTGATAAGTGGTCGTTGAGTCGTCCGGGAGTAGCAATGATCACATGCGGATTGTTGCGTAAACTTTTTATCTGAGGGCCAATGTTGGTTCCACCAATCAGAACTATCGTTTTTAATCCAAATCCACTAGCGATGTTTTGCAGTGACTCTTCAACCTGCAAAGCGAGTTCTCGGGTCGGAAGCAGCACAAGTGCGCGCTTTCCCGGCAAACTTGCCAAGCGTTGAATTAACGGAATGCCAAAGGCAAGGGTTTTCCCGGTTCCCGTTTGGGCAATCCCAATAATATCTTTACCTTCGATAGCTGCTGGAATTACCTTGTGTTGAATTGGCGTTGGCTGCTTAAACTGTTTTCGTTCAAGGGCTCCAAGTAATTTTTGGTGAATGCCCAAACTGCCAAATCCTTGCGGTTGGCCTTGTACGTGAGTTTTTTCTAATATATTTTGATCCATAATGATACTGTCGCACAAAAAAAGCGACTCGAAGAATCACTTTTTATGCTGGTACATAGCGGTGAAACTATACCCAATGATATAATAAGCCACCCATAATGTCAAGAGTTTCCATTTATGAAGTGATGCCTTGCCTGCGAATATCGCAGGCAAGGCATAAACTACGCTTGAGATTCCAAGTAAGCTCGAGCTTGTCGGAACGCTTTGCCACGATGGGAAAAAGTATTTTTCTCGCTAAGGTTCATTTCTCCAAAAACTTTATACGCCCCGTCAGGAAGAAAAATGGTTCCGTATGGCATTTGAAGTTCTGGTTTCCCTTTTACTTTTTGCAAGATTTCGCCATGAACTTCTCCAGTAAAGTAGTATTGTTTACCTTGAGGCGAAACAATCGCAACTACGGTTCTAAATGTGGCTGAGCGATTCTTAGCATTTTCTAGTTGTCCCAAAATCCAATCAGTAACTTCAGTAATTTTTTTGTCAGTATTACGCCAATTCGGCCAATAGGCTGTCTGCACTCCGGGCTTGCCATCGAGGGCGGCAATAAAAATTCCCGTATCGTCAGCCATGGTCCAAAACCCAGGCTTAGCTTGGTGGGCAAACAACGCTTTTTTTAAAGCATTCGCCTCAAGGGTATCTCCGTCTTCAATCCCCTCACCTGCAATGCCAACCTGATCCAAAGTCAAAATAGAAATTGACGAACCAGCAAACACGGCTTTAATTTGCTCGGCCTTGCTTGGGTTCCGTGTCGAAAGAATCACTTGCATAGTTTTTCTCCAGGTACCAGAAGTTTTTGTGCTTTCTTCATCCTACTTATTTTTATCTTAAATACAAGTTATTTAAAGTCTAAATACATTGCCAGATGATCAGAAACTTCATCGGGCAATACTTTAAAATCGTTCACTGTAATTCCTGGGCTAACCAATGTATAATCGGCAAAGCGTTCCTCTTTTTTGTAAAAACTTGATCGAGTATTTGTGATACCAAATTCGGTAATTAAGTTTTTCAGCCCTGCTTCTTCAATTCTTTTTAAACTCTTAGTATTAGGAAGCAGGTTAAAATCGCCGCACAAAACGAATGGATTTTTAATATCTTTTATAAATTGAACAATGTTATCCGATTGAATAAGTCGTTCGACAGAATCTGTTTTTCCTTTGCCATTCCAGAGGCCATGGAAATTTACTACTGTTCGCAAGCCTTGCTTAGTTTCAATAGTCATGTATTGCACGTTACGCGCATGATTTTCGTCTTCTAGACTATAAGAGTTTTCCTTTGTTTTATGAACAAATATCTCTCCTTCTTGTGTAATTCTGATTTTTTTCTTAATAAAAATTCCTTGCCCAAAAAAGTCTTCATAGAATGGGTAAAAAAAGACAGCATGATCTATGAGAACTTTACTAATATCACTTATAAGAGTATTTACGATTTTGAGATCCGGCCTAGTCCATACTTTTTGGTAATAAGCAATGCGGTGATCACCTCCTTCCCACATTTCTTGCAAACAAAAGATATCAACATCCTTATATTTTTTGAAAAATGCAAGCAGATTTTCCCTGCCTCCGCGGCCAGCCCATAAGTTAAGTGAAATCAGTTTCATGTTAAAATTTCATGTGGTACCAATTAAGCTTGTACACATCTTGAATTAATATGCGCTCGCCTTGGTTCCACGTTTTATGATTTTCGAGGCCTAGCAATGTAATTGCCTTCTTAATATTCTCTTCGCTGTCACCTTCAATTTCCATGTACGTGGGCATTCCAGGATAGGTATCAATATCGAATTGATAGGTGTTTAAACTAAAAGAAACTCTGTCTTTTTCTTGGTGGGCGTATTTTTCTAATCCAATTTCTTCAAATAAATCTGAAAGCTTTTCTGGGTCTTCAATAAAAAAGTTAATCTCTTTGTGCTTGCGGGAAACTCCGAGAGTTTGTGACTTTGCTTTCCAGGTTACCTCGTGTTTTCCATCGCTGTTTGACCGAATTCGTAAAAACCATAGGTCTTGGCCTTCTTGTGTTCCCTTTGGCCGATACCAGTCAACTATTAGCCGAGTTTCCTGCAGCTTACTTGCTCCCAACTCAACAAGTTTACGGATTACATCTTCAATAGTAACTTCAAGAATTTTTGTTTCAATTTCATGCAACATAAAATTTTTGTGAAAGCTTAGCAGGATTTCGAACTAAACTTTTTAACTCAGTTAATTTGCCTTGCATGAGCATATCTTCAACAAATCGTGGACGGTAAAACAGTTTTCGCTGCCGGGTCATGGTAACCAACTTTTCGAGCGGCATGGTTATGATGCAATTTTTCTCTCCTGCATCCAAACATTTATCTTTTTTTCCGCAGTATCCGTACGCCACAAACGTGTATGTGGACCAATCTACCGCCGGAGTTCCCGGTTCAACATGCACCAGGCAGTAATTGCTAAACAAAAGGCCAGTTTCTTCTTCAAGTTCCCGTCGCGCCGCCGCTTGCAGATCTTCATGTGAGTTTACCATGCCAGCCACCAAGGTATATTCCATTTTTTTCCAATGCGGCTGCTGTTCTTTTACTAGAACAATTTTTTGATCAATAATCGGAATGACCACTACCGTATCGTTCCGCTTAATGCGCTCAAAGGTGGCCAGCGAGCCGTCGAACTGCTTTTGCTGCCATTGATATACGTCAAAACGTACGCCGCTAAACACCTTTTGAGCTTTTTGGTAATATCGCTCGATCTGCGAAGCGATAGTCTTTTTTTTCATAATTTTCTCATCGTATCAAAAATTTGCTAAGCAATAAAGCCTCTGCCCAAAAGAAAAAGCCTCGGCCGAGGCTTTTTCTTTTGGGCTCATCTTACAAAGTTACGGCTGCTGGCGAAATCCGACCACGTTACCTTGAGCATCTTTTACCTGAGCTACCAACAAACCTTGTGCCACATCGGTAATATCTTTTATTATCGTGGCTCCGGCATCAGTCATTTCTTTAAGACTGGCACGAATATCGGTAACATCGGTATATGCGATTGGCCCAATGTTAGAGTTGGGATCAATTCCAACTTCAAAGTCACCAGTCCGATAGCCGATATAGTACGGGCTATCAACGTAGGGTTTTACTCCCAAGTAGGCGTTAAAAAACGCTTTTGCCTTTTCTGTATCCGTTGCCGGATATACTAAAATTGTAATTTTTCTTTCCATATAATTACAGCGTACTTCTATTGCTTTAAAATTAAGTTAAGAAATTATTTTGAGAATTCAGTAAATGCCCGAAGCAATGGAACACCTAATGAAACAGCAAGTAGTGCTAAACTCATTCCCATTCCCAATCCCAATTCCATACTTTGCAGAGCATCGCCAACAAAAAACCCTGATCCGATAATCGCTAGTGCCCAAACAACCAAAAGAAATTTTCTACGAGTCATAATATAGGGGTAAATTTTTGCATTACATTAATTGTCTTTCCATACCCCAAGCGCTTTTCTCAACACAACTAGCTGGCCTATGTGATAACTGGCATGGTCGACAATCTGAAGCACTTCGCGCATGATCGTTTGTCCGGTTCCCCAGGGAATTTTTGCAAACAGATCAGAAGACGGATTTTGAATAATTTCCTTTAGAGCCTCAAGATCTCTTTGGCACTTTTCAACACTCTCCTGCCATAGGGTTGCGGTTGCCAACTGAGTTTCCGGCGGCCAGTAATCTTTTGGCCATTCTAATTCTTTGTAGTTGGCGTTACGGATAAAGTCGACCATATCGAACTGTGAAATTCGAATATGCTCTAAAATCATCCAGGGCGTGTGCAAAAATCCATCCATCTTTTTATTCATGGCAGCTTCTGGCATGTCTGCGGTAGCTTCCAAAAACGATGCACGGACTTTCCCCTTCGTTAAATAATCAACAAGCTCTTTCCTTAGTTCTTCATTAGCCATGGTACGCATTTTTTTTAATAATAACTTTTGGTTTCATTCGAGCCGCTACTCTTTTTCCCGATTAGATACTCTTCTTGAGCAAATTTACCATTCTTAAGGCATCTTCCCTCCGATGCTTTGAATTCAGCAATACGATAGCAATTGGCTTACCGTTTACCAATGCCACCGATGCCAATGTTTGCTTGGATTGTGGAATATACCCGGCCTTGGCGCCAATAAAATCCGGGTTACGGTAAAGGTTGTTTACGTTTTCAAAATGCAGAAGTTTTCCGCTTGGATCTGGTAACCAAAAATTGTTTTCTTTGGTGATAGCCAGGATTTCGGGATGGTTTTTATAGATATAGCTTAACAATTTTACAAGATCATTGGCAGTGGAGTGATTATTGGGACTGAGACCGTAAGCATCAGCAAAAGAGGTATTATCCATGCCAAGCTCCTTGGCTTTTTGATTCATCAGATCAAGAAATTTTTTGGGATCGATAAAATACGTAAGCGCATTTGCGGCGTCATTGGTTGATTGGATGAGACAGGCTTTCAAAAGATCCTTTCCGCTAATAGTAAGATTTGCAAACAAAGACGGACTGTGACCTCCCGTTTGCAGCATCTCTGGGGTAAGCGTTATGGTTTTACTCAAGTCTATGTTTTCGGTAGCGATAACCGCATTCATGAGTTTGGTGATTGAGGCAATGGGATATATCCGGTTGCTATTTTTCTGGGCAATAATAGTGTTATCGGAAATATTCACTACAATGTAGCCCTTTGAGAAAATGTGTTTTGGGGATACTGTGCCAGTGCCTGTCGCATAGACATTTTGGAAAAAGGAGAGAAATAAGAGAGTTACTATGAAAAGAAGAAATTTATTTTTCATGTCGCCATTTTACAACTTTTTCTATTCGCACACCAATGAGTTGCAGTGGTCTACCCGCGATGTTTGCCTCCGGCAGGCAGGCATCGCGGACTCGTACTATGTTCCCCCGATCTAGATCAAGATTTTAGGAATGAAATCCATATCCGTTTAATCGGTAATTGACGATTTGAATACTTCGATTAAAGTATTTCTATCACTTTCTGGCATGGGTTCATTTTGATATGTTTTCGGAAGCATCGGCAGCGTGATTGGCTTACCCCATGTATCGGTCTTATTTCGACCATAGATATGAACATGAAAGAAAGGCTTTCCGCCTGGTAACAGTCCCCAATTTCCGTTTGCCTGAATATTAAACCAAGGCGCAAATTGAATTTTTTCTAAAATTTGGCAAACTTGAGCGGCAAGACCAAATGTGTCTGCCGACAATGTTATATTAGTCCATGCGTTTGGAACTTCCCTTTTTGGAGCAACAATGATATGAAGTCCCTGAACGTATGGCACGTGCGGATTTTTGGGAGTTACTACCTCAAACTCTGAATTTTCCCAAAGCAAAAATGTGTTCATGATTATTCTTTTTCCCAAATCATATCTTCATTTCCAGGATCGTTTGTACGAATAACCAAAAAGGTAAATGGTTCAGTCGCTGATGTGTTTATGAACTCGTGAACGTCTCCAGGCTCACATAAAACAACATCGTTTTCAGTTTCTGCAATAATCTGGCCATTTATTTTGATCTGTCCAAGACCTGATACAATTCTAAAGCACTCCGTGCGCACATTATGATGGTGCGGTTTTATGCTTTGGCCTGGCGCCAGCCGCATCAGCTGCAATTTTGTGTTTGCTCCAAAGTCATCGCTAGTCAAAAGGATAGAGCGCTCATATCCCTCACGCGACTCAAATTTACTATCTGATAACTTTATGTGTTTCATGATGCTTAGGACTCGCCTTTCGCTCCGCTCAAGACCTCATTACTTCGTAATTTCGGCCTTCGGTTCGAATCCATCATATCATTACAGCAAACAAAAAACCACCACGAGGGTGGCTTTTGTTTGCTGCGGGACTAGGATTCGAACCTAGATAGGGAGTTCCAAAGACTCCAGTCCTACCATTAGACGATCCCGCAATATTTTACATCTATACTCTTAGAATATCCCTACTACGTTTACACTCTGCCATTAGACCCGCCTCGCTGAGACGAGCCTCAGCTCGTCGAGGCGGGCGATCCCGCAAAGATGGTTCAATAGTATCATGTTTTACATTTTTTTCAACTCTTTCCTAGCCACAAAAAGCGCTGTTTTTAGCGCTTTTTGTGGCTGCGATACTACGGATTCGTATCTTATGCTTCTTTGTGAGTGAGGTCGACAATAGCGAGCTCCAGAGGGAGCTGTAAAATCGTAGCGTACTTCATTTTGTTTTCTGCATCAATGAATGACTCAAGGATCTTTTGAATTCCCTTCTCGGTTGTGTTCGCCATTTGTGTTTTCATGGAGGCAATTTCTTCTTGGGAAAATCCAGAATTTTGCGCAGTGATAAGATCGGGGTGGATTTTTAACAGCAGTGCTTGGCGCAGGTAAAACACCAATGTTTTTGCAAACTCTTGCAAATCAACGCCGGAATCTGTCATGGTGTTTACATACACAACAGCGTCTTTAGTGTTCTGTTGCATAATATGATCTACAAACTGCGCTACTTGGTTCACCTCAATGACTCCCAGCAACTCTTTAATGTCTTCGGTTGCAAGAGTTCCTTGGGAAAAGTTAATGCATTTGTCAAGTAAGGACTCGGCATCGCGAAAAGATCCGCGGGCGTTTAATGCAATTAACGAAAGCGCCGATGACTCGTATTTTACTCCTTCCTTTTTTAAAATATACTCAAGTTTTTTTACAATTTCGGGCGTATGGAGTTTTTTAAAATCAAACCGCTGGCACCGAGAAATAATGGTTGGCAGCATTTTATGAGCTTCTGTGGTGGCTAAAATGAATACGGCGTGACTGGGAGGCTCTTCTAGCGTTTTGAGCAAGGCGTTTGAAGCTGATTTAGATAGCTGGTGGCATTCATCAATGATAAAAATTTTGTATTTTGATTTTACGGGAACAAATTGAATGCCGCTGATTAATTCGCGCACATCGTCTACGCCTGTATGGGAGGCTGCATCGATTTCAATAAGGTCAAGTGACCGTCCCGCTGTAATTTCTTGGCACGAATCACACGTGCCGCACGGTTCGCCTTGCTTAGGTTTTTGACAGTTAATGGCTTTGGCAAAAATTCTGGCGATAGTGGTTTTTCCTGAGCCTCGTGGTCCGGAAAATAGATACGCATGGGAAATTGATCCAGCGTCAATGGAATTTTTGAGCGTCTGAACAATATGATCTTGTCCGATCACTTGCGAAAAATCTTGCGGTCGATATTTTCGGTATAAGACTAAGTTTTCCATATTTTGATTAGTTGTTTATAGCAAAAGCTGAGAAATTCCACAAGCTCGTCTTTTTCATTGAAAATTTACTTATCTACCGATAAGATGAGGTTGTGTTGTATAGCTCTTTAAACGAAAGGAACTTCCATGAACTGGCAAGAACTGATTGACACAGTGAATGGCGGCGGTCATCAAATTCTCATGTTTGACTCAGTTCGAAGCACGAAAACGGGGCTCATGTATTCTTCTAAAGGACCGATCGTGAAAGCATACTGGATTCCTCAAACAAAAATACGCCTGGAGCTTGCATGGTTAGCACGATTTGATCCGTTTTCAGGGTCATGGATTTTCATTGTACCTCCGCGACTAGAAAGCCCAGCCTCAATGTACAATGACGTCGAAACCATCCGCCAAGAACCGGCGTACCAGCAAACGCTCTGCGGGCAAGTTATTCGGATTTCTTGCTTGATGATGCAAACCAACCTTCTTATAAAGCTCAATCCTGCAAAAATGGGTGAATACCCTGCAATTCCCCCCAAAGCAGTTGCTGGAATGTGGCAAGCGGCCGCACAAGTGGAGGTTGGCGCGTGGATTATTCCACCAGGGCCAGGAATCTTAAAAGATTCCGATGTTAAAAAATTTAATTAGCCGATAAAGCCGAACCATGTTCGGCTTTTACTTTTTAAACACCAGAAACTTATAGCCGAGAAAATTAGAAACTGCCGCGCCCAGGGCTGCAAAAATGACGCTGCACTTGGTCCAAGTAGCTGCCGGAACTCCAAATTGTGCTCCTGCTATTTTTGTGAAATAGTAGAAAACTGCAACATCGATGATCAGGCCGATAAGCGTCACGACAAAGAAAATCAAAACTTCTTGTTTGGTATTAGAACTCACGTGCTTTTGAAACACCCAATGTTTGTTTCCCCAGAACTTGCAAAGAGTGGCCACCACAAACGAGATAATTTTTGAAATTACCGTATTAAAGATCAAAAACAAAGCAAATATCCAGGCAGCAAGCTCAAATACTTTAAGATCGATAACGGTAGCCACCATGCCAACCAGTAAAAACTTTGCAGCCTGAAACACAAATGGGAACTTTTTTCCAATGAGGTATGCCACCCAAAGACAGACCAACGATAGCAAGGGAAAAAAGATCCACAAAATAAAAAACCAGGCAATCCCCTGCTGCACACCAAATCCCTTGAGAAAATCTCTGACCAAGTATCCAAATACCGCTCCCGAGATCAGCGCCAACATCGCATCAACTAATTTCATGCTGCAATTATATAGTAAATGCTACATATTAACAATTCTCATAAATTTTGCTACGATACAGAAAGCTCATGATTAAACAACTGCTGCAAACAGTACAATCAGCCCTGGAAACTCTTGACGGCTGGCGTGACAAAGCTCTTTTTATTTTGATCAAAAAATACTGGCCTCGAGCTGTTACCCCAAACCAGCTGACCGGTTTTCGCCTGGGAATTGGCGTCCTGCTTT
>Ga0070741_10012574_pt1 | contig 15250 bp, 14 predicted proteins | sample Coa_R1_4_FD_66440 | JGI IMG/M metagenome (GOLD analysis project Ga0070741, IMG submission 66440) | Surface soil microbial communities from Centralia Pennsylvania, which are recovering from an underground coalmine fire - Coalmine... | ecosystem: Environmental > Terrestrial > Soil > Unclassified ... | reverse complement strand
TCCAGATCACGCCGGTGAGGCTGACCAGGACAAGCGCAAACGACGCGAGCGTCGTGCGGAAAATGTACTTGTCGATCGACCCCATCGTTCCCGTACGATCCCGCCCTGCCACGGTCGAACCGCGGATCGCAACCAAACCCCTGCAAGGAGGGGTCCCCACTGGCTACGCCGCATCTGTCCGAACGGCTCATCTTCTCACTACCATCCCTTTGATCCGTCAACAAAATGGCCGCCCCGTGGCGTGGTGAAGATATGGTTAACTTTTCCCGTCTTGTGGCGGACCGGCCACGCGGGCGCTTGGCATCCGAGCGGCTTGCGGGCCATAGTGTGCGAAAGGCTGGACTTTCCGGTCCGAGGGAGGCCGGCGCAAGGCTTCTCACGGGCCCAACCGCACAACGTAACATCCTGATTTTGGAGGTTTATTCATGTCCGACGCCCTCAAGCTCGGGTTTGTCCCGCTATCCACGGTCCCGAGCGGCGTCCTGGTGGCGTTTTGCGACGAGGAGCTGAAATTCGGGGCGGCGACCCGCAAGGCGCTCGGGCCGGGGGTCGATCTGGTGAAACGGGCGGCGGCGGCCAGTGCCTTCAAAGGAAAGAATGGTTCCACACTCGATCTTTTAGAACCTGGAGGAATCAAGATTCAGCGCTTGCTCGTGATCGGGACCGGCAAGCCGGGCGAGCTGAAGGAGAGAGATTTTCTCAAACTTGGCGGGGTCGTCGCCGGCAAGCTGAACGCAGCCAGCACGAAAGTGACGGTCATGGCCGAGCATTCCGGCGGCGCCATGAAGCCCGGCCAGGCCGCGGCAATCGCCACCGGCATCCGCCTGCGCGCCTACAGGTTCGATCGCTACAAGACGAAGAAGAAGGACGAGAGCGCCGCGCTCAGCGCGCAGGTATCGATCGCCGTAAACGATGTCGGCAAATGCAATCGCGCGTTTGCGCCGAATGCGCATGTCATCGATGGCGTCGAGATGGCGCGCGATCTCGTCAACGAGCCGCCGAACGTGCTGTTTCCGGAAGAGTTTGCGCGTCGCGCAAGCGCCCTGCGCAAGCTCGGCGTCGAGGTCGAGGTGCTCGACGTCAAGGCGATGACTAAACTCGGCATGGGCGCGCTGCTCGGCGTCGGCCAGGGTTCGGCGCGGCCAAGCCGCACCGTGATCATGCGCTGGAATGGCGGCAAGAAGGGCGGTGCGCCCGTCGCCTTCATCGGCAAGGGCGTTTGCTTCGACACCGGCGGCATCTCGATCAAGGGCGCGGCGAGCATGGAGGACATGAAGGGCGACATGGGCGGTGCCGCCTGCGTCGTCGGCCTGATGCATGCGCTGGCTGCGCGCAAGGCGCGCGTGAACGCGGTCGGCGCCATTGGTCTCGTCGAGAACATGCCGGACGGCAACGCGCAGCGTCCGGGCGACATCGTCACCTCGATGTCGGGCCAGACCATCGAGATCATCAACACCGATGCCGAGGGCCGGCTGGTGCTCGCCGACGTGCTCTGGCATGTCGCCAGGAAGTTCAAGCCGAAATTCATGGTGGATCTCGCAACGCTCACCGGCGCGATCATGGTCGCGCTCGGCACCGAACATGCGGGCCTGTTCTCCAACAATGACGAATTGGCGGATCGATTGATCAAGGCGGGGACCGAGACCGGCGAGAAAGTCTGGCGCATGCCGCTTTCGCCCGAATACGACAAGCTGATCGACTCGCAATTCGCCGACATGAAGAACACCGGCGGTCGGCATGGCGGCTCGATCACCGCAGCGCAATTCCTGCAGCGCTTCGTCGACGACACGCCATGGGCGCATCTCGACATCGCCGGCACGGCGATGGGCGCGCCGAAGACCGAGATCAATCAGAGCTGGGGGTCGGGTTTCGGCGTGCGCCTGCTCGATCGCCTGGTCGTGGAACACTACGAGCGATGACCGAGGTCCTGTTCTACCATTTGCAGAACATGTCGGTGGAGAACGTGCTGCCGCCGCTGCTCGAGAAATCGCTCGAGCGCGGCTGGCGCGTGGTGGTGCAGGCGACCTCGCAGGAGCGCGCCGACGCGCTGGATGCGCATTTGTGGACCTATCGCGACGATTCCTTCCTGCCGCACGCCAGCTGGCGCGTGGCCGATGCGCAGGATCAACCGATCATCCTGGCGGTGGAGGAAGCCAATCCCAACGGCGCCAATGTCCGCTTCCTGATCGACAATGCCGCGCTGCCGCAGGACTCGGCCTCCTATGAGCGCATGGTGCTGCTGTTCAACGGCGACGACACGGACGCGCTCGCGGCGGCGCGCGCGGCATGGACGGATTGCAAATCCCGCGGCTTCGATGTCACCTATTGGCAGGCCGACGAGATGGGCCGCTGGCGCCGCCGCGACTAGCGTGGCGAGCTCCAGGGAATTAATGATATTCTGCGGTATTGCCTTTTGGCGCTTTCATCAGCCACGCTGGTGCCGCAAAGTGATGGTCGGACAACCCTTTAGGGGAAGGGGCGGGGGAACCAGATTATCGTGCGATACGACAAGGGACATCGCAGGCTGCTTTTGACGCTGCTCGCGCTCGCCCCGCTGATTGCGGGCTGCCAGAATGCGTCCGACCTCTTGTCGAAGGATGCCGAGTGGTTCTCGCGTTCGGGGCGGCTGTTCATCCGCAACGTCTCGATCGACGCACCGCCGCTCACGCCCGACCAACCCGTTCGCCCCGACGATCTCGTCAGCGCTGACGGCGCCTGTCCGGGCATGCCGCCGCCGGGTGGCGACGCTCAGGCTCTCGCCGACAATGCTGCCGGCGCGCCGCCCGCGGCAGGGGGGACCGTCGCGCTTCTTCATACCGAATGCGACGTGGTGCGCGGCATCGGCGCGCCTGACAGCGTCAATATTTCCAACGGTCCGGGCGGGCGCGTCGCCGTCGTCACCTGGTCGCGCGGACCGCGCGCCGGCATCTACACCTTCACCGGCGGACGGCTGTCCTCGATCGAGCGCGGACCCGAGCCGGTCGCACCGCCGAAAGTGGCGAAAAAGCCGAAGAAGAAGCCGGCGGCGACCTGATCTGCAACGGTCCTAGTGCGTGCTCCATTGCCGCACGACCGTTCACGAACTTCGGAAAGTCGTGGGCACTAGCAAACCTATGATTCTCGTACCGCTTTCGATCTGAAGTCCCCGAACCCGAGGTCACGAGTGAGTCGGGGACTTCAGATCGGCGGTACTAGCCCGCGGTTTCCGCTTGCGCGCTTGCTTCCAGCCATTCCTCCTCCGCGCGCTGCAGCGCGCTTGCCGCATTGGCGCGGGCCTGGCCGAGCTGCGCGGCCTGTTTGGGATCGCGGGTGAAGAGATCCGGCAGCGCCAGCGCGGCGTCGATTTTCTCGATGATGGCGGTGATGCGCGCGATCTCGGCTTCGGCGTCCGAGATCTTCTGCTTCAACGGTTTCTGCTTGTCGCTCCTTGTGCGCTCGTCTCGCGCGCGGCCGGTCACGCGTTCATTGCTTTCGCGCGCCGGCTCAGGTCTGCCGCGCGTGGACAACACCTCGCGGCGGTAGTCGTCGAGATCGCCATCGAAGCTCGTCACCGCCTGGTCGGCGACGACCCAGAGCCGGTCGGCGCAGGACTCGATCAGGTAACGGTCGTGGGACACCATGATGACCGCGCCCGGAAAATCGTTGATTGCCTCTGCAAGCGCCGCGCGGCTGTCGATGTCGAGATGGTTGGTCGGCTCGTCCAGGATGATCATGTTGGGACCGAAGAAAGTCGCGAGCCCCAGAAGCAGCCGCGCCTTCTCGCCGCCCGACAGGCTTCCGACCCTGGTGTCGGCGGCCTTGCCGGAAAAGCCGATGGCGCCGGCGCGGCCGCGCACCTTCGATTCCGGTGCATCCGGCATCAGCTTGCGGATGTGATCGTAGGTGGACGCATCTTCGTTCAGTTCGTCGAGCTGATGCTGGGCGAAATAGGCGACCGCAAGCTTGTCGGCGCGGGTGATCCTGCCAGAAAACGGCGTCAGCCGGCCGGCCAGCAACTTGACCAGCGTCGACTTGCCGTTGCCGTTGGCCCCGAGCAGCGCGATGCGGTCGTCATTGTCGACCCGCAGCGTCACGCGATTGAGCACGGGTCTCGCCGGATCGTAGCCGACCGAGACATTGTCGACCGCAATGATCGGCGGCGACAGCATCTTGTCCGGATGCGGGAAGCTGATCTCCTGCACGTCCTGGGTCACCAGCGCCGCGATCGGCTTCATCCGCTCCAGCATTTTGACGCGCGACTGCGCCTGTCGCGCTTTCGAGGCCTTGGCCTTGAAGCGGTCGACGAAGGCCTGCAACCGCTTGCGCTCCGCCTCCTGCCGTTTGGTTTGCTTGGCATCGAGCATCTCGCGCGTGGCGCGTTGCTCCTCGAACGACGAATAGCTGCCGCGGTAGAGCGTCAGCTTGCCGCGGTCGAGATGCAGGATCTGGTCGACGGAAGTTTCAAGCAGGTCGCGGTCGTGGCTGATCACAATCACGGTGCGCGGATAATTCGCCAGATGGTCCTCGAGCCACAGCGTGCCTTCGAGATCGAGATAATTGGTGGGCTCGTCCAGCAGCAGCAAGTCGGGCGCGGCGAACAGCGTCGCCGCGAGCGCGACGCGCATGCGCCAGCCGCCGGAAAATTCGCCAACCGGGCGCGCCTGCTCGGCGGCGGAGAAGCCGAGGCCGCTCAGGATCGCGGCCGCGCGCGCCGGCGCGGAATGAGCGTCGATGTCGACGAGGCGGGTCTGGATTTCCGCGATCCGGTGCGGATCGTGGGCGGTGTTGGCCTCCGTGAGCAGCGCATCGCGCTCGACATCCGCCTTGAGCACCACCTCGATCAGGTTGTCGGGGCCATCGGGCGCCTCCTGCGCCAGCGAGCCGACGCGCCAGCGCGGCGGGATCGTGATCGTCCCGCTCTCGGTGGCAAGCTCGCCGCGGATCGCGCGGAACAGCGTCGACTTGCCGGTGCCGTTGCGGCCGACGAGGCCGACGCGCGCGCCGGGCGCGATCTGCACCGAGCCGTGGTCGATCAGGAGCCGGCCGGCAAGCCGGATCGAGATGTCCGTGATGGAAAGCATGCGCGGTTGTCACCGCAGCCGCGCGCAAACGCAATGGGATCGCGCGACAAAATATCTGCGCCCAACCGTTGCCATGGCAGTTTTTGTGCTGGCCTCAGCGCCTTGGGAATCCGCCCTGCTCCAGCCGGCGCAGCTCATTGAGGAGCTCGCGCAGCCGGGGCGACAGGTCGGAACGCTCCGGCCGCAGATCCTTCTGCAGCCGTTCGCCCACGGCATCGCAGATCGACCGGCTGGTCTTGTAGTCCATTTGCTCGCTGCTATCGGCTTCGGTGCCAATCATGGCGGGTTCCGTTGCTTCGGTTTGCTCAAATGACCCAATTCACTCAAGCAACGCATTGCCAACTCCGCCGCGCCGCAATTGTTTCCGCCGATCCGAGCCCGCATGGCATTTGGGTAAAATTTGCATGAAAATTGGGCGATTCAGCATAAAGCCCCGGGCGAACCGGGGCCTGAATGTCGCGGGAACGAATCGCTCAGTCGAGGGAACGCATCGCTCAGAAGCAGCGATTGACCAGCCGCCAGCGGGGGCCCCAAGGGGTCTGCAACAGCTCACGGACATAGCAATTGCCGTAGCCGTAGGAGACCGGCGCACCGAAATAGAAACGCGGGCCCCACTAGCCGTGGTGAGAATCGCCGCACCAGCCATGGCGACAGCCGCCGTACCAGGCGGCCGCCGGCGTCGGCGCCAATGCCGCGCCACTCAGTGCAACAGCGGCGGCAAGTGAGAGTTTGCGAAACACGGTCATCTCCATTATCGGGGCGCGCCTCCGCCACGCCGGGAAAGTCGCTGGCCCATCGCCCCTCGCGTGACGGGCGTCCGTTCGACTGCAGCCTATGCGAGTGCTCATGAACGGCGGCGACACGGACGGTGCAGACCAGTATCGCCGATCTGAAGTCCCTGACTCACTCGTGGCGAAATCGGGTTCAGGGACTTCAGATCGAAAGCGGTACTAGAATCATGGATTTGCTAGTGCCCATGACTTTCCGAAGTTCGTGAACGGTCGTGCGGCAATGGAGCACGAACTTCGGAAAGTGGGCACTGGCTTCATCACGGTGAAATCACTGCAATTCCTGACGTTCGGCCTCTCCAAGGTCGCTTGCCGGGGGCATGGTGCGCCGATATAAGCGCCGCAACCGAAATCTCCGTTAATTTGAGGACTAAAACTCATGGCGACTGAACGCACTTTCTCGATCATCAAGCCCGATGCGACCGCGCGCAACCTGACCGGCGCGGTCAATGCGTTGATCGAGAAGGCGGGACTGCGGATCGTCGCGCAGAAGCGCATTCGCATGACGCGCGACCAGGCCGAGACGTTCTATGCCGTGCACAAGGCGCGCCCGTTCTTCGGCGAGCTGGTGGAATTCATGACCTCGGGTCCGGTCGTGGTGCAGGTGCTGGAAGGCGAGAACGCGATCGCGAAATATCGTGACGTGATGGGCGCGACCGATCCGTCGAAGGCGGCCGACGGCACCATCCGCAAGCTCCATGCGAAGTCGATCGGCGAGAACTCGGTGCATGGCTCCGACGCAAAGGAGACCGCGGCAATCGAGATCGCGCAGTTTTTCTCCGGCAACGAGATCGTCGGCTGAGATACGATACCGAAAAGAGCCGCATACAGGCGGCCGTCGATACCTGAGGGGGAGGGGCAGGCTGTGGACTGGCTGATGCATGTGTTCGATCCCGGCAATATCGGCGCGTTCTTCACGCAGTTCCAGGCCGACATGCAGAAGCCGACCTTCTGGCTCGCGGTCGGCAAGATCATCTGGATCAACATCCTGCTCTCGGGCGACAACGCGCTCGTGATCGCGATGGCCTGCCGCGGCCTGCACGGCAGTCACCGCATGTGGGGCATGATCATCGGCGCCGGCGTGGCGGTCGTGCTGCTGATTGGCTTCACCGGCATCGTCGCGACCCTGATGCAGCTGCCTTATCTCAAGCTGGTCGGCGGCGTCGCGCTATTGGTGATCGCGGCCAAGCTCCTGGTGCCGGAAGACGAGAGCGACGAGATCGCCGCAGGCACCACGCTGTGGCATGCGGTGCGCATCGTCGTGATCGCCGACATCGTCATGAGCCTCGACAACGTGATCGCGGTCGCGGCCGCAGCGCAAGGCAGCCTTTCGCTGTTGATCCTCGGCCTCACCATCTCCATTCCCATGATCATCGCGGGCGCGGCGCTGATCATGCTGATCCTCGACAGATACCCCGTGCTGATCTGGCTCGGCGCGATGCTGCTCGGATGGATCGCGGGAGACGTGATCGTCAGCGACCCGGTCGATCAATCCTTCCTGCACCGCGTGCTGGATGGTCACGTCAGCATCGATATGACCTCCGCCATTCTCGGCGTGTCGCATTTCAATGTCGACGGCGATGTGATGGATATCGCCGCTTCGGTCCTGGGCGCGATCGTCGTGCTGGTCGCGGGAACGATCTGGCGGCGCCGCAAGCTGCGCGAGGCGGAGCGCGCGCCGGGCGCGGTTGAAGCCGCGTCGCGGGCAGACTAGCACCGCCGATCTGAAGTCCCTGACTCACGCGTGGCGAAATCGGGTTCAGGGACTTCAGATCGAAAGCGGTACTAGAATCATAGGTTTGCCGGTGCCCATGACTTTCCGAAGTTCGTGAACGGTCGTGCGGCAATGGAGCACGAACTTCGGAAAGTGGGCACTAGCGCCGCACGATCGATCCGGAGCGGCCGACGAGCCGCGCCAGTTGCCTGAAGCGGCTGCCGACGCGGTCGGCGACCAGATCGACCATCCGGTGCTCGAACACCAGCATCAGCTTGCGGCCGCGCGTGCGGAAATGCGTCGCCTTGAGCACGCCGGGCCGCGCCGCCGAGATCAGATGCGCGACGCGGAACGCCGCGCCGAGCACGCGGGCGCGCTCGAGCTGCGAGGCCGACACCTGCTCCTGAATGATCAGCGGCGGCTGGTTCTCCTCCGAAAGGCCCGCATAGCGGAAGAACACCGACAGCGCCGCGAAGGCGCGGCCCTGATGGCTGACCGAACCGAAATTGCCGTTGAGGATCAGCTCCAGCGTCTGCTCGCCGCGATGGTCCGGATGCACGCGCCAGGCGGTGTCGGACAGCAGGCAGGCGGCATGGCGCAGCCGGCGGTCCTCGTCGGTCTCGCGCAAGCGGACGACCCGCACCAGGCGGTCGGTCCATTCGATCAATTCCTGCGCATGACGCGCCGAGCGCGACAGCAATTCGTTCAGCGTCTGCGCGGCGCAGATGAAGCCGTCCTTGTCGCGCTCGGCCTCCGGCAGCATCGAATAGAGCAGGCCTTCGCGGACGCCGAAGGTCGAGAACGTGATCACCTTCGGCCGCGCCGAGCGGATGATGTATTCCAGCACGAGTGCCGCGTAGGTCAGAAGCGGGCGGCGGGCGTCGGCGACGGCCTCGATGTCGGCCAGCATGTCGGCGGCGGCAAGCCGGCGCAGCCGCCGGGCGAAGTCGAGCGCATCGGCCGCCGGAATCGTGTAGCCGTGCATCACCCGCAGCGGATAGCCGCTCTGGATGATGTGAATGCGCGCCAGCGCGCGCCAGGTGCCGCCGACGGCATAGAAGGTCCGGCCGCGGCCGGATTTCAGGCGCGGCAATTCCGACAGCTCGTTCTTGACGATGCGCTCGGCGCGCTTCAGCGATTTGTGTGCGAGGTCCTGCAGCGCGAGACTTCCGAGCGGCAGCGTGACGCCGCCGCGCACCTGGTGGCCGCGCACGTCGACCAGCTCCAGCGAACCGCCGCCGAGATCGCCGACGATGCCGTCCGGCCTGTGGATGCCTGAGATCACGCCGAGCGCGGACAGTTTCGCCTCGCGCGATCCCGACAGGATTTCGATCCTGACGCCGCAGATGCGCTCGGCCTTGGCGATGAAATCGGGCCCGTTGGTGGCGTCGCGGCAGGCGGCGGTCGCGATCGCATGGACGCGGCCGACCTGGTGGATTTTGCACAGGGCATGAAACCGCCTGAGCGACGTCAGCGCCTTGTCGACGGCGTCGGGCGCGAGCAGGCCGGTCGACTGCACCTCGCGGCCGAGGCCGCACAGCGTCTTTTCATTGAACACCGAGACGAGGCTGCGCGCCATCCGCTCATAGACGACGAGACGAACCGAGTTCGAACCGATGTCGATGACCGCGACGCTTGTCTCGCGCTTGCGCGGCCGTTTCACCGGCGAGACCCCTCAGGCGGAATGATGACGGTCGTTGCGGCGCGTGAGACGGCGCGGTGAGGATTCCTTGAGCGACTTGCCACGGCCGGAGAGACTCGGATTCGTCATGAAGTAGTTGTGCAGGTTGAAGGGCTCGTCGCCTTTCGCGGCCTTCATACGCGTTGACGATCCATCCGGCAACAACTGCCAGCTTTGCTCATTGTCCTTCAAATTCGCGACCATGATCTGTTCGAGAACCTGCTGATGCACCGTGGGATTTTGCAGCGGACAGAGCACCTCGACGCGACGGTCGAGGTTGCGCGGCATCATGTCGGCGGACGAGATATACACAGCAGCTTTTGCGCTGGGCAGGCCCTGACCCATGCCGAAACAGTAGATGCGGCCGTGTTCCAGGAAGCGGCCGATCACCGATTTGACGCGGATGTTTTCCGACAATCCCGGCAGGCCCGGCCTGAGGCAACAGATGCCGCGCACCACGAGCTCGATCGACACGCCGGCTTGTGACGCTTCATAGAGCGCATCGATGATATCAGGGTCGACCAGCGCATTCATCTTCATCCAGATCGCGCCGGGTCGGCCATGCTTGGCGTGGCTGGTCTCGCCGCGGATATGCTCGAGCATGCGCTTGCGCAAGGTCAGCGGCGACACCGCCATCTTTTCCAGGTCGCTCGGCGCGGCATAGCCGGTGATGTAGTTGAACACCCGCGCCGCATCGCGCCCGATGGCCGGATCAGAGGTGAAGTAGGACAGGTCGGTGTAGATGCGCGCGGTGACGGGATGATAATTGCCGGTGCCGGTGTGGACATAGGTCGAGAGGCTGCCGCCCTCGCGGCGCACCACCATCGACAGCTTGGCGTGCGTCTTCAATTCGAGGAAGCCGTAGACCACCTGCACGCCGGCGCGCTCGAGGTCGCGCGCCCAGCGGATGTTGGCTTCCTCGTCGAAGCGCGCCTTCAGCTCGATCAGCGCGGTGACGGACTTGCCGGCTTCGGCCGCCTCCGCCAGCGCGCGCACGATCGGCGAATTGTTGGAGGTGCGATAGAGCGTCTGCTTGATGGCGACCACATCGGGGTCGCGCGTCGCCTGCTGCAGGAACTGCACCACCACGTCGAAGGATTCATAAGGATGGTGGACGATCAGGTCCTTTTGCCGGATCGCGGCGAAGATGTCGCCGCCATGTTCGCGGACCCGCTCGGGATGGCGCGGCACGTAAGGCGGGAATTCGAGATCGGGGCGATCGAGCCGGGTCAGTTGCGACAGCTCGTTCATCGCCAGCACGCCATCGACCAGGAACACCTCGTCGTCGGTGGTGGAGAGCGCCTGCTGCACGAAATGCCGCAGCTCCTCCGGCATGTCGGCTTCGATCTCGAGCCGGATCACCGATCCGCGCCGCCTTCGCTTCAATGCGGTCTCGAACACGCGCACGAGGTCCTCGGCCTCTTCCTCGATTTCCATTTCGGAGTCGCGGATGATCCGGAACGAGCCCTGGCCCTTGACGGTGTAACCGGGGAACAGCCGGCCGATGAACAGGCCCGTCGCCTGTTCCAGCGTGATCAGGCGGACCGCGCCATCCTTGCCCGCGGGCATCCGGATGAAGCGGTCGATCTTGCCGGGCATGCGGATCAGCGCGTTCATCGCCTTGCCGTCGGAGGTGCGCATCAATTGCAGCGCCACGGTGAAGCCGAGGCTCGGGATGAACGGGAAGGGGTGCGCCGGATCGATCGCCAGCGGCGTGAGCAGCGGGAAGATGTTGTGGAGGAAATGATCCTCGATCCAGGTCCGCTCGCTCTTGGTGACGTCGCGTCCGTCGACCAGCACGATGCCGACCTCGGCAAGCGCGTGCCGCAAGTCGCGCCAGATCGCCTGCTGATCGTTGGCAAGCTGCGATACCGTCCTGTTGATCAGCACGAGCTGCTCGGCCGGCGACAGTCCGTCCGGGCTGCGCTCGGTAATGCCCTCGCGGACCTGCGCCCGGATGCCGGCGACGCGGACCATGAAGAACTCATCAAGGTTATTTGCGGAAATCGACAGGAACCGCACCCGCTCCAGCATCGGGTGGCCGGGATTGACCGATTCCTCGAGCACCCGGCGATTGAAATGCAGCCAGGACAGCTCGCGATTGATGAAGCGCTCGGGGCTTGCGGCAATCGACGGCGCGGCCTCGACGGCGGCCGGTTTCTCTTCAATTACAACGGCTTGCTCGGTGTCCATGAGAATTCGGTCCAATCGGGCGTCAGGGTCTTGCGCACCTCCAACGCTTTTGGCGCGGATTATGTGACATCCGGATGACGATTCATGGACATGATGTCCCGGTCCCCTGCGGCGTCAAGTCGGGGAACTGTTAGGTTTTGCGCAACAATTCGGCAGCGAGCGCCCGGGTCACCGGCCGGCCCAGCCGCAACGCCTCGCAATCGAGCCGGTCGACCGCCTGCCGCGCCGCCGCATAGGAGCGCTCGATCCGGCTTGCGAGATAGCCGACCACGCTCTCATCAACGGCGAGTTGCCGGTCGGCGCAAAACTTCACGATCAGCGCGCGGAACAGGAGGTCGTCGGGCTCGGCCAGCGCGACCGTCGGCAGCGCGCGCAGGCGTGAGCGCAAATCGCGCAATTCGACCTCGAGAGCCACAGGCGAGGTCCGCGCGGTGATCAGCACAAAGGCCTGCTCTTCGCGCGCGAGGTTGAGCAAATGAAACAGCGCGCGCTCGTCGAAATCGTTTGGCTTGAGATCTTCCACGACCAGCGCGCCGGTCGCGAGTGCGGCCGGCACTGTCGCCGCGCTCAGCGCGCGCGCCGTGGTCGAGCGGGCGCCGGCCTGATCGGCCCAAACAGCGGCGAGGTGGCTCTTGCCCGATCCCTCCGGCCCGACCAGCAGCATGGTGCGCGCCGGCCATTCCGGCCAGCTCTCGATCAGGCCGAGGGCCGCTTCATTCGCCGGTCCTTCCAGGAAATTGTCGCGCGTCAGGCTCTCCGCATGCGGCAAGGCGAAAGCCAATTGACGGGGTTCTACGCGGACTGCCACTGAAAATACGCTCCTGCCGGCAGTCATCGTGCCTCGATCGTGCTCATGTGCCGGACCCACTCGACCAGATAAAGCGAAACGGAGGAGAGCGTAAAGACCGTGACGAAGCCCATCAGGATCAGGTCGTAAGGTTTGGGCCTGAACTCGAAGCCGAGCGAGGCCAGCACGAGGGCGGCGAACGCCACCTGCGCCACCGTGTTGAGCTTGGAGACCATCGACGGCTTCATCGCCACCGGCTTGTCGAACAGCCACGATACGATCACCGCACCCACGATCATGAAGTCGCGCGACACCACCAGGATCACGATCCAGCGCGGGATCGCGCCCCAGATGCCGAGCGCGATGAAGATCGAGACCAGCAGCGCCTTGTCGGCGAGGGGATCAAGCAGCGCGCCGAGCTCGCTCGTCATGTTGAAACGCTTGGCGAGGAAGCCGTCCACGGCGTCGCTGACGCCTGCGATGACGAACACGGCAAAGGCCAGCGCCATCTGGTCCGATGCGATTGCCCAGATGATGATCGGAACCAGAAGGATCCGGCCCAACGTGATCATGTTGGGGATGCTGGTTGGAATGCTCACGCGGCGCTTCCCGGCGCAAAAGACCCGGCCTGCCCGTTGGGCCGGTTGTTATCTACATAGTATATGCGCGCGTTGCTTGCGAGCCATTGCACGGCAGGGAAATCCGACGTAACCAGCCCGCATCGTTGTGGAATTGTGCATGGTCGAACGCAAAAACGGGCTCACTTACGCCGATTCCGGCGTCGACATCGATGCGGGCAATCGGCTGGTCGACCTCATCAAGCCGATGGTCCGCGCCACCGCGCGCCCGGGCGCCGATGCCGAGATCGGCGGCTTCGGCGGCTTGTTCGACCTGAAGGCCGCGGGCTTCAAGGACCCCGTTCTGGTCGCCGCCACCGACGGCGTCGGCACCAAGGTCAAGATCGCGATCGAGACCGGCCTGCATGACGGCATCGGCATCGACCTCGTCGCGATGTCGGTCAACGACATCGTGGTGCAAGGCGCCGAGCCGCTGTTCTTCCTCGACTACTTCGCCTGCGGCAAGCTCGATCCCGAAGCGACCGCTGCCATCGTCGCCGGCATCGCGGAAGGCTGCCGCGAATCCGGCTGCGCGCTGATCGGCGGCGAGACCGCCGAGATGCCCGGTCTCTACAAGGACGGCGATTACGATCTCGGCGGGTTTGCGGTCGGCGCGGCCGAACGCGGCACGTTGTTGCCAAGCGGCGACATCGAAGCCGGCGATGCCGTCATTGGGCTCGCGTCCTCAGGCATCCACTCCAACGGCTTTTCGCTGGTGCGCAAGATCGTCGAGGTCTCGGGCCTCGGCTTCGACGCGCAGGCGCCGTTCTCGCCGGTCATGACGCTCGGCGGCGCGCTGCTGACGCCGACGCGGCTCTATGTGAAGTCCTGCCTGCGCGCGATCCGCGAGACCGGCGCGGTGAAAGGGCTCGCCCATATCACCGGCGGCGGCTTCACCGACAACATCCCGCGCGTGCTGCCGAAACATCTCGGCGTCGGCATCGATCTGGCGCGGCTGCCGGTGCTGCCGGTGTTCAAATGGCTGGCGGCGCAGGGCGGCATCGCCGAGCTCGAGCTGCTGCGTACCTTCAATTGCGGCATCGGCATGATCGCGATCGTCAAGCCCGATGCGGTCGAGCGGGTGGCCGAGGTGCTCGCCTCCAGCGGCGAGAGCGTCGCGCTGCTGGGCGAGGTGGTGCCGGCAAACGGCGTGCACCGCGTCGTCTATAACGGCCATCTCGACCTCGCAGCATGAAGCGCCGTGTCGCCATCCTGATTTCCGGGCGCGGTTCCAACATGGCCGCGCTGATCAAGGCGGCGCAGGCTGACGACTATCCCGCCGAAATCGTGGTGGTGGTTTCCAACCGCGCCGATGCGCCCGGTCTTGCAAGAGCGAAAGCGAGTGGCATTGAGACGGCCGTCGTCGAAAGCAAACCATTCGGCAAGGATCGCGCCGGCTTCGAGACCGCGTTGCAGGCGGTGCTCGATCAGCACCGCGTCGAGCTGATTTGTCTGGGCGGATTCATGCGGCTGTTCACGGCGGGTTTCGTGCAGCGCTGGTACGGCAAGATGCTCAACATCCATCCCTCGCTGCTGCCGTCATTTCCCGGTCTCGATCCGCACGGCCAGGCCTTGAGCGCCGGCGTGAAAATCTCCGGCGCCACCGTGCATTTCGTGATTCCGGAGACCGACGCCGGGCCGATCCTGATGCAGGGCGCGGTCGGCGTCAGCGATCACGACACCCCGGAGACGCTGTCGGAGCGCATTCTCGAAGTCGAGCACCGCATCTATCCCGACGCGCTGCGGCTGCTGGCGCTAGGCGCGGTCAAGCTCGAAGGCGACATCTGCAAGACGCCGGACAGTGCCGGCTCCGGCAATTTCCTGATCTCGCCGGTCGCGAGCGCCGACGGCAGCTCGGTGTGATGCAAACAAAATCCTCCGGCCTTCGCCGGCGAATTGATGGCGACGCGCGCGCGCGTGCCGCCTAGTACCGCCGATCTGAAGTCCCTGACACACTCGTGGCGAAATCGGGTTCAGGGACTTCAGATCGAAAGCGGTACTAGAATCATAGCTTTGCTAGTGCCCATGACTTTCCGAAGTTCGTGAACGGTCGTGCGGCAACGGAGCACGAACTTCGGAAAGTGGGCACTAGTCAGGAGACCTTGAGGTTTTCCGCGGAGGATTTGCCGCGGTTTTCCACGAGGTCATATTCCACGACCTGGTTTTCATTGAGCGTCGAGAGCCCGGCGCGCTCGACGGCGGAGATGTGGACGAACACGTCCTTGTCGCCGCCATTCGGCTTGATGAAGCCGTAACCCTTGGTCGGGTTGAACCATTTGACGGTACCCTTGGGCATCGCCTGTCTCCTGCGGTGGATGCAAAAAAGACGCGACCGCGCTTCCCACGCGTGCCACGCCACAAACGGCTAGTCTGCCCATCTCCGGGTCGTCGCGAAACGCACAGTCGAACG
>Ga0070741_10012573_pt1 | contig 15251 bp, 16 predicted proteins | sample Coa_R1_4_FD_66440 | JGI IMG/M metagenome (GOLD analysis project Ga0070741, IMG submission 66440) | Surface soil microbial communities from Centralia Pennsylvania, which are recovering from an underground coalmine fire - Coalmine... | ecosystem: Environmental > Terrestrial > Soil > Unclassified ... | reverse complement strand
GACACGGTCGAGGCCGCAGGGATATCGCACTGACTACGCGAGTGTCGATCGGGCGCATTCTGGGACAAGAAGGCTTCGACGCTGTCTCGCTCGCAGCGGAGTTGCTTAGCGACGTCTATTCGCACGGCGAGCCGCAGCGTCGCAAACCTGCAGACCACGAAAGCGATCTGCTCTTGGAATCGCTCGTCGTATGGATCAACCGAAATCGCGCAGAAGCCGCTGCGGCCCTTAACCCGCGCTCGTAGTTCTGGCGAATTGCTCGGCCGCGGCTCGATTTAGAGGTGGTCGATGCAGTTGGCCACCACCAACGTGCTCGGATCCCTCCCATCAATTTGTAACCCATGATCGCCTGAGATGGGTATCTTCCAAGCGGCAAACGAACTGCATTGGCAATGCAATCAAGAGTGCCGCGCTCTATCTTTCCGCTTGGGGTAGCGGGTCGTGGGTTCGAGTCCCGCCCCCCGACCAATTTTCCGCAAGCGATTCAGCGAGGCGCCGTCGGCGCCTCTCGTTTCTTTCCGGCTCGATCGAGGCGGCGTGCGAAAATTCGCGCACGCCGCCAACCGGCATCTCAGTAGTGGGAAATCGTCAGCGTGCCGCCGACGCTGCTGTCGCACGGGCTGCCCGGGTCGATCGCGCGCACGCGCACGTAGTAGTCGCTGCGCACGTTGATCGGCGTGACCTTGCCGCCCCAGTACAGGAACCACGTGAAGATCGGGCTGTAGGCGCGCGCGAATGCGCGGGCGCCGGGGCTCGCATTCGCGGCGTAGTCCGTGACGGTGAAATCGCCGGCATCGTTGAGGTCGGTGAATGCGCCGTTCTTGACCTCGACTTCGAGCTCGGGCGACGAGTTCGTACCGTACGGATGCGCGACCACGGCCGAGGTGGACACTTCCAGCTGCGTCGCGGCGACGGGACCGAAATCCTGAACGTCGCCGCACACCATGCCGAGCGTGTGTGCGTCGACGGTGGGCGTCACGACATGACCGGGCGCCGCGGGCTTGGCGAGATCGTTCGATTCGGCGCTGAAGTCGGTCTGGTTGCCGAACTTGACCATGAGCGCCGAGCGCACGGTGAGCCAGATGCCCGTGAAGATGTGGCGCTCGATGATGACGCCGCCGTCCTGCCAGGTCGCGTTCGTGCCCGAGTACGTCGCGCCTTCGTCCGCTTGGTTCTGGTGCACGACGTGCATTCCGTGGCCGCCCGACGTAAACGGCGCACCGAACACGTACACCTTGGTCGGGTACAGGTTCTTGAACGTCGCGTCGAACGCCGGCAGCGCCCATTGCAGCGGATCCGATGTCGTCTGTGCGTACGCTTGTTGCCAGGGCAGGCCGCGGATCGCTTTGAGCAGCCCCGGGTGCCGGATGTAATCGAGTGCGCCGGCTGCCTGCTTCTGCGTGTCGTTCGGCGTCAGGATCGGCCCGTAGCTCGCCTGCGTATTGCTGATCAGATGGAAATCGCTGGTCGCGCCGAACACCGGACCGAAGTTCGCGGCGAGCTCGGCATCGGTCTGATTGCCGAGATTGGCCCAGCGATAGAGCAGCGGGTTGGTGGGCGAGACATCGTTGACGTCGATGACGACCTCGTATTCGACGTTCGCCGCCGTCAGCACGAAGATGTGGTAGTGCAGGTACTTGCCCTTGTCGGGCGCGTCGAGCTTTTCGAGAAAGCTCTTGCTGGGTTCCAACGTGCCGACCAAGTAGCCGTATTGCGCGAGCTGTGCCGACGCGGACCCCGCGCTGAGCAGCAGCAACAACACGAAACAACAACGACTGAGCGAAAAGCTCATGACAGCTCCTTATTGTTGATGATGTCGATGTGTAGCCTCGTGGATGCGCGCGACACCCCCCGCCGCGGCTGAGGCGGCACGGAGTCTAATCGGCGAACGTGATCGCGCCGTGTCGGCGGCGTCACGACGTGCAGAGATGGCCCTGCGGCGTATTGCCGCAGGGCCGGCGTGTCATTTGCCGGCGGGCGTGCGCCGATAGGCGACCTTCCACTCGAGGCGCCAGGCCTCGCCGTCCTTGCGTTCGTTGAGCGTTTCGTAATGATCGGCGTCGATGCGCTTCCAATGCGTGCGCATCAGGAGTTCCTTCGGCTCGGTGAGGCGGTGCTCCGGGAAGTCGAGACCGTCGGCGCTTGGCGAAACGCTGCCCTGTTCGATGACGCCGGCACTGCTCCAGTACCAGAAGACGATGCGCTGTTGACGGGGATCCCAGCCGTAGATCGTCTCGCCGAGGTAGTCCGGACCCTTGCCGCGCACGACGTGGCGATCGCGCACGAACTTGCCGCCGTACACGGGCTCGAAGCAGTGCGTGTCGGTGCCACCGCCGTTCGGGAACTCGCCGACCCAACAACTGCCGACGAGGAAGTCGAGCGGTGCGAGCGGGTTCCCGGGCGCATCGGCCGCAAGCGCGGAAACGGCAAACGTGAGAGCGACGAGCATGGCGGTGACTCCTGGCGGATGTGCGTCGAGCCTAGCGCACCGAGCGTCCGGCAGATTGGAAAAAAGTGACGTTTGCGTCGTCGGTCTTTCTCACTCGCCGACGACGATGCTGCTTGCATCGGGTCGGCCGTCGCGGAGCAGGCTTGCCGGCGTGCGGCCGGCGTAGCGCTGGAAATCGCGGATCAGGTGCGCTTGATCGTAATAGCCGCAGTCGGCGGCGATCTCGCTCCAGGCGCCGCTGCCGTGGCGCGCGAGCGCGAGTGCGCGCTCGAAGCGCAGGATGTTCGCGTACGCTTTCGGCGTGAGCCCGACCTGCTCGCGGAAACGGCGGCTCAGGTGTTCGCGGCTCAGTCCCACGTGCCTGCCGAGCGCCGCCACCGTGCAGCGGCCCGGATCGGCGGCGATCCGGCGCGCGCATTCGAGCACGGCCGGGTGCGCATCGGCAGCGCGTTCGAGCCGTTCGACGAGCCAGCGCTCGAGCAGCGCGAAACACGCTTGCGGCGAGTGCGCGTCGAGCAGACGCTCGCGCACTCCGAGCACACGATCGCCGAGCAGGGCTTCGAGTTCGATCACGCGATCGGCGAGCTCGTGCTGCGCCACCCTCAGCAAGCGGTATGCGCCGTGCGCATGGAACTCGATGCCGACGAGCGCCGTCGCCCCTTGCGCGCCCGTTTCGATGAAACTTTGCTGCTGGCCCGAAAGCCAGCACGTGGCGAAATGGTGCGGCGCCGCGGAATCGCGCGGAAACAGCGTGGGCGGCTCGCCGAGGTTGAACAGAAGATGCGAGCGCCCGGTCGGCAGCCGGCGATCGCGCGCGAACGTCGTGCGCCCGGCGACGTACCAGAACACCGCCACGTGCGCGGCGAGCGGCGCCTCGGGAACGCCGAGCGCGCGCGTCCAACGCCCGAGCGGAGAATCGTGCACGCTGATCGCGGTGCGCACCATGGCGCATTGTCCGCCGCGCCGGCTCGAGGTGGCAAGCGGTCGAGGACTGTCGGACAATCCGCGTCATGACCACGCACGGAGTCGACATGAGCGTCTCGGAACCGCGCCGCAGGCTGTACCCGGAAATCGAACCGTACGTGAGCGGCATGCTCAAGGTGTCGCCGCTGCACAATGTATACTTCGAGCAGTGCGGCAACCCGCAAGGCAAGCCCGTCGTGTTCCTGCACGGCGGTCCGGGCGCCGGCTGCAATTCCAAATGCCGGCGCTTCTTCGATCCTGCGCGCTATCGCATCGTGCTGTTCGATCAGCGCGGCTGCGGCCGCTCGACGCCGCACGCCGAACTCGCCGAGAACACCACGTGGGACCTCGTCGCCGACGTCGAGCGTCTGCGCGAGCATTTGGGCATCGAGCGCTGGCAGGTGTTCGGTGGCTCGTGGGGCTCGACGCTCGCGCTCGCGTACGCGCAGACGCACCCTGCGCGCGTCACCGAGCTCGTGCTGCGCGGGATATTCCTGTTGCGGCGCTGGGAGCTCGAGTGGTTCTACCAGCACGGCTGCGATGCCGTATTCCCCGACGCCTGGGAGGAATTCCTGCGGCCGATCCCGCTCGCGGAGCGGGCCGATCTCATGAGCGCGTACTACCGCCGCCTGACCAGCGGCGACGCTGCGGTGCGCCTCGCCGCAGCCAAGGCGTGGTCGATTTGGGAAGGCAGCACGATCTTCCTGCACCAGGATCCGGCCCACATCGCCTCGACCGGCGAGGATGCGTTCGCGCTGGCCTTCGCGCGCATCGAATGCCATTACTTCGTGCACGGCGGGTTCCTCGAGCGCGACGACCAGCTTCTGCGCAATGTGGAAAAGATTAAAAATATACCGGCCGTGATCGTGCAGGGGCGCTACGACGTCGTGTGTCCGATGCGCAGCGCCTGGGACCTGCATCGCGCTTGGCCCGAGGCGGATCTGCGCATCGTCGCCGACGCCGGGCACTCGGCCTTCGAGCCCGGCATCACGCACGAGCTCGTCGAGGCGACGGATCGCTTCCGCTGACGCCGCTCAGGCGGGCTTCACGGCGCGCGATGCGCCTTCGCTCCTGCCGATTTCCGCGATCTTCTCCGTGAGCAGCGACGCTTCGAGCTTGCCGATCGGCAGCGCGGCGAACAACGAAATGCGGTTCTTCAAGTAACGGAATGCCGTGGCGAATGCCGTGAGCTTCTCCACGTGCGTGCCGGACACCGTTGCGGGATCTTCGATGCCCCAATGCGCGCGTACCGGGTGGCCGGGCCAGATCGGGCACGTCTCGCCGGCCGCGTTGTCGCAGACGGTGATCACGAAATCCATGTGCGGCGCGTCGGCAGCGTCGAATTCGTCCCAGCTCTTCGAACGCAAACCCGCCGTCGGATAGCCCATTTTTTGCAGTGTCTCGATCGCGAGCGGGTTGACCTCGCCCTTCGGCTGGCTGCCGGCCGAGAACGCGCGGAAGTGTCCGACGCCGTCTTTCGCGAGGATGCTCTCGGCGAGGATGGAACGCGCCGAGTTGCCGGTACAGAGAAAGAGCACGTTGAATACGCGGTTGCTCATGGCGGGGACTCGAGGCTGGCGGCGGGGACGCCGGGAGATGCGGCGCGGTTCGTCGCGCGCACCACGACGATCGTCAGCGCAGTCGCCACCGCTTGGGCGGCGACGAAGGCGGGCACGTCGACGGCGCGGATGCCCGCGAAGGTGTCCGTCAGCGCCCGGGCGATCGTCACCGCGGGATTGGCGAACGATGTCGATGCCGTGAACCAGTAGGCCGCGGCGATGTACGCAGCGACGAGCGCCGGCACGGCCTTCGCGTCGGCTTTGCGTCCGAGCAGGATCGTCGCAAGCAGGCCTGCCGTCGCGACGATTTCGCTGAGCCATTGTCCGCTGCCCGTGCGGATCTTCGCGCCCGATTGCAGCAGGGGCAGATCGAACATCGCATGCGCGATCCACACGCCGAGCAGTGCGCCCGCGACTTGTGCGATCGCGTAGCTGGCGAAGCGCGAGGTCGTGAGTTCGCCGCATCGCCAGAACAGGCAGGAAACCGCCGGGTTGAAATGCGCACCCGAGATCGGGGCCAGCGTCGCGATCAAAACGAACAAGCCCGCTCCCGTGGCGAGCGCGTTCGCGAGCAGCGCCACCGCGACGTTGCCCGCCGCGAGCCGTTCGCCCATGATCCCGGACCCGACGACCACGGCGAGCAGCGCAGCGGTTCCGGCGAATTCCGCCGCGAGCACGACGATGTCCGTGCGTTGCCGGTTCATCTCAGCAGCCGCCTGAGCAGCAGGCCGCCGCCTGCGGCGCTTCCGGCGCGCAGCACGTGCGCGAGGTCTCGGTGGCGTTGCTGCCGTCGCCGTAGACGGGAATCTCGCCCAAGGAATGGAACGTTTCCCAGGCGACGCCCTGCGGATCGGTGATCCAGTATTTGTCGGACGTCGCGTAGCAGCACTGCGCACCGCATTCTTCGAGCAGCGCCGCGTCCGCCTGCGCCAATTGCCCGCGCATGGCGGCGAGCTCGTCGGCGGAATCGACCTGCAAACCCAAGTGGTTCACGCCGGTTTTCTCGTTGCGGCGAGAGAGCGCGAAATTGAGGCGCGGGTCCTCGAGCATCCATTTCGCGTAGTCGGTCTTGCGCACGCTGGGCGCCGCGCCGAACAGCGTGGAGTAGAAATCGATGCTGCGTTCGAGATCGGTGACGGAAACGTGGACATGGAAGCGTTTCATGCTGGGGTCCTCGGGCGGGTTGTTTTGCGGTGCGGGCTGGGCGCGCATGCCGGGCCGCACAGTTCCGGTTTGCCGCCGCAGCAGTTCTCCGTGAGATAGCCGATCAGCGCGTTCATCGTGTCGAAGTTCGCGACGTAGCGGATGAACCGGCCTTCTTGCTGCCTGGAGATCAGGCCTGCCTGCGCCAATTCCTTCAAATGGAACGACAGCGTCGCCGGCGGCAAGTCGAGCGCGTCGGCGATCGGGCCGACGATCGAGCCCTCAGGGCCGGCTTCCACGAGGTGGCGGAAGATCGACAGCCTGCTTTCCTGGGCGAGTGCGGCGAGAGCGGCAAGCGCGGCATTCATTTTCATATTTCCAATAATATGGAAGTATTATCGGAAGTCAATAGGCGGCGCATGCGGAGCTCCCGGACGCGAGGTTCGGGAGCTCGGGAGGAACGTGGTTACTCAGGCCGAAGGCGCGGCGCCGCCTTTCAGGCACTGGCTCATGAACGCGTGGCGGTCGTCTCCGGACTTGCCCTTCGCTTGTCCAGCGCACGACTTCATTTTCTCGCGTTGCGCGAGCTGTGCCGAAGAGGCGGTTTTGGCGTGCGCTTCGTTGGCGCCGCCGGCGAGACAGCCGCGGCGGAAATTAGTGGCCGACTTGCCCTTGAGACCGAGCTCGGCGGCTTCCGCGGTGCAGTGCTGCTTGCGCTGCTGCTGCGTGGTGGCGGTTTTTGCCGGCGCGGCATCGGCCGCGTGCGCGGCGGTGCCGGTCAGGGCGAGGGCGAAGACGGCGAGTGCTGCGAATTTCATGTGATTCTCCCGATGTGGCGACAAGGCGCCAGGTCCATGCCGGCGGAATTGCGCGGCGTGGTCACATGATCGAACGCAGCTCGTGCGTCGTATGTAGGAAGACGCCGACGCGCGGCGTCGGCGTCTCGCGGATTCGGCGGTTCAGGCCGCGGCCTTGGCGGTCTTCGCGGGTGCGCTCAGGCGCGGGCCGTGCAGCAGCGCCTGCCTGACGCCGTCGATCATGAGATCGACTTCGGCGCCCGTGATGCGGAAGTGCGGCGTGAAGCGCAGCGAATTCGTGCCGCCGTGGATCACGCCGATGCCGCGCTCGCGCAGCCATTCCTCGGTGCTGCCCGCGCCGTAGCACTTGAACTCGGGTGCGAGCTCGCACGAGAAGAGGAGACCCGTGCCCTGCACCTTCGTGATGAGGCCCGGCAGCTCGGCCTTGAGCGCGTTGAGCTTGTCGAGGAATTCCTTGCCGCGAGCGCGGATGTTCGTGCGCACCTCGGGGCCGAGCTCGTCGAGCACTGCCACGGCGACGTCCATCGCGCGCGGATTCGTCGTCATCGTGTTGCCGTAGATTCCCTTTTTATACAATGCCGCAGTTCGCTCGGTGACGGCGAGCACGGAGAGCGGGTACTGGCCGGCGTTGAGCGCCTTGGAGTACGTCTCCATGTCGGGCGGATCGAGCTTCTCGAAACCCGGGTAGTCGATGATCGACAGCACGCCGTGCGCGCGCAGGCCCGCCTGGATCGAATCGACGAGGAACAGGCTGCCGTGCGCGCGCGTGAGCTCGCGGGCGGCCGCATAGAACTCGGGCGTGGCCGCGCGGCCAGGATCGCCTTCGCCCATGACGGGCTCGAGGAACATCGCCTCGATGAACCAGCCGTTGCGATCGGCGTCGGCGAAGATCTGCCGCAGCTGCTCGACGTCGTAGGGTTCGACCGTGAGCAGGCTGTGCTCGTCGCGGAAGCTCGCGAGGTGCTGCACGTACGCCTTGCGCGAGGAATCGGAATAGACCGCCGGGCGCTCGGTGCGGCCGTGGAACGCACCCTTGACGGCGAGGCGCTTGATCGTGCGGCCCGCATGGCGCGCGCCGGGTTCGGTCATCGCCTTGGCGTTGACGTCGGCGATGCGGCACGCGAGCGACACGGCTTCGGAGCCGGAATTCAGGCACAGGAAGCTCACGAACGGGCAGGCGCCGCGCGTTTGCCCGACTTCGCGCTTGAGCGCGCGCGCGAAGCGCAGCTGGCTCACGCTTGGCGTCATGATATTGGCCATCACGTGCGGGCGCGCGAGCGCCTCGAGCACCGCGCGCGGCGCGTGGCCGGAGCCCAGCATGCCGTAGCCGCCCGAATCGTGCACGACGGCGCCCTTGAGCGTGACGAGCCACGGCCCGCGCGCGGCAAGCGCCACGTATGGATTCACGGCGTCTTCGGGGTAGAAGTTGACGAAATCGGCCTGCACGCGCGCCATTTGCGCCGTCTCGTCGAGTTTGAGGAGTTCCGGGAATTCCGTGCGCAATTCCTGGTGCGCCGCATACGCGGCGTCGACGGCTTCGCCGAGTTCCGGGTATTCCGCCGCCAGGCGTTCGATGGCCGCATCGGGCAGGCCGACGGTGCGGATCGCGCCGCCGTAACGGCGCATTTCGTTGAGTTTGGCGATGATCGACATGAAACCTGCCTCCCAGGAATGCAGAAAACGCGGCGACTGCCGCGCGGCGTAGCCGGGCGAACCCGAATTTGCCGGAGATTTTACCAGCGAAAGCGGCATGCTGCCTGGGCCACTTCGCTGGCCAGACGATGGAGCCAATTCTTGATGCCAGCAGGTCTCGATGAAGGACTTCGATCTTGAACGCTGACTGGCCTGACACCTGTCATACCGAAGTCGTGACCGGCGCGACTGCGCCCAAGCGTCGGCGGCGCCTAAGCTTGCCGCCAACATCGGAGGAGAGGTCCATGAGCGAACCCGAAGTGGTGGCCAGGCTCGAGAACGCGAGCAAGCGTTACGGCAACGTGTTGGCACTCGATCGCGTCGATCTCGCCGTGCGACGCGGTGAGGTGCTCGCGGTGCTCGGTCCGAATGGGGCGGGCAAGACGACCGCGATTTCCCTGCTGCTTGGCTTGCTGCGCGCCGAAACGGGCAGTGCGACCTTGTTCGGTGCCGATCCGACCGGCTTGGCACCGCGCCAGCGCATCGGCGCGATGCTGCAGACGGCCGGCGTGCCGGAAACGCTTGCCGTCGGCGAGCTCGTCGAGCTGTTCCGCAGCTATTATCCACAGCCGCGCACGGTGGCCGACATCGTCGGGCTGGCGGGCGTCGGCGATCTGCTCAAGCGGCGCTACGGCAAGCTTTCGGGCGGTCAGCAACGGCGTGCGCAGTTCGCGCTTGCGCTCGCGGGCAACCCGGAGATCCTGTTCCTCGACGAGCCGACCACGGGGCTCGACCTCGAAGCGCGCGAGACGATGTGGAGTACGATCCGCGCGCTCGTGGGCGAAGGCCGTGCGGTCGTGCTGACCACGCACTACCTCGAAGAGGCCGAGGCGCTCGCCGACCGCGTCGGCGTGCTCGCGCGCGGGCGCATCGTCGCCGAGGGCAGCGTGCAGCAGATCCGCGCGCGAGTGGCGCAACGCCGGATACGCTGTGTATCGCGCCTCGCCGCGGAAGCGATCGCACGCTGGCCCGAAGTGCGCAGCGCGGCGCGCGACGGCGAGCGCATCGAGATCGTCACCGACGCCGCCGAAACCGTGGTGCGCCAACTGCTGTTCGAGGATGCCGAACTCTCCGAACTCGAAGTGCGTCGCGCCGGGCTGGCCGAAGCTTTCGTCGAAATCACCAAGGAGGCCGCATGAACGCCGTCGCCGCTTCGCTGTCGCCCGGCGCTGCGCGCGCCGGCCTCGTCGCTTACGCGCTCGAGACCAAATACGAATTCCTGCGCGTGCTGCGCACGCCCGCGTTCGCGGTGCCCACGCTGCTGTTCCCGCCGATGTTCTATCTGCTATTCGGCCTGCTGCTCAATCACGGCAACAGCGGCGCGGCGCACTATCTTTTCGCAAGCTACAGCGTATTCGGCGTGATGGCGCCGAGCCTGTTCGGTTTCGGCGTCGGCGTCGCGATCGAACGCGAACGCGGCTGGCTCGCGCTCAAGCGCGTGGCGCCGATGCCGCCTGCGGCGTACCTCGGCGCGAAAGTCGCGATGGCGGCGTTGTTCGCGCTGATCATCTACGTCGTGCTCGCGGCGATGGCGTTCGGTCTCGGCGGCGTGCGCCTTTCCGCACTGCAATGGCTCGGGCTCGGCGCGGTCGCCGTATTCGGCGTGCTGCCGTTCTGCGCGCTCGGGCTCGTGATCGGCACGCGTGCGAACGCCTCGGGCGCGCCGGCGATCGTCAACTTCATCTACCTGCCGATGGCGTTCCTGTCGGGGCTGTGGATGCCGCTCACGATGCTGCCGGCGTTCATCGGTCAGATCGCGCCGCTGTGGCCGGCCTATCATCTGGCGCAGCTCGCTTTGGGCATCGTCGGCCAGGTGCCGGCCGACGCGTGGATCACGCACCTCGCCGCCGCTGCCGGTTTCGCGATCGCCTGCTTCGCGATCGCACGCCGCCTGCTGGCGCGCGCGGCCTGAACGCGCGAGACTGTGCCATGCGCAGCATCTACTGGCGAGCTGGACTGCTGCTGATCGGCCTCATGCTCATCGCGGCGCTCGAGGCCACGGCGATGGGCGGCTACGGCCGTAGCGCCGCCGACCCGGCGGCGATCGCCGGACTGCGCTGAGCGGAGGGTCCCATGTTGCTCGACATTTTCACGCCGACCGACAACGCCATCATCTGTCTGCGCGGAGACGTGGACGGAAAGCGACGCGACGCGCACTGGTTCCCTTGGCTCCTGCTCGTGTGGACGTTCTGGATCTTCGCCACGCCGATCCTCGAAGCGGGCGGCGAATTCCCGCAGTGGATGTGGCCGACGCTGACGAGCTTCGTCGTGTTCCTGTGGCTCTTCTACCGCGTGTATTACCGCGACCGCTCGCAGGTGATCTGGTGCGCGCTCGGCATCGCCGCGCTCGGTTTCGTCGTCACGCCGTTCAACCCGGGCGCGCAGGGCTATCTGATCTACGCCTGCGCGTTCCTCGCGTTCAGCGGACGGCCGCGCGAATCCGTGCGCAACATGGCGATCGTGCTCGCCCTCTACACGGTCGAGTGGCGCCTGCTCGGCTTCGATTGGGGGTACCTGCTGAGCGCGATCCTGATCGGCTTCGCGATCGGCTTCATGAACATCAATTTCATGCTCAAGCACCAGCGCGATGCGGAGCTCAAGCTCAGCCACGAAGAGGTACGCAGGCTCGCCGCGCTCGCCGAGCGCGAACGCATCGGCCGCGACCTGCACGATCTGCTCGGCCACACGCTGTCGCTGATCACGCTGAAGGCGGAGCTTGCGAGCAAGCTCTTCGATCGCGATGCCCTGGCGGCGCGGCGCGAAATCGCCGACGTCGAGCGTGTCGCACGCGATGCGCTCGCCCAAGTGCGCCGCGCGGTGACCGGCATTCGCGCCGCGGGCATCGCCGCGGAACTCGCCTCGGCGAAGCTGTTGCTCGAATCGAACGGCGTGGCGTTCAGCTACGGCGTGGCTGACGTCAGCCTGCCCGTCGAGATCGAAACCGCACTGGCGATGACCGTACGCGAAGCGGTCACGAACGTGCAGCGCCATGCGCGCGCGACGCGTGTCCGCATCGATCTCGCCGTCGCCGATGGCCGGCTCGAGCTGCGCATCGAAGACGACGGCCGCGGCGGCGCGATCGTGCCCGGCAACGGTCTGACCGGCATGCGCGAGCGCCTGACCTCGATCGACGGACATTTGCTCATCGATTCGGTGCGCGGCCGCGGCACCCGCCTCACGGCGTCGTTCGCGCTGCCCGCTTCCGGGACCGCGCACGCCGCACCGAAGATGCGCGAGGCCTGAACGCCGGCCGCGAGCCGTTGACATCGGCCTGCGCTGTCTGCACGCTCGCGCCATCTTCCGGGGCGAGCGCGCAGCGCAGACATGATCCGTGTGCTTTTGGCCGAAGACCAGGCGATGGTGCGTGGCGCGCTGTCGGCGTTGCTGAGGCTCGAGTCCGATCTCGACGTGATCGGCACGGCCGGCAACGGCGAGGAAGCCTGGACGATGATCGAGCGCAGTCTGGCCGAGGGCGGCGGCCCCGACGTGGTCGTCACCGACATCGAAATGCCGCGGCTGACGGGGCTCGAGCTCGCTCAGCGCATCCGCGATCGCGGTGTCGAGTGCAAGGTCGTGATCCTGACGACGTTCGCGCGTCCGGGCTTCCTGCGCCGCGCGCTCGATGCCGGCGTGAGCGGCTATCTGCTCAAGGACGCGCCGGCCGATCAGCTCGCCGAAGCGCTGCGCAAAGTACACCGCGGCGGCCGCGCGATCGATCCGCAACTCGCGCTCGAGGCGTGGTCCGGCGACGATCCGCTCAACGACCGCGAACGCCAGGTGCTGCGCTTGGCGGGCGAGGGGCTTTCGGCTGGCGACATCGCCGAGCAACTGCATCTTTCGCAAGGCACGGTGCGCAACTATCTGTCGGAAGCGATCGGCAAGCTCGGGGTCGGCAACCGCATCGAAGCCTATCGGCTCGCTCGGCAAAAAGGCTGGCTCTAGGGAACCTCTGAACGTCAACAGCGACATCCCCCGGCGGACTGTCGTCACGCCTCTCTGCTCGCAAGTCACGCTTTTGGCGCTCGCCATGTTCCGCTGAAGTACCTGGCGGTTAAAACGCCACTCGGGCGTATCCACCCACCCGTGAGCCCGCAACGCCAGCGGAGCTACACGCCAAAACGAAGTGGGTGAAAAATGAAAGGTACCAACGTTTGCCGCGCCGGCATGCTGGCGCTGGCCGCGGGCACGTGCGCGCTGATGCAGCCGACGCCCGCGGCATCCACGCTGCGGTTTCCCGCCGAAACGGAGTCGCAACAGTCGATCTGGCTCGCTTCGCCCACGATCGATTACAAGAAGGGCTGGTCGATGCTCGGCACGCAAGCCGACATGATCGGCGAGCTCGTCAAAGGCGGCCGCGTCGAGTATCTCGTGAACAGCCCTTCCGACGCGGATGCGCTCAGGACCGCGCTGCGCGCGCGCGGGATCGGCAACGAGACGATCGCTGCGCACGTCGGCTTCCACGCCGTCGCGCACGCCGATCTGTGGGTGCGCGATTACGGCGGCTTGTTCCTCAGCGATGGTGCGGGAAACGCGCAAATCGTCGATTTCGATTTCGACGGTTACGGCTACGACAAGTACGCGAATGCCGCGATCCGCGCCACCTACGATTTCGACAACGACCTCGCCGTGCGCGTGGCGCACGAGATCGGCGTTCCGGTGGTCCGCTCCACGCTGATCGCCGAAGGCGGAAACCTCGTGTTCAATGGCCACGGCACGGTCATCGCGACAGAGCGTGGCCTGCTCGGCCGCAACCCCGGCTGGAGCAAGGCCGACGTCGAGGCCGAGCTCGCGCGAGCGTTCCGTGTATCGAAGGTGATCTGGCTGCCGCGCGGCCTCGCCACGGACGCCAATGCGGTCGAGCAGACGCCCTACGACATCGACGGCGAGCGCATCTACAACGTCGGAGTCAACCATGCCGACGAGATGGCGGCGTGGGTGGGCCCACGCACGGTGCTGCTGCCTGAAATCACCGCCGCAGAGGCCGCGCGCGGCAATGCGCTCGTCAAGCTCGATCGCGAAATCCTCGAGAACGCCTACCGCATCCTCTCGAGTGCGAGCGATCAAGACGGCAAGCCGCTCACGGTGATACGCGCGCCGGCGCCCGATCCGATCATCGTCGACATCCGTCCCGAGGACGGCATCTATCAATTCCTCGCCGGCCTGCACGGGCTCAAGGGATTCGTCGACGGCGCACCGGCGAAGTTCGCGCTCGCCGCCAGCTATATGAACTTCGTCGTCACCGACAACGTGGTGCTGGTGCCGAAGTTCTACAAGAACGGCCGTCCCCGCGCACTCGAAGCCAAGGACGCGGCGTTCAAGCGGCTCGTCGAGTCGCTGTATCCAGGCCGGCGCGTCGCGCAGATCGATGCGGACGCGATCACTGCCGGCGGCGGCGGCATGCACTGCATCTCGCAGCAGCAACCGCGCTGACCCCACCGCACCATTTCTTTCACCGGAGCACATTGCCTTGAAAATGAAAGTAGCCAGCCGCGCGCTGTGCGCGGCCATCGCTTGCGCCTTGGGAATCGAAAGCACCGCCGCGTTCGCGGACGACGCGTCCTCAGCGCCGTCCACCGATGCCGACTTGCAGCTCGAGACCATCACAGTGACGGCAGAGAAACGCGAGCAATCCGTGAACGATATCGGCGTCGCCGTCACCGCGTTCAGCGCCCGGGACGTCGAGCAGCTCGGGTTTTCGAGCTACAAGGACATCGCCGATCAGACGCCGGGATTGTCCACCGTCAACGCCACTTCGGGAGGCACGCCGATCTTCGCGATCCGCGGCATCGGTCTCGACGATTTCAACAGCAACAACACGAGCGGCGTGGGCGTCTACATCGACAATGTGCTGGCGGCATATCCGGTATTCCTCAACGGACAGCTCTTCGATATCGAGCGCATCGAGGTGCTCAAGGGTCCGCAGGGCACGCTGTACGGGCGAAACACGACCGGCGGCGCGATCAACTACATTTCCATAAAGCCGACCGACACGTTCGACGCCTACCAGACCGTCGGGTTCGGCAGCTGGAACACGTGGCGATTCAACGGCGCCCTGAATGGACCCATCGGCAACGGCGCGGACGGTCGCATCGCCTATTCCTGGGAAAAAGGCGACGGTTGGCAGCACGACATCGACACCGGGCGCGCATTCGGCAGCACCGACCGTTTCGCCATGCGCGCACAGGTATCGCAGTTCTTCGGCGACATCACCGAGGTGCTGCTCAACGTGCATGCGACGCGCGACACCGGCGCACCTCTATCGCCGCAGAACGAGACCGTCGATGCCGTTTACCAGGTACCTCCGGGAACGTACGGTTATCTGTCCGACGATCCGCGTCGCGTGCGGGTCGGGAATTTCGATTTGTCGCGCGACGAGAGCGGGGCCGGCGCTTCCTCGACCGTGACCGTCAGCTTTCCGTCGATGACCTTCATGTCGATCGCCGGCTTCGATCATTACAGCCGCAAGACATCGGACAACTACGACGGCACGGCCCAAACCACCGACAACATCGGTGTCGACGACACGTATTCGCTGTGGTCGCAGGAATTTCGGCTGAGCTCCGCGGGCACGCAGCGCTTGAACTGGATAATGGGCGCCGTCGGTTCCTACGACAAGATCAACGGACT
>Ga0070741_10012572_pt1 | contig 15251 bp, 15 predicted proteins | sample Coa_R1_4_FD_66440 | JGI IMG/M metagenome (GOLD analysis project Ga0070741, IMG submission 66440) | Surface soil microbial communities from Centralia Pennsylvania, which are recovering from an underground coalmine fire - Coalmine... | ecosystem: Environmental > Terrestrial > Soil > Unclassified ... | reverse complement strand
TCGACGAACGCGAACGGCTTCGCGAGATAATCGTCGCCGCCTGCGTCGAAGCCGGAGACCCGGTCGACGAGCGCATCTCGCGCGGTCAGGAAGAGCACGGGGGTCTGGATCCCGCGAGCGCGCAAGGCCTGACACAGATCGCGGCCGTCGCTGTCGGGCAGACCGATGTCGATCACCAACGCGTCCGGATCGACTCGCGCCAGGCACTCGAGCAGCTCGCCACCCGAGGCGACGGCATCGGTGGAGAAGCCTTCCTCGCGGAGGCCGCGGACGAGGACGCTCCGGAGCTGGGCGTCGTCCTCGACGAGAAGGATCCTCTGCCCGAGAGCCACGCTCGAAGTGTTACTCCTCGCGCAGGATCGCCCCGAGCGGCAAGCGGCGGAGCTGGAGCATCGCGAGGCCGCCGGCCGCGAGCGCACCGACGACCGCCGCCGCGCCGAGCCCCGTCAGGAACGTCCAAGGGACGGCGAGGTGGTCGGGCGGCGGGTCGAAGACGTGGCGGAGCATCGCGACCAGCATCTCGGCGAGCAGCCATCCGAGCAGGGCGGCGAGGGCGAGCGCGGCTCCGAGCACGAGCACGGCCTCGCTCCAGAGGAACGACGACGTCCGCCGGAGCGACGCGCCGAGCGCAGCCATCGTCGCCAGCTCCTGGCGCCGCTCGGAGACGGCGACGGCGACGAACAGCGCCATCGCAGCGGCGGCGAGGACGACCACGAACGATTCCTCGATCCGGCTGATCCCGCGCAGGTCGACGGTCGTGATCGAGCTCACCGTCTGCGCCGTCTGGCGCCCGATGTCCTTCACGCTGAGCCCGTAGCCGGCGGTCGCGGCGGCGATGCGGCCGGCGAGCCGGGCCGGGTCGCCGCTCGCGCGTACGAAGAGCACGTTCGGGCCGGGGTCGTGCGTGACCTGCTCGAGGTAGGCGAGGTTGGTGACCATGAACGAGTCCTTCGGCGCCGAGGGGAACTCCTGGACGACGCCGACGACGTGGAACGGCGCGACATGGAAGCGGCCGGTCGCGTGGTCGAGGACGCGCAGCCGCAGGAGGTCGCCGAGCTTGAGCGAGTAGTCGCTGACGGTCTCCTTCGAGACGAGGATTCCGTCGCGCGTCGAGCGCAGGCGGCCGAGCATGTCGCGCGTGCTGCCGCCGAGGAGGTAGGAGTCCCGCAGGCTCGTCCCCCGGGTTAGCGTCGCGGCGTCGACGCCGAAGGTGTCCTGCAGGTCGGGGCCTACGTAGGCGTAGGAGTGGTCGAGCGCCGTGACGCCGGCCGCGCCGGCGATCCGCTCGAGCCGTCCCACGAGCTGGTGACGGGAGACCGCGCCGGGCGGAGCCGTCGCGACGACGTCGGCGCCGAGCGTGAGCTGCGCGTCGACCCGCGCCTGCTGGTCGTACGTCGCGACGAAGATGCCGAGGTTGACGCCGAACGCGAGCAGCAGCCCGAGCACGAGCAGGCCGCGATTGATCGCGGCGCCGCGGCGACCGGCACTCGCGAGCAGAAAGGCCAGCGGGGTGGTCGCGCGGCCGCCCGCCGCGCGGGCGGTGATCCAGGCGAGGAGCCGCCCGCGCAGCCGCACGAGCAGCAGCGCGGCGCCGATCCAGAGCAGCGCCGGCGCCAGGAACATGTAGACCGAGAGCGAGAGCGTCGGGTTCGAGTCGGGGTTGACGACTGCGGAGAAGCCGGTGCGAGCCGTCAGCCAATAGACGAGCCCGGAAACGGCGAGCGCGACGACGTCCAGGTACAGCCGCTGCCAGAGCGGGGTACCCGAGCGGCGGACGCTGCGCCGGCCCTCGCTGACACTGCCGCGGAAGGCGGTGAAACCCGTTCCTACGCGTGCGGCGGCCGCGCCCGCAGCGGCGACCGCGAAGCAGAGGCCGAACGTGGCGAGCACACGAACGGCGCCGACGCCGCCGCCCACGCCGGCGAGGCGGACGGCGCCGAGCGCGACGGCCGTGCCGAGCGCGCCTGCGAGCAGGCCGAGCTCGAGGCTCTCGATGCCCGCGAGCGCCAGCAGGTCGCGCCGACGGGCGCCGCGCGCACGCAACAGCGCAAGCGTCCGCCGGTCGCGCTCCGCCGTCCCCAGCGCGGCGAGGTACGCGAGCCCGAGCGCGACGAGCGCCCCGGGCACGGCGAGCATGATGTAGAGCGTCTCGGCATAGAGCGCGTCACCGGCCGCCGTACTCAGGCTGTCGCCCAGGTTGTCCACGAACACGACCTGGCCTGGGAGCGAGCGCTCGATCCGGTTGCGAATCTGCGTCGCCTGCCGGAGCGCGCTTGCAGGGCTGCCGCCCAGCGCCGCCGGGTCGACCTGCGCCTGCACTTGCCACTGAGTACCCGTCTGCGAGCCGGGCACCGCCGACGCGCCGAAGGCGGAGCTGATCGCAGGCAGCTTCGGCGCGACATGCGCGACGAAAGTCGCGAAGGGCAGAATCGCGATGTCGGCCGGCGGCTGCGCGGGCGCCGGGCCGAGCAAGGGGTTGAGCGGCTGGAAGAGCTGATCGGGCGCGGTCACGAGCGCGACGCCGCCGACCCGCAGCCGCACCGGCGTCGTGCCCCGCCGCGGCGTCAGCGAGACGATGTCGCCGGGTTGCGCCTGCAGCGTCGCCGCGAGCTGCTGGTCGAGGACGATCTGGCCGGACCGTAGGGACCCGCGCAGAAACCGGAACGTCGGCAGCCGGTAGCTCGCCGGCACCGCAAGGATCGAGCCGGCGCCGGACCGGATCGTCCCGGCCGCCGCCACGTGCTCGAGCCCGGCGAAGGGCGCGGTCGCCGCCGGCACCGCCGCGGCCACGTCGGGCTGCCGCGCGACCCGCGCCGCAACCTGCTGCGCCGCCTGCGCGCTTGCGACCGGACCCTGCCAGTCGAGCGGCACGCTGCGGACGGCGCCGTTCGTCATCGTGCCGAGCGAGTGGCCGACAAAGAGCACCATCGCCGCGAGCAGGCCCACCGCCGCGGCCAGCGTGAGCACGCGCACGAGCGTCCGCACCGGCGCGCGTAGGAGCTCGACCTGCACGAGCGGCGCAACCGTCCTCATCCGTCCTCCCGAACCATCGTGCCGTCCTCGAGCTCGACCTCGCGGCGCAGGCGCGCGGCAACGCCGGAGTCGTGGGTGGCGACGACAAGCGCGAACCCGAACTCGGCCTGCAACGCCTCGATCAGGTCGAGCACCCGCTCGCCCGTGTCCGAGTCGAGGTGGCCGGTCGGCTCATCGCAGAGCAGGAGCTCCGGCGACTGCGCAAGCGCGCGTGCGATCGCCACCCGCTGCGCCTCGCCGCCCGAAAGCTCCGCCGGCAGGTGGTCAGCCTTCGCCGACAGACCGACCAGCTCCAGCAGGGCCGGAGCCGCGAGCTTCGGGTCGACGTCACCCGCGGCGAGATGCGCCGCGAAGGCGAGGTTCTCGAACGCCGTGAAGTGCGGCAGGAGGTTCGCGCCCTGGAAGACGTAGGCGATCCCGTGGGCGCGCACGGCGCCACGGGCAGCGAGATCGAGCGACGCGAGCGGGCGGCCATGCCACTCCACACCGCCCCGGGTCGGCTCGACGAGGCCGCCGAGCACGTGCAGCAGCGTCGTCTTGCCGGAACCGGAGCGGCCGAGCAGGGCGAGGCTGTCGCCGGACCGGATCTCGAGCGAGACGCCGCCGAGCGCCCGCACGGACTTCTCCCCTTCCCCGTAGACGACCTCGACGTCGCGGCAGACGGCGATCGCCTCGCGAACGACGGAGCGCGTGCTCACCCCACCGCGCCGTCCCGCAGCTCGACGACTCGGTCGACGGCATCGGCGACGCGCGGTGAGTGGGTGACGACGACGGCCGTGCTGCCGAACTCGTCCCGAAGCCGCTGCAGCGCCCGCAGCACGGTCTCCTCGCTCCGCGCGTCCAGCTCCGCCGTCGGCTCGTCCGCGAGCACGAGCGGGGCCTCGCGCGCCGCGGCCGCGGCGATCGCGACGCGCTGCTGCTCGCCGCCGGAGAGCGAGCCGGCCCGCTGTCCCTCTCGGCGCTGGAGACCGAACGCGGCGAGCGCACCCTCGGCCGCGGCGCGGACGCCCCTGCGTCGGCCGGCGAGTCGGAGCCCAAGCATGACGTTCTCGCGCGCGCTCAACGACGGCCAGAGGTTCCCGCTCTGGAACACGATCGCCACCTCGCGCGCGCGATAGTTCGCCAGCTCCGCCTCGGTCAGCCGCGCGAGCGAGCGGCCGAAGACGCGAACGTCGCCGGCGGACGGCTCGTCGAGGCCGGCGGCAAGGTGGAGCGCCGTACTCTTGCCCGACCCGGACGGGCCGAACAACGCGACGACCTCCCGCGGCTCGATCCGGAGGTCGAGGCCACGCAGCGCCACGGTCTCGGCGGGTCCTGAGCGGAAGATCCGGAGAACGTCGTGAAACTCGAGTGCGCCGAACGCGAGCTCCTCCCGGCGCTCCGGCTCGCGATAGAGGCTCCTCAGCTCCACCGGAAGCTCTCGATCATCAACCGGTAAGCGTCGACGTTGTCGACGCCGACCGGCGTGCCGAGGTCGACGATCGCGCGCCGGCCCCCGCGCCAGAGGTAGTAGCGGTCGACGACGAGCTCGATCCGCTTGCCCGTCACCGGATTCGGCGCACTCTCCGTCGTGTACGTGACCTTGAACCCCGGCCTCCCCGCCAGCGTCATCGAGTCGGGGCCGCTCTTCAGGGTGGCACCCTTCAACCCCCCGACCTCGACGCGAACTGCGGCTGCGCTCGGCGCTGAGCCCGCGGCGACGACGATCCGGACGATGTTGTTCTTGTCGCGGAACGTCACGAGCTTCCCGGACCCCTGCTGCGCCCAACCCTCCGGGTACTTCATCGAATAGCCCGCCGCGACGTCGTGGAAGGTGAGGAACGCCTGGTTGTCCGGGATGTCGCCGGCAGCCGCGGCCGTCGCCTCGGCCTGCAGCGCACCAGGCCCGGCCGATCCCTGACCCGTCGCCCCCGAGGAGGCCGGCGGCGACGCTGTCGTCGCGGCGGGCGGCGGCGCGGGCTGGGCCGAGCCACTTCCGCCGGAGCCTCCGCAGCCGGCGAGCGCGGCGGCGATGCCCACCACCGCGGCCGGAACGAGCAAAGAGCCGAATCGCACGACTTCATCGTTCCCACCGCTGCCTGAACGCGGTCTGAACGCGGACAGACGCCCTCGACGGGCGCCCGTCGCGTTCCGCCCGACGAGAGATCGCCTCTACTGCGCCGGATTGCCGGCGCCCCGGTCGAGGCTGCAGGTGCCGGCGCGTGGGGCGCCGCCTTCAGCTGCAAGCCGTGTTCCTCGGAATGCCCGGCGTCTCGCCGTGACGGCTCCGCGACCTGATCGCCAGCGGCAAGCTTCGCTCCGTGCGCATGGGCGCGCGCGGCTTGCACCGGATGCAAATCGAGGAGGTGGAGAGGCTGATCGGTGCCAGTCTCTGGCGTGCACCACGTCCTCGGGAAGCCTCGGTGTCGACCGCGGCGACGGGCACCGTTGACAAGGTCTCGCACAGCTGTGGGGATTCATCGCATGTTCATCTCGGCCCTCTAGCTTGCCGGCGATGGCTGCCGCGATCGAGACGCACGGCTTGACCAAGTGGTACGGCGGCCTGCGGGCGGTCGAGCAGCTCGACCTCGAGGTGGAGGCCGGCGTGGTGCTCGGCTTTCTCGGCCCGAACGGCGCCGGCAAGACCACCGTCATCCGGATCCTGACGACCATCCTCCGCCCCAGCGCCGGCTCGTTTGCAATTGCGGGGATCCCGCACACCCGACCGGTGGAGATCCGGCGTCGCGTCGGCGTCCTGCCCGAGACGGCCGGCTATCCGGAGGGGCAGACGGGCGCGGAGTTCCTCCGCTATCACGCGCGCCTGTTCGGCCGCTCGCGCGCCGACGCGCGCTCGATCGCGCAGCACCTGCTCGGCGAGGTCGGCCTCGCCGAACGCGCGGACTCGCTCGTCTCCCGCTACAGCCGCGGCATGCGCCAGCGGCTCGGGATCGCGAGAGCGCTCGTCAACGACCCCCAGGTCGTCTTCCTCGACGAGCCGTCGCTGGGACTCGACCCCGCGGGGCAGCGCCAGGTGCTCGAACTGATCGGCCGCCTCGCGCGCGAGCACGGCGCCACCGTCGTCGTCAGCACGCACCTGCTCGCGGAGGTCGAGGAGCTGTGCGACCAGGTGCTGATCCTCCACCGCGGCCGCGTCGTCGCGCACGGGACGACCGGCGAGTTGACGCGCCTGGCGGCGGGACCTCGGCGCGGACGGCTGCGAGTGCCGGTCGGGCAGCTCGAGCGAGCCGCAGCCGCGCTCGCTGCAGCCGGCATCGACTACGCACAGGACGGACGGCGCGACGAGCTCGAGCTGACGATCCCTGCAGGGACGGACCCCGAGAGCGCAGCTGCCGACGTGCTCCGGCGGCTGCTCGCTGCAAACGTCGCGGTCCTCGGCTTCGCGCTCGAGGGCGGCAGCCTGAGCGACGCCTTCCTCGCGATGACGGAGGCGAGCTGATGACAGCGGTCGAAAGCGTGCGCCGTCGTCCTGCCACGCCGGCCTCGCTCGTGGTCGCAGAGCAGGAGCTGCGCGACCTCTGGCTCGCGGGGCGCGGGCTGCCGCTGGCGCTCGCCTTCAGCGTCCTCCTCAGCTTCACGACCTACCTCGTCGCGACGAATCAGGGACTCAACTTTCTGGAGCAGCGCGAGGCGGTCAACGTGACGCTCCAGGTCGCAGTCGCCGTCGCAGCGCTCCTCGTGCTGCTGTGGGCGGGGGACGCCGTCAGCGGCGAGCGGGAGCGGGGCACGCTCGAGGCGTTGCTGCTCGTACCCACGCCGCGGCGCGCGCTCGTCGTCGGCAAGGCGGCCGCTGCGCTTTCGCTCTGGCTGATCGCTTTCGCCGTATCGGTGCCTTACGTCTGGTTCCTCGGCCGCGGCGTCGGCGTGGTCGGAGTTGCGCTCGGCAGCGGGCTCGCCGTCGGCAGCCTGCTCGCGCTCTTCCTCGTCGGGCTCGGGCTGCTCGTGAGCGTCTTCGCGAGCTCCAACCGGCTCAGCCTCGCGATCGGGCTCTTCGCGCTGCTCGCCCTCTTCGCCCCGACGCAGATGCCGTCGGGAGCACAGAAGGGCTGGGCCGGCGACCTGCTATTGCGCATCGACCCGCTCACCGCGGGCCTCCACTACCTCGGCAAGGTCGTCGTCGATGCCCACGGCGCCGGCCAGGACGCGTCTTGGCTGATCGCGCCGGCGGTCGCCGCCGTGCTTTTGCCGGCGGCCGCCCTGGCGGTTGCAGGGCGGCTCTCGCTCCGCTCGGGGGAGCGGGCGTGAGGCGGCTCCTCCTCCTCGCCCTCGTGCTCGCGGCGGCGATCCCTCCTGCGGCGAGCGCCGCCGGTCCCGTCGCCGTCGCCCTCGACCGGGCCACCGTCTCGACGCAGATCGGCCGGCGCTTCACGTTCACCTCGACGATCCGGAACGAAAGCGACCGGCCGGTGAGCGGACTCGTCGCCCACCTCAACGTCCTCAGCTTCGACCCCGGTGTGTACGTCGATCCCGAGGACTGGTCTTCGCACCGGACTCGCTACCTGGCGACGCTGCCCGCCCACGGGTCGATCCGCGTCAGCTGGAGCGTTCAGGCGGTCAACAGCGGCCACTTCGTCGTCTACGTCGCGGTCGTCGAGCGGAGCGGCAGCGAGGCCGTCGCTCCCAGCGGCACCCTGCGTGCGACGGTCGCGCGCCGGCAGACCTTGAACTCCGGCGGGGTGCTGCCGCTCGCGCTGGCGGTGCCGGGCGCGATCCTGCTCCTGTTCGGCGTCAACCTGCGCAGACGCCGCGCGCGGAGCTAGTCAGGTGCCGTTCATGGACGGTTCATCGGCGCGCCATACGGTCATCGTCGTGAGCCGAATCCACGACAGTAGAGGGAGGACAGCATGAGCCGTCTTAGCACCGCAGCGCTCGTCCTGGGCGCTGTCTCGGCCGCGTACCTCGCCGCCTGGTCTCAGGCCCCGGCGGCCCCTGCCGCGACCACGATCGCGGGCTACAACCCGAAGGTCGATCCGTCGAAGTTCAGCACCAACATCACAAACAAGTACTTTCCGCTGAAGCGCGGGACGGTGCACCGGTACCAGGGGAAGCGGGACGGGAAGCCGACCCTGCACGTGATGACGGTCACGCACCGCACCCGCACCGTCATGGGCGTGAAGTGCGTCGTGATCGAGGACGTCGTGACGCAGAACCAGTCACTCGTCGAGAAGACGACCGACTGGTACGCGCAGGACAGCTCGGGCAACGTCTGGTACTTCGGCGAGGACACGGCCGAGTATCAGAACGGCGTCGTCACGAGCACGGCGGGGACCTGGGAGGCCGGCGTCGACAAGGCGCTGCCCGGGATCGTGATGCCGTCGGTGCCAATGGTCGGGAAGACTTATCAGCAGGAGTGGCGCCCGGGCGTTGCGCTCGACAAGGCAACGATCTTGAACGTCAATGGGACCGCACACACGCCGACCAAGACCTATACGCACCTAGTCGTCACGTACGACCAGAACCCGCTCGACCCCAGCAAGAAGGAGCACAAGTACTTCGCCCCGGGCGTCGGGTTCGTGTTCGCCGTGCTGGCCGGCGGCGGTCACAACGAGACCACGTGGCTCGTCAAGTGAGCAACGCCCGTTCGACGGTAGAGGCCGCGCTCGACGCGCGCGGCCTCTACCACATCTATCGGAGCGCCGAGGCGGAGACCGTGGCGCTGCGCGGAGCGGAGCTCGTGCTCGAGCCGGCCTCGTGGACGAGCCTGATGGGGCCGTCCGGCAGCGGCAAGAGCACGCTGATCCACGTCCTCGCCGGCCTGCTCGAGCCGAGCGGTGGATCCGTGACGATCGACAACGAGGACATCACCCGATTGCCCCTGCCGGAGCGTGCGCGCCGTCGCCGTCGCAGCATCGGCCTCGTGATGCAGCGGGACAACCTCCATCCGCTCCTCGACGTCGCCGGCAACGTCTCGCTCCCCCTGCGCCTCGACGGCCGTCCGCGGCATGAGGCGCGGGCGCGGGTCGACGAGTTGCTCGGCCGGGTCGGCCTGGCAGAGCGGCGCCGCCACCGCGTGGGGCAGCTCTCGGGCGGCGAGGCGCAGCGGGCTGCGATCGCGGTCGCGGTTGCACCGCGGCCGCGCGTGCTGTTGACGGACGAGCCGACGGGGGAGCTTGACGAGCGAACAGCCGACGCGGTGCTCGACCTGCTCGACGAGCTGCGTGCGGACGGGACGGCCATCCTCACCGTCACCCACAACTCTCAGGTCGCCGCCCGGGCCGACAGGAACCTGACGATGCGCGACGGGGAGGTTCTCGATACCGGCTGAGCCGAACGCGGTCGAGGCGATCGACGTCATCCGCGTCTACGCCGGGCACGGCAACGACGTCCACGCCCTCGCAGGCGTCTCGCTGGCGGTCGCACGCGGCGAGGTGGTTGCGGTCGTCGGCCCTAGCGGCTCGGGCAAGAGCACGCTGCTCTTCCTGCTGGGCGGCCTCGACCGCCCCGACGGCGGGACGGTCCGCGTGGACGGGACAGACTGGGGAACTCTCGCCGGCTCCGAGCGCGCCCGTTTCCGTCGCAGGACCTGTGGCTTCGTCGCGCAGGGCCTGTCGCTGCTGCCGCAGGCGACGGCGGCCGAGAACGTCGAGGTGCCGCTCGTCCTGGAAGGCGTCGAGCCGTCGGAGCGAGAGTCGCGCGTGGCCGCAGCACTCGAGCGCGTAGGTCTGACAGCTGAGGCGCAGAAGCTGCCCGACCAGCTCTCCGGCGGGCAGCAGCAGCGCGTCGCGGTCGCGCGGGCGCTCGCCCCCGACCCGGTGCTCGTGCTGGCCGACGAGCCGACCGGCAACCTCGATTCCGCCACCGGGCAGGCGGTCACCGGGCTGCTCGTCCGAGCCGCCCGAGAGCGGGGCGCGGCGGTTGTGCTCGTCACCCACGATCCCGCCGTCGCCGCACACGCTGATCTCATCGTCGAGTTGCACTCCGGGCGTCTCGCCGGGCGGAGCAACGGGCGTACCGGAGCCGGGGTCGAATGACCGGCTGGCTCGTTCTCCAGGCACTTCGCCGCGCTCCCCGGCGGGCTGCGCTCGGGGCCCTCGGCGTCGCCTTCCCCGTCGCCATGCTCGCGGCGACGCTCCTCTTCGTCGACCACGCCGTCGGCTCGATGACGCGCGTCGCACTCGAGCCCGTGCAGGTCGAGCAGCGCGCGCTCGCGACCTCGCTCGACCTGAAGCTGACCGAGGTCGGGAACCAGCTTGCGGCTGCGCCGGGCGTGGCTCACGTCGACAGGTACGCCGCAGCCGACATCGTCGTTCGCACCGGTGCGGGCGGCGGCGGCGCGACCGCGCGCCTCTTTGCGGTCGACCCGGTCTACCCTCGCCATCACCCCTGGGTACGTGTCGCTGAGGGCTCGTTCGGCCGCGGGGCCTTGCTCGATCAGACTCTGCGCGACTTCCTGCCCGGCTTCGCCCACGCTCGGACGGTGACTCTCGAGATCCCCGGGGGTGGCGGCACCCTGGCGCTCCCGGTCACGGGGACCGTGGACCTCAGGAACGCGCTCGCCACCTGGTTCGCGATTCCGACGGGGGAGGTGCAGGGCGACGTCGCTCTCGTCCCCCGCGCTGTGGTGATCCCGTTTGCGACCTTCGAGCGCAAGCTGCTGCCGGCCTTCCGCGCGAAGCTGGGACCGACGACGCCGGTGCTGAACCCGGGCTTGACCGACCTGCCGCCGGTCAGCCTCGAGGCGCATGTGAGCGTGGACCACGCCGCATACCCCCCGGACCCCGGCCGGGCCGCGACCTGGTCGGACGCGCTCCGCCACTTCCTCGAGCGGCAGGCCCCGCCCGGTGCGATCGTCGTCACGGACAACGCCGCCGAGCCGCTCGCCGAGGCGTCTGCTGATGCGACGAACGCCAAGATCCTCTTCCTCCTTCTGGGCATCCCCGGCGCGCTGGCCGCGGCGGCGCTCGGCCTGGCCACCCAGTCGGCCCTCGCGGAGGCGCAGCGCCGCGAGGACGCGCTGCTGCGTCTGCGCGGTGCGACCGAAGGGCAGCTCGTCCGCCTGGCCTCGGCTAACGCGGCGGTGGCGGGCGGCCTCGGCGCGGCGCTCGGCCTCGTCGCAGGTGGCGCCGCCGTCGCAGCGTTAGAGGGGGTGCCGCCGTGGCGTGGGCTGACCGCCGGGGACCTCGCCCTTGCAGTCGGGGCGGCGATCGGGATCGGCGCCGTCACGACGGCCGTTCGGGTGCTGCTCCTCGTGCGCGCCGGCCGCCGTGCGCAGGTCGTGAGCGAGCGGCGTCTGCTCGAGCCCGGCTGGCGGCCGCTCTGGCTCCGCGCGCACCTCGACCTCGTCGCGATCGGCGTTGGTCTCTGCATCCTGGGGATCGACCTGGCGACGGGTGGGCTCCGGCCGAGCCCGATCCCGGCGGCCCAGGGCTCGACGCTCGGCCTCTCCTTCTACGTGCTGCTCGCACCGATCGCGCTCTGGATCGGAATCACGCTGCTCGCAGTGCGGTTCATGCTCGGCTTTGCATCGCGCTGGGCGCGCCCCGACAGGAGCGGGGCGCTGGCGTCCTGGCGCGGCGCCTGCCTCCGGTGGCTCGGTCGCCGTCCGGCACGGGCCGCGGTCGCGCTCGTGCTGGGGGCGCTGGCGGTCGCGTTCGCAACGGACGTCGCGACCTTCGTCGCCACGTACGGGAGCGCGAAACGAGCCGACGCGGCGGCCGCGTTCGGCGCCGACCTGCGCTTGACCCCGGGCGACCCGCTCTACAAGCTGCCGTCGCTTGGCTCCGGCATCACGGCCGTAAGCCCGATGCGGGAGGTGCCGTCGCGGGTCGGAAGCGACCGTAAGACGATCCTCGCCATCGATCTCCATTCGTACTCGCAGGCGACGACCGGGACCCCCAGCATGGAATCCGGCCAGGGCGTGGGCGCACTGAGGCGAGACCCTACGGCTGTGCTTGTCGCCAAGGAAATCGCCACCGACCTCGGCGTCGCGCCTGGCGACAACCTGCCGCTGACGCTGTTCCCGGACGACCAGGACAAGAGCCGGAACATCAACTTGCACGTCGCGGGGGTCTTCCGCTCGTTCCCCCCATCGAACCCGTTCGCCGAGCTCGTGATGGCGACGGCCGGCCTGCCGCCCTACCTCGTCGCGCCGCCCGACTTCTACGTCGCCCGTACGCGACCGGGGGACCAGCCGGCGGCCGTCGCGGCGTCGCTTCGCTCCCGTGCGGAGGTACACAAGCAGTTCGCCGTGGCGACCCTGGCCGAGCAGCAGCAGCTCGGGCCGCGGAGCCTGACGGCGCTGAACCTCGACGGCCTCAAGCGGATCGAGGCGGTCGGAGCGGCGCTGATCGCAGCGGTCGGCGTCGCGGTGCTCGGCGCGTTCCTCGTCTTCGAGCGCCGCCGCGAGTTCGCCGTCCTCGAGACGGTCGGCGCCGACACCGCGCACATCGTGAGCGGCCCGGCCCTGGAGGGCAGCGCCGCCGTGCTGGGCAGCCTGCTCGTCGGCCTGCCGCTGGGGCTGCTCCTCGGCCTCGTCGACGTCAGAGTGCTCGGGCTGTTCTTCACGCTGCCTCCTCCGCTCCTTTCGTTCCCCGGGGGAACGATCGGCGCCCTCGTAGGCCTCGTGCTGGTCACCTCGGCCGCCGCACTTGCTGCCGCGCTGGTCGCCGTCAGGCGGGCAGGCACTCCGACAGCGCTTAGGGAACCGTAAGCGCCTCAGCGCAGTGCCGGCCGGGCTGCGGCCAGACGCAGAGCCTGTGCGGCCCCTGCCCGCCCGGGATCTTCGCGAGCAGGTTCCCGACGCGCGTGGAGATCGCATAGACGACTTCGTCGTTCCGGCCCTGAGAGCCAGAACACCTCGCCGTCGGCCGACACGCCGCCCATATCGGGCGGAGTCGACTCGTGAGCGATCCTGTGCGGCCGCCGAAGCCGGCGCATCTTTCGGCCGCGAACGGCCTCCGCGCGCGCTCCTGGTCGAGTCGAGTTCAGGCGCGGCTGATTGAGCGTTCACCAGCCGTCCATCGGAGTGGCAAGGTCGCCTGGCGCGTCCGCTGGCGGAAAGGTGGGTCATGCTCCCGACGATGCCGCCGAGAAGCACGGCGCTCTCGTCCACAAGGGCGACTGCGAAGAGCAGTGGGGAAGCACCTGCGAGCACGACGAGGACGAGCTCAAGGAGGCCGAGTGATGGCCGCGAGATCCCGCCGTCCACTCCACCTAATCAGGTGCGCGCTGCAATGGAGCGACATGATCGTGACCGGCGGCCCGTCCGCGTCGAGCGCGCCTACTCGCGCCAGGAGCTCAGGCGGCCGAAGACCGACTCGGGCTTGCGCCCCGTGCCGCTCTTCGCCTCGGTGGACGTTGCCTTCCGCGACCTCGCTGCTCGAGCGGTCGAGCGTGGGCGCTACGCACCGGACGAGCTTGTCTTCGGGTCGATGCGCGGCACCCCGCTGCAGCCGTCGAACTTCCGCCAGCGTGTCTGGAACCCGGCGCTTCGCCTCGCGGGGCTGGAAGGCGCCGGCTACAGGTTCCACGACCTCCGCCACACCTGGGTCTCACGCCTCGTCGCGGCAGGCGCAGACATCAAGCTCGTCCAGGCAGTCGCCGCGCACCCGAACCCCGCTCATCACGCTCGGCCATTTGCAGCGACTTTCTGATGGAGCGTACCGGGATCGAACCGGTGACCTCCAGCTTGCAAAGCTGGCGCTCTCCCAGCTGAGCTAACGCCCCCTGCCGCGCCATTGTAGGCGCGGTCGAGCCGAATCGCGCTAGGCCGCCCGGTCGAGCCGGTCCTCGGCTCGGGCCCGGTGGATGATCTCGTCGCGCTCGCCGAAACGGACACGTGCTCGCTCGACGCGCTGCTCCTCCCAGAGCTGCGCAATGCGATCGTCGAGCTCCTTGTGCTCTGCTGCGAGCGCCGGATCGTGGGCCTCGGAGAGCCGGTGGAACAGCTCGGCGCGGCGCTCGGTCAGACGTTCGATCTCGGTGCGGATGTTGGTCAACGTACTCATCGTTAGGGAAAACGTTCTCGGCGTTCGCCGCATTTCCCTCATCGCCGCGGTCCAAACAGAAAGAGCAACACGACGGCCGCGCCGGCGGCTGCCGCGGCGAGGCCGATCGCCTGGAGCACGGTGTCGGTCACGGTCAGTCGTAGCCGAGCTCGGCGAGGCGGTCCTCATCGAGGCCGAAGTAGTGCGCGACCTCGTGCAGAACGGTGATCCGGATCTGGCGCTCGAGCTCGGCCGGGTCGTCGCCGTAGTCCTCGACGAGCGGCCTGCGGAAGATCGCCACGCGCGCCGGCAGGAACTCCGGCGCGTCGAACAGCCCGTACAGATCCGGCTCGTCCGGATCCTCCTCCTCGATCACCATCGCCACGTTCTCGAGCCGGTCTGCGATCTGCGGCGGGAGCGAGTCGAGCGCCCGCCTGACGTGGTCCTCGAACCGAGCCATCAGTAGGCAGGCTGCAGCGGTCGCCGCTTCGCGACGAGGAAGACCGTCAGCACGCCGAAGAGGAAGCCGCCGACGTGGGCGAAGAAGGCAACGCCGCCGCCCGCTTGCGGGTGCTCGAGCGCGTAGCCGCCCTGCCAGAGCTGGAAGCCGAACCAGATGAGGAGGAAGAACACCGCCGGGATCTCGCGGATCAGGAAGAAGAAGATCAGCGTCAGCACCTTCGCGCGCGGGAGCAGGAGAAGGTACGCACCCAGGACGCCGGAGATCGCGCCGCTGGCGCCGATGTTCGGCACGCTCGCGTCCTGTGCACCCCCGAACTGGAGGGTCACGAACGTCTGCAGCGCACCGGCGGCGAGACCAGCGCCGACGTACCAGAGCAGGAAGCGCGCGCTACCGAGCGCGTCCTCGACGTTGTTCCCGAAGATCCAGAGGAAGAGCATGTTCCCGAGGATGTGCTCCCAGCTCGCGTGCATGAACATCGACGAGAAGGCGCCCTCGTACCACGGAAGGTGATGCACCGCGTTCGCCGGAAACAGGCACGGTCCGCTCAGCGAGCACGGGTAGTAGCCGTCGCGGAGCACGTGGTAGTCGACGCCGCGGCCGCCGAGCTCCCAGAACCAGACGATGAAGTTCGCGACGATCAGCCCGACGGTGACGATCGGAAACGACCGCGTCGGGACGTTGTCGCGAAGCGGAAGCACGGCCCGCTACGGGACGAGGAGAGCCATCAGCGCCTTCTGCGCATGCAGCCGGTTTTCGGCCTGGTCCCACACCGCCGACTGAGCACCGTACAGGACGTCCTCGGCGATCTCCTCGCCGTAATGGGCCGGCAGGCA